>Ga0160451_100169_pt1 | contig 56401 bp, 45 predicted proteins | sample HID1975M_E1MG_FD_108270 | JGI IMG/M metagenome (GOLD analysis project Ga0160451, IMG submission 108270) | Enriched soil microbial communities from UW Madison campus, WI, USA - HID1975M_E1 MG | ecosystem: Environmental > Terrestrial > Soil > Unclassified | place: USA: Madison, Wisconsin... | reverse complement strand
TGGCCGCCCTGCGGATCAGCTTCGGCACCGCTCTGGCCGCGGCGGCGTTCAACGCGGTCATGGGCACCCTGGTGGCGTGGGTGTTCGTGCGCTACCGCTTCCCCGGCCGGCGCCTGTTCGACGCGATGATCGACCTGCCATTCGCGCTGCCGACCGCGGTGGCGGGCATCGCCCTGACCGCGCTGTACGGACCCAACGGCTGGATCGGGCGCTGGCTGGAGGCCGCGGGCATCCAGGTCGCTTACACGCCGCTGGGGATCACGGTCGCGCTGGTGTTCATCGGCCTGCCGTTCGTGGTGCGCGTGGTGCAGCCGGTGCTGGCCGAGACCGAGCGCGAGCTGGAGGAGGCGGCGGCGACGCTCGGCGCCAGCCGCTGGCAGACCGTGCGCCGGGTGGTGCTGCCGGCGACCTGGCCGGCGGTGCTGGCAGGCTTCGCGCTGGCCTTCGCCCGCGGCGTGGGCGAGTACGGCTCGGTGATCTTCATCGCCGGCAACATCCCGCATGTGTCGGAGATCGCGCCGCTGCTGATCACGATCAAGCTGGAGGAATTCGACTACGCCGGGGCCACCGCCATCGCGCTGGCCATGCTGCTGCTGTCGTTCGCGGTGCTGCTGCTGATCAACACGCTGCAGTCGCGGCTGGTGCGCGGCGAGCGCCGCAGGGGGGGCTGAGATGGGTGATACATTGACCGGCGTCCTTGCCGCCACCGCCGGCGATACCGGGAAGGCCTACGTGGAACGCGCGCACTCCCGCAGCCGCGCCCGGCCCGCCTCGCCGACCAGCGAGCCGCGCTGGGTGCAGGCCGTGCTGATCCTGCTGGCGCTGGCGTTCCTGCTGGCGTTCCTGCTGCTGCCGCTGCTGCTTGTGTTCGTCGAGGCGCTGCGCGGCGGCATGGCCGCGTTCTGGAAGGCGGTCACCGATCCGGATGCGCTGGCCGCGATCCGGCTGACCCTGCTGGTCACCGCGGTGGTGGTCCCGTTGAACCTGGTGTTCGGCGTCGCCGCCGCCTGGGCGGTGAGCAAGCACGAGTTCCGTGGCAAACGCTGGCTGGTGAGCCTGATCGACCTGCCGTTCGCGGTGTCGCCGGTCGTGGCCGGTCTGGTATTCATCCTGATCTTCGGTGCGCAGGGCTGGGCCTGGCCGTTGATCGACGAAGGCTGGCGCGGCACGCTGCCGCTGCTGGGCGAGGTCCACCTGCAGCTGCCGAAGATCGTGTTCGCGTTGCCGGGGATCGTGCTGGCCACGCTGTTCGTGACCTTCCCGTTCATCGCCCGCGAGCTGATGCCGCTGATGGAGCAGCAGGGCGCCGACGAGGAGCTGGCGGCGATGAGCCTGGGCGCCAGCGGCTGGCAGGCGTTCTGGCGGGTGACCCTGCCCAACATCCGCTGGGCGCTGCTGTACGGCGTACTGCTGTCCGGCGCCCGGGCGATGGGCGAGTTCGGGGCGGTGTCGGTGGTGTCGGGCCACATCCGCGGACGCACCAACACGCTGCCGCTGCACGTGGAGATCCTCTACAACGAGTATTCCTACAGCGCCGCCTTCGCCGTGGCATCGCTGCTTGCACTGAGCGGGCTGGTCACGCTGGTGCTCAAGACCTACCTGGAATGGCGGCACGGCGAATCGCTGGCCGCCAACCACCGCCGCTGAGGAGATGCGAATGGCGATCCGGATCGAACAACTGCACAAGCATTTCGGCGCGTTCGCGGCGCTGGACGGTATCGACCTGGAGATCCGCCAGGGCGAACTTCTGGCGCTGCTCGGCCCATCGGGTTCGGGCAAGACCACGCTGCTGCGCGTGATCGCCGGGCTGGAGCATCCCGACGGCGGCCGCGTGCTGTTCGGCGGCGAGGACGCGACCCAGCTCAGCGTGCAGGAACGCCGCGTCGGCTTCGTGTTCCAGCATTACGCGCTGTTCCGCCACCTGACCGTGGCCGACAACATCGCCTTCGGCCTGAACGTGCGGCGTGGCCGCGAGCGCTGGCCAGCGGCGAGGATCGCCGGGCGGGTGGAGGAACTGCTGTCGCTGGTGCAGCTGCAGGGCCTGGGCGGGCGCTATCCGGCGCAGCTGTCCGGCGGCCAGCGCCAGCGTGTGGCGCTGGCGCGCGCACTGGCGATCGAGCCGCGCGTGCTGCTGCTGGACGAACCGTTCGGCGCGCTCGACGCCCAGGTGCGGCGCGACCTTCGCGGCTGGCTGCGGCAGCTGCATGAGCAGACCGGATTGACCACCGTGTTCGTGACCCACGACCAGGAAGAGGCGCTGGAGCTGGCCGACCGGGTCGCCATCCTCAACCATGGCCGGATCGAGCAGCTGGCCACGCCGGCCGAGGCCTACGACCGGCCGGCCACGCCGTTCGTCTATTCCTTCGTCGGGGCGGTCAACCGCTTGCGCGGGCATCGCCAGGGCGATCGCATCGAAGTCGCCGGCCTGGCCTTGCCGGCCGGCGCGACGACGCCGGGCGAAGGGCCGCTGGAACTGTTCGTGCGCCCGGAGGACCTGCGCCTGGGCGGCGGCGGCTGGCCGGCGACGATCGTGGCCACCCAGCGCAGCGGTCCGCGCCTGCGCCTGCGCGCGCGCCTGGACGAAGGCGAGGGCGAGGAAGTCGAACTGGAGCTGCCGGTGGACGCCGAGCATGACCATCCTCCCGGAAGCCGCGTGGGGGTCTTGCCCGTGCGGTTCGGTGCGTTCCCGGCCGCCCAGCCGTAGCCGCCGTACGATCCGGTCCCCGCGATGCGCGCGCATTCGTGCGGCCGTGCAGAGCTGCCGCGCTGCGGGCAACCGCGGCAACCTGCCGGTCAGTCCATGCCGCGATGCGCGCGAGGCGATGGACGGTTTCCGTCATTACCTTTCGCAATCTGCTCGTTGCCAATGGCATTCTCCCGCAGCGCGGGATTTAACCCGTCCTTTACCCGTTCCGATCGACACGGCGCTCAACTGGGAGCGTGTACTCCCGGGAGGACGAGGCAATGCGGATCGCGATCATCGGTGCGGGTTTCAGCGGCAGCGTTCTGGCGACCGAACTGGCGCGCAGCGCGCCGGCGGGGGTGGACCTGTGCCTGGTCGGAATGCCCGACAGCTACGGCCGCGGCGTGGCCTATGGCGAGGCCCGGCCGGAGCACCTGCTGAACGTGCGGGCCAGGGAACTGGGCGCGACCCAGGACCAGCCGGCCGAGTTCGCGCGCTGGCTTCACCTGACCCGGCGCGCCGAGGACAGCTTCCTGCCGCGGCTGGTCTATGGCGAGTACCTGTACTCGCGGTTGCAGTCGGCGGCGCAGACCTCGCTGGCGGGCTTCAACCAGGTGCAGCAGGAAGCGGTGGCGATCGACCGCGAAGGCGGCGCGTTCCGGGTGATGCTGGCCGATGGCGCGGACTTCCTCGCCGACCGCGTGGTGCTGGCGGTCGGGGCGCTGCCACCGCAGCGCCTGCAGGGCGTGGGACCGCGACTGCTGGTCGACCCCGGCTACGTCGCCTGGCCGTGGCAGCGCAACCTGCACGGGCAGGACGCGCTGGCACGGGTGCCGCACGAGGCGCGGGTGCTGATCGTCGGTACCGGGCTGACCATGGCCGATACGGTGGTGACCCTGCTCCGGCGCGGCCACCGCGGGCCGATCACCGCGGTGTCCCGGCACGGACTGCTGCCGCAGGCGCACCTGGACGAACCGGGCCCGGCGATCGCGCTGCCGCCGAACGTGCTGCATGCGCTCAACAGCGCCGACGTGGGCCTGCTGCTGCGCACGCTCCGCAGCCTGGCGCCGATCGTGCCGGACTGGCGCGGCCTGATCGACGCATTGCGGCCCTATCTGCAGGGCTACTGGAAGACGCTGCCCGACGAGCAGCGCGGTCGCTTCCTGCGCCACCTGCGTTCGTACTGGGAGATCGTCCGCCATCGCCTGGCGCCGAGCGTGCACGAGGAACTGCAGCGGCTGCGCGAGCAGGGCCAGTTGCGGATCCGCGCCGGCCGCCTGCTGCGCGCGCGGCGCGGAGAAGCCGCGATCGAGGTGGTCGTGCGCGAGCGCGGCCAGGCGCATGCCTCGGCCGAACAGTACGACGTCCTGGTCCGCGCCACCGGCCTGGACACCGACATCGAGCGCACCAGCCATCCGCTGATCGGCCAGCTCAGGGACGCGGGCACGATCAGTCCCGATCCGTTCGGGCTGGGCCTTCGCGCCACCGGCCAGTTCGAGGCGCTCGATCGCCACGGCAGGCCGGTGCGGGACCTGTACTGCATCGGTCCGCTGCTGCGCGGCCAGGTGTGGGAGATCACCGCCGTGCCCGAACTGCGCGTGGCGGCACGGCAACTGGCCGCCCATCTGCTGAAGGCCGAGGCGCCGGGCAGGGAGTCGCGCGAGGCCGCGCCGCGCGCCGCATCGCGCGGCGGCTGAACCGGCCGGATCGGGCCGTTCCGGCCGGCGTCGAGGCGAAACACCGGGCCGCGTGCCATTTGTCCGTCCGGCGGGTCGGAACTACCCTGTGCGTACGCGATGAACAGGGTGTGGTGTACCGCATGGACTTCAACGGCCGGGACAGGCTGGTCGCCGCGCTCGACGCGGCGGTCGGACTCCGGAACGAGCGCGCCGTCGCCGCCGCCTTGAGCGAGGCGTTGGCCAGACTGTTCGGCGACCGCGGTTTCCAATTGCCCGACAGCGTGCTCGAGCCCATCGCCGACCACTACGCGCGGCGCGAACTCTACGTGAGTCCGACGCTGGGCTACAGCGTGGTGGCGATGACCTGGGGCCCGGGCCAGCGTACCCCCATCCACGACCACGACGGCGCCTGGTGCGTGGAAGGCGTGTGGCGCGGCAACCTGGCGATCACCCGCTACGAGCCGTGCGAGCGCGATGGCCCGCGCTGGCGCTTCGCCGAAGCGGGCACCATCCACGCCGGCCCGGGCTCGACCGGCAGCCTGATCCCGCCCTCCGAATACCACGCCATCCGCAATCCGGGCGGCGGGGACATCGCCGTGTCGCTGCACGTCTACCAGCGTCCGCTGCGCCATTGCCGGGTGTTCGTGCCGGACGACCGTGCGGGAGCGGGATGGATGCGCAGCGAGGAGCGAAGCCTGGTCGTCGACGGCACTGTCTGAGGCCTGCCGGCCGCGCCGCCGGCGCGGTCATGTCCTGTGCGGTTCATGCCCCGGGGAGTCGCCTGAAGATGCCGGCGGAACCGGCCCGTTCCGCTGGCGGCCGCGATTCCGGACGCGCCCTCGATGTCCTGGGAATGACCCGGCCGGACGAGGTCGGGGCCGCCCGGGACCGGGGCTTGACGCGAGGAATGTTGCATCGCAGTATCGAGTGGGTTAATTATTTGTGAAGCCGTGAGCGTGTTCGCGGAATGCCACGGTCCCGCAGCTGCAGCACCCCCCACCGACAGGAGATCCAGGATGAAGCCGTACAAGCTCGCCGCATCGCTCGCCGTTGTGCTGTTCTCCGTTCCGTTCGCCGTGTTCGCACAGGAGGAGGCCGAAGAAGCGTCCTCGCCGTTCAGCTGGTCGGTGGACCTGACTTCCGACTACGTGTTCCGTGGCGCTTCGCAGACCGACGAAAGCCCGGCGCTCCAGGCGGGCCTCACTTGGACTGCCGACTCCGGCTTCTACGTCGGCGTGTGGGGGTCCAATGTCGATTTCGGATCCGGCGGCCCGGATGCCGAACTGGATACCTTCATCGGCTACAACACCGACCTGGGCGACGAATTCGTCAACCTCGACATCATGCTCAACCGCTACAACTACCTGGGCGGCAATGGCAGCGACCTGGCCTACAACGAGCTGTACACCACCTGGACGTTCGGCGGCTCGGTCGGCCTGATCGCCACCTACACCAACGACGTGTGGGCCTCCAGCGAGGACGGCTGGTATTTCGGGCTCACCAAGAACTTCGCGCTGCCGGCCGATTACGCGATCGACGTGAACGTCGGCAAGAGCATCTTCGACAGCAGCGTGGCCCGCGACTACTTCGACTGGGGCGTGAGCGTCAGCAAGGCCTGGGGCAACTTCAGCGCCAAGCTGGGCTATGTCGGCACCGACAGCGACGGCACGGCCAATTTCGGCGAACTGGGCGACGACCGCGTGGTCCTGACCCTCAGCTACGGCATGTGAGCCGCGACCGGGTTTCCTGGTCGGGGATGAAGAAAAAGGCGCCGGAGGGCGCCTTTTTCCTTGCCGCACCGCGCCGTGCCGGCATGCGCGTCAGGTCCAGCTCAGCACCACCTTGCCGGCCTTGCCCTGTTCCATCAGGTCGAAGCCGTGCTGGAACTCGTCGATCGGCAGCTGGTGGGTCAGCACCTTGCCCAGCGGGAAGCCGGACAGCACCAGCTGGGTCATCTTGTACCAGGTCTCGTACATCTTGCGGCCGTAGATGCCCTGCACGGTCAGGCCCTTGAAGATGATCCGGTCCCAGTCCACGCCGGCGCCCTTGGGCAGGATCCCGAGCAGCGCGATCCGGCCGCCGTGGTACATGCAGTCGAGCATGTCGTTGAACGCGCGCGGGTTGCCGCTCATCTCCAGGCCGACGTCGAAGCCTTCCATGTGCAGGTCGTTCATCACTTCCTTGAGCGACTGGTTGGCGACGTTGACCACGCGGGTGGCGCCCATGTCGGCGGCCAGCTTCAGGCGGAAGTCGTTGACGTCGGTGACCACCACGTTGCGCGCGCCGATGTGCTTGCAGATGCCGGCGGCGATGATCCCGATCGGGCCGGCGCCGGTGATCAGCACGTCCTCGCCGACCACGTCGAACTCCAGCGCGCAGTGCGCGGCGTTGCCGTAGGGATCGAAGAAGGCGGCCAGCTCCGACGGCACCGGGTCGGGGATCGGCCACAGGTTGGAGGCCGGCATCACGATGTACTCGGCGAAGGCGCCGTCGCGGTTCACCCCGATCCCGATCGTGTGCGGACACAGGTGCTGGCGGCCGCCGCGGCAGTTGCGGCAGTGTCCGCAGACGATGTGGCCCTCGGCCGACACGCGCTGGCCGACCTTGTAGCCGGACACGCCCGGGCCCAGCTCGGCGACACGGCCGACGAACTCGTGGCCGATCACCAGGCCCGGCCGGATCGTGCGCTGGCTCCACTCGTCCCACAGGTAGATGTGCAGGTCGGTGCCGCAGATGGCGGTCTTCTCGACCTTGATCAGCACCTCGTTCGGGCCGGGTTCCGGCACCGGCACCTCGTCCAGCCAGATGCCCTTGGCGGCTTCGCGCTTGACCAGCGCCTTCATCGTACGGGCCATCGTCCGGGACCTCTGCTGGGAAAGGGCGACATTATAGGTTGCGTGGGAAACCAAGGCGTTGCCGGCAGCCCCTGTCGGAGCTTGCCGGGTTCGCCCGGAAAACGGCCGGGGGCAGGTCCAGGGTGGCCGGCGGGCGAGGGCGGAGCGTGGGAGCGGGTATCATCCGCTCCCCGTCATCGCGTCTGGGCACCGGAAAACGCCGGCCGCCGGAGCGGACACGGACCGTCCCCTACAGACCGGAACCGCTGCATGCGCATCCTGCTTGCCCGTCACGGCGAAACGCCGTGGAACGCCGAAGGCCGCTACCAGGGCCAGATCGACATTCCGCTTTCGCCCGTCGGCGAGTCGCAGGCGCGCGCGCTGGGCGAACGCCTGCGCGAGGTGCCGATCACCCGTGCGGTCGCCTCGCCGCTGTCGCGGGCGCGGCGCACCGCCGAACTGGCGCTGGGCGAGGAGCGCATGCCGATGCTGGCCCTCGATCCGGACGTGCAGGAGATCGCCCATGGCGAATGGGAGGGCCTGCTGGCCAGCGAGATCGACGAGAAGGATCCGGCGCGCCTGCGTGCCTGGCGCAACGAGCCGGACACGGTGCTCATGCCCGGCGGCGAATCGCTGCGCCAGGTGCTGGACCGGTCCTGGCGCGGCCTGGCCCGCGCCAGTGAAGGCATGGGCGAGGACGACACCCTGCTGCTGGTCGCGCACGATGCGGTCAACCGCGTGCTGCTGTGCCGGATCCTGGGCCTGCCGATCGGCAAGCTGTGGACCTTCCGCCAGGCGCCGACCACGCTCAACCTGCTCGAAGGCCCTGACCTGGACCGCCTGGAAGTGGTGCGCCTGAACGACTGCGCCCACCACACCCCGTTCTTCGGCGAGGCCAGGCACCGGGCGCTATAGCCGCACGGCGGCGACGCCGGCCGTGACGGCCGGCGTTCCGGGCACCTCCCTCCGTTGGATCCACGATGGCCACATCCCCGCGCTCCCTGGCCGGATGGCTGGAGTACATCGAACGCCAGCATCCCAGCGCCATCGCCCTGGGCCTGGACCGTGTGCACGAGGTCGCCGCGCGCCTGGGCCTGCAGCGTCCCGCCGCGCAGGTGGTCACCGTCGCCGGCACCAACGGCAAGGGCTCGACGGTCGCTTTCATCGAGGCCATCGCCCGCGCCGGCGGCTGGAAGGTCGGCGCGTACACCTCCCCGCACCTGCTGCGCTACAACGAGCGCGTGCGCATCGATGGCGCCGAGGCGTCCGACGCCGCACTGGCGGGGGCCTTCGCCGCGGTGGAGGCCGCGCGCGGGGACACGCCGCTGACCTATTTCGAGTACGGCACGCTGGCCGCGCTGTGGCTGTTCCAGCACGCCGGCCTGGACCTGGCGGTGCTGGAGGTCGGGCTGGGCGGGCGGCTGGACGCGGTGAACGCGGTCGATCCGGACGTGGCGGTGATCACCACCGTGGACATCGACCACACCGACTGGCTCGGCGCCGACCGCGAAGCGATCGGCCGCGAGAAGGCCGGCATCGCCCGGCCATGGAAACCGCTGGTCCTGGGCGAGGTCGATTCGCCTTCCAGCGTGTTGCGCCATGCCTATGCCATCGGGGCCAACGCGGTGCGGCTGGGCAGCGACTTCTTCCACGAACCGGCCGATGCCGCGCACTGGCGCTGGCGCGAGGTCGGCACCGAACTGTCGTTGCCGCTGCCGCGCCTGGCGGCGCCGGCGCAGCAGGCCAACGCGGCGACAGCGATCGCCGCGCTGCGCGCGTTGCCACGGGCATTGCCCGAGCACGCGTTCGCCGAGGGCGTCGCTGCCGCGATCCTGCCCGGCCGCCTGCAGCGCTTCGAGCGCGGCGGCGTGGAGATCGTGGTCGATGTCGCCCACAACCCGCAGGCCGCGCGCGGACTGGCGGCCTGGCTGCAGGCGCAACCGCAGGCCGACACGGCGGCCGTGTTCGCGGCGCTGGCGGACAAGGACGTGGCCGCCATCGTCGAGCCGCTGGCGGGCGCGATCGCACGCTGGCATGTGGCGGGGCTGGAGGACATCGCGCGTGGCCAGGACGTGGCCACCTTCGCCGCGCGCCTGTCCGCCACCGCCGCCGGATCCGCCAGCCGTGATGCGCGCGTGGCCGACGCGCTGGCGCGCGCCGTGCGCGAAGCCACTCCTGGCGGCCGCGTGCTGGTGTTCGGCTCCTTCCACACCGCCGCCGCGGCGCTGGGGTGGCTGCATTCAGGCCAATGACGGCAGCGCCGCCGGCGGGCGGCCTATAATCGCTTCGGCATTCCCGCCGTGCCGTCGCGAGCCTGAGTGGATACCTCGTTGAAACAACGCCTGATCGGCGGCGCCGTGCTGGTCGCGCTGGCGGTCATCTTCCTGCCCATGCTGGTCCAGGGACCGGCGCCGGACAGCGGCGTGGCCGACGTCTCCACCCGCGTGCCCGACGCGCCGGCGGGCGAATACGAAACCCGCGAACTGCCGCTGGTGGCGCCGGCCGCCGGCCAGGGCGCGTTGCCCGCACCGGCGGCGACCGCGACGCCGGCGCAAACGGCCGAGCAGGAGGCGGATGCCAAGGCGACACCCGCCACCGCGAACCCGACTCCCGCGGATCCGGCCGTGGCCGCCGGACAGTGGGCGGTCAGCTTCGGTGCCTACGCCAGCGCGCGCGATGCCGATGCGGTGCTTTCGCGCCTGCGCCAGGCCGGGCTGGACGGCTTCAAGGAAGAGGCCACCCTCAACGGCCGCCAGGCTTGGCGCGTGCGCGTGGGTCCCTACGCCGACCGCGCTCTGGCCGAAGCCGGCCGCCTGCAGGCGGTGCGCATCCGCACCGACGTCAATGCCCAGGTGATCGCGCTGGATGCGGGAGCCGGGACCAGCGCCGCGCCGCCGGCTTCGACCGACAGCGCGACCGCCGCCAGCCCACGGCCGGCCACGGGCCAGCCCGTCGCAGGCCAGTCGGCCGCAAGCGCCACCGTTGCGGCCACACCGGCGCCGGCGACCCGCACCGAAGTCTTGCCGGCCCAAGCGCCGGCTCCCAAGCCAGCCACATCCCCGGCCACTGCGACCACCCCCCCCGCGCCGCCGAAGGCGACGCCCGCAGCGAGCCCGGCCGCCAGTGCGCCAGCGCCCGCACCGGCGAGCCTGGCCGCCGCCGACACCGGCTTCGCGGTGCAGATGGGCGCGTTCGCCAGCGCCGCCGAGGCCAACGCGCTGCGCGACCGACTGCGCGCGGCCGGTTTCAGCGCCATCGTCCAGCCGGTGCGCACCGACAAGGGCACGCTCAACCGGGTCCGGGTCGGGCCGGTGTCCACCCGCGCCGAGGCCGAGCAGCTGAAAGCGCGTGTGGCCAGCGGCTTCGGCGCCGGCATGGTGGTGCCGCACCCGTGACCGTGGCGGTCGTCCGCGCGCGGGAGCGGTGCGGCGCATGAACACGATCGACCTGGTCCTGCTGGTGGTGATCGCCGCATCGGCGCTGTTGGGCGCGGTGCGCGGCCTGGTCGGCGCGATCGCCTCGCTGGTGGCCTGGTTCGGCGCCGGCTGGTTCGCGTTCCGTTACGGCGCCGAGCTGGCGTTCTGGTTCAGCGACGACGGCCAGCCGGGCGCAACCGAGTTGCTGGGCGGCTACATCGTCTCGTTCGTCGCAGTGCTGGTGCTGGTCGGACTGGTCGGCTGGGGGATGCGCAAGCTGGTCCATTCGGTGGGACTGTCGGGCGTGGACCGGTTCCTCGGCCTGCTCCTGGGCCTGGTCCGCGGCGCCCTGGTGGCCTGCATGGGCGTGCTGCTGATGGCGTTCAGCGGGCTGCCGCAGGAGCCGGCCTGGTCGCAGTCCCGGGCGATCCCGGTACTGCTGCCGGGCGCGCAATGGATGGCGCGCTGGCTGCCGGACTGGGCCGCGCACGAGCTGGATTTTGGCAATGGCCGCCCGAGCGGCGATAATGGCGTCCTCGATCGGGCCGGCGCCATGGTCGAAACCCTTACCGAGGCGCTGCCCGTCCCCCTGGACGGGAAAGGATCGCCACCCGGCGCGGAGCCGCCGCCACCCCCGTCCACCACCGGTCAGTAGGACCGCTGCGGAGACTTCCGGAACATGTGCGGCATCGTCGGAATCGTCGGCAACCAGAACGTTGCCGGGCAACTCTATGACGGCCTGACCGTCCTCCAGCACCGTGGCCAGGACGCGGCCGGCATCGCCACCGCCGACGGCACCCGCTTGCGCGTGCACAAGGACAACGGCCTGGTCCGCGACGTGTTCAGCCCCAAGGCGATGAGCGTGCTGGAAGGCCGCGTGGGCATCGCCCACTGCCGCTACCCGACCGCCGGTTCGGAGGGCATGGACGAGGCGCAGCCCTTCTACGTCAACTCGCCCTACGGCATCGCCCTGGCGCACAACGGCAACCTGATCAACACCGACGCGCTGCGCGAGCAGGTGTTCGCCCAGGACCGGCGCAACATCAACACCGGTTCGGACAGCGAAGTGCTGCTGAACGTGTTCGCCCACGAACTGGACACCCAGCGCACGCTCTCGCCGGAGACGGCGATCCGCGCGGTCGCCGGCGTGCACCGGCGGGTGAAGGGCGGCTATGCGGTGGTCAGCGTGGTGCTGGGCCTGGGCCTGGTCGCGTTCCGCGACCCGCACGGCATCCGCCCGCTGGTGCTGGGCCGGCGCGAGCACAACGAGGGCGTGGAGTATGTCGTGGCCTCGGAGTCGGCGGTGCTCGACATCCTCGGCTTCGTCCGCGTGCGCGACGTACTGCCGGGCGAGGCCGTGGTGATCACCCCGCGCGGCGAACTGTTCGCGGAGATCTGCGCCGAACCGGCCGAGCACGCGCCGTGCATCTTCGAGTACGTGTACTTCGCCCGTCCGGACTCGATGATCGACGAGGTCTCGGTGCACAAGGCGCGCATGCGCATGGGCGTGAAGCTGGGCGAGAAGATCCTGCGCCTGCGCCCGGACCACGACATCGACACCATCATCCCGATCCCGGACACCTCGCGCGACGCCGCGCTGGAGATCTCCAACGTGCTGGGGGTGAAGTACCGCGAGGGCTTCATCAAGAACCGCTACGTCGGCCGCACCTTCATCATGCCGGGGCAGGGCGAGCGGGTGAAATCGGTGCGGCGCAAGCTCAACCCGATCCACCTGGAGTTCCGCAACCGCGTGGTGCTGCTGGTCGACGACTCGATCGTGCGCGGCACCACCAGCCAGCAGATCGTGCAGATGGCGCGCGACGCCGGCGCGCGCAAGGTGTACCTGGCCAGCGCCGCGCCGCCGGTGCGCCATCCCAACATCTACGGCATCGACATGCCTTCGCCGGACGAGTTGATCGCCCACGGCCGCAGCATCGAGGAGATCGAACAGCTGCTCGGCTGCGACTGGCTGATCTACCAGGACCTGGACGACCTGGAGGCGGCGGTGCGCGAGGGCAACCCGGACCTGCGGCGCTTCGATTCGTCCTGCTTCGATGGCAAGTACGTCACCGGGATCGAGCCGGGCTATTTCGAGCGCATCCAGCAGCTGCGCAACGACGAAGCGAAGAAGAGGCGGCGCATCGCCTCCTGATGCCACCGTCGCTGTGGCCGAGGCGGTGGGCGTGGGCCCGCCGGCATCCGCGGCCATGGTGGCACGGTCCCCCGCCATGGAGTCCCTGTTCGCCGCCGCCGCCGAGTGCCTCGCCGCCGCCGACCCGGACGGGAAGACCGAGCTGACCCGGCGTCATGCCGCCGCCTTCGCCCGGGGCGAATTGTGCATTCCCGCCGCCGCGCCGCCGCCGGATCCGATCCGCATGCCCGGTCGCCCGCCGCGGCCGAAGCTGGTGCATCCGCGCGAGCTGCCCCGGCGCGGACTCGGCAGCGACGAGGGCCGCGCCGCGTTCCTGCACGCGATCGCCCACATCGAACTGAACGCGATCGACCTAGCCTGGGACGCGGTGTACCGCTTCCGCGGCCTGCCCGTGGAGTTCTACCGCGACTGGGTGCAGGTGGCCGACGACGAGGCGCGGCACTTCGTCCTGCTGCGCGACCGCCTGCGCGGGTTCGGCCACGACTACGGCGACTTCGACGCGCACAACGGCCTGTGGGAGATGACCGAGAAGACCGCGCACGACGGCCTGGCGCGGATGGCGCTGGTGCCGCGGGTGCTGGAAGCGCGCGGACTGGACGTCACCCCGGGGATGATCGAGCGGCTGCGCTCGCTGGGCGATACGCGCACGGTGGAGATCCTGGAGACGATCCTGCGCGAGGAAGTGGCGCACGTGGCCGCCGGCTCGCGCTGGTACCGCTGGTATTGCGAGCGTGCCGGCGTGGAGCCGCGCGCACGCTTCCGCGAACTGCTGCAGGAATACGCCAGCGGTTACCTGCGCGGGCCGTTCAACATCCAGGCGCGGCTGCTGGCGGGCTTCGACGAGGACGAGCTGGCGTCGCTGCAGGCGGTCGAGGTGGCGCAAGCCAGGGCGTGAGCGGCGCGCAGCGCAGGCCGCGGGCTGTCTGCGCCTGTTCCGTTTGCCGGCCCGCGCTTCCTGTAGGAGCCCGTCTTGCGGGCGACACCGACGCCGCCAGCGGCACGGCGTTACCCATCGTCGCGAGCGGGGAATTCACGCCCGGACGCGGGTGGTTGGCTCCTTGGCTGTCGAACGCGGCTTCGGGCAGCGGCGTCGGTGTCGCCCGCAAGACGGGCTCCTACAACGGCAGGGCCTGCAGATCGTATCGGCCAGGGGTGATCCGCAGCACCGATCCCTGTTCGTACCAGTCGCCCAGCACGATGCGCCGGCAGTCGCGGCCGCCGGCCTGCAGTTCGTGGATCGCCGGCCGGTGGGTGTGCCCATGGATCAGGGTGGCCAGGCCGAAGCGGGCCAGCGTCGCTTCGACCGTCGCGGGCGTCACGTCGGTCACGGTCTCGAACGCGCCGCGGTCGTCGGCGATCATCTCGCGCTGCCGCGCCATGCTCGCCTCGCGCGCCTGCGCGGCGAAGGCCATGCGTGCGGCCAGCGGCTGGGCGAGGAAGCGCTGCTGCCAGGCGGGATCGCGGGTCTGCGCGCGGAACGCCTGGTAGGCGATGTCGTCGCTGCACAGCAGGTCGCCGTGCATCAGCAGCACCGGTTCGCCGTACAGCGAGACCACGGCCGGGTCGGGAAGGATGCGCATCCCGGCGCGGCGGGCGTAGCCGGTGCCGACCAGGAAGTCGCGGTTGCCGCGGATGAAATACACCGGCACGCCGGCATCGGCCACCGTGCGCAGGCCAGTGGCGACTTCGGCGGCGGCTTCCGTCGGGTCGTCGTCGCCGATCCAGGCCTCGAACAGGTCGCCCAGGACATACAGCGCATCGGCCGCCAGCGCCTCTTCGCGCAGGAAACGCAGGAACAGCGCGGTGACCGCCGGCCGGGCCGGGTCCAAGTGCAGGTCGGAGACGATCAGGGTGGTCATGGCGCGATTGTAGGCCGGCGGCGGGCTTGGCCGTCCGCCCGGGGTAAAATCGCCGGATTCCTCCGGACCCGCGTCTTCCCATGACCTGCCGCACCCGCTTCGCCCCCAGTCCCACCGGCTACCTGCACATCGGCGGCGCGCGCACCGCGCTGTATTGCTGGCTGGAGGCGCGCCACCGCGGCGGGCAGTTCATCCTGCGCATCGAGGACACCGACCGCGAGCGCAGCACCCAGGTCGCGATCGATGCCATCCTCGAAGCGATGGACTGGCTGGGCCTGGACTACGACGAAGGTCCGGTCTACCAGACCCAGCGCGTCGACCGCTATCGCGAGGTCGCCGAGCAGCTGGTCGCGCAGGGCAAGGCCTACTACGCCTACGAGACCCGCGAGGAACTCGACGCCATGCGCGAGGCCGCGATGGCGAAGCAGGAAAAGCCACGCTACAACGGCGCCGCGCGCGAGGCCAACCTGCCGTACCGCGACGACCCGAACCGGGTCATCCGCTTCAAGAACCCGCTCGACGGCGTGGTCGCCTTCGACGACCTGATCAAGGGCCGCATCGAGATAGCCAACGGCGAACTGGACGACATGGTGATCTTTCGCCCGGACGGCTACCCGACCTACAACTTCGCCGTCGTGGTCGACGACTGGGACATGGGCATCACCGAGGTGATCCGCGGCGACGACCACATCAACAACACCCCGCGCCAGATCAACATCTACGAAGCGCTGGGCGCGCCGGTGCCGAAGTTCGCGCACATGCCGATGATCCTGGACGAGCAGGGCGCCAAGCTGTCCAAGCGCACCGGCGCGGCCGACGTGATGCAGTACAAGGCTGCCGGCTACCTGCCGCATGCGCTGGTCAACTACCTGGCGCGGCTGGGCTGGTCGCACGGCGACCAGGAGATCTTCAGCCGCGCCGAGCTGGTCGACCTGTTCGACGTGAAGGACGTCAATTCCAAGGCCGCGCGCCTGGACATGGCCAAGCTGGGCTGGGTCAACCAGCATTACCTCAAGAGCGACGACCCGGCCACGATCGCGCCGCAGCTGGAAGACCAGTTGCGCGCGCTGGGCATCGATCCGGCGACCGGTCCGGCGCCGGTCGACGTGGTGGTCGCACTGCGCGAGCGCGTGCAGACGCTGAAGGAAATGGCCGAGAAGGCGGTGGGCTGGTACACGCCGCTGGAAAGCTACGACGAAGCCGCGGTGGCCAAGCACCTGAAGGCTGGCGCCGATGCACCGCTGGCCAGGGCGCGCGAACTGCTGGCCGCGCTGCCGCAGTGGACGGTGGAAGGCGTATCCCAGGCGCTGCACGACACCGCCGCGGCGCTGGAACTTGGCATGGGCAAGGTCGCCCAGCCGCTGCGGGTGGCCATCACCGGCACCCAGGTGAGCCCGGACATTTCCCATACGGTCTATCTGGCCGGTCGCGACGAGGCCTTGAAACGCATCGACGCGGCGCTTATGAAGGTGGCGAAGGACTGATCCCGGGACGCCCATGGCCGCACGCCACGCCTGCACCGATCCGCACCACCACGTCGACGACGCCGATGCGTTCGTCCGCGCGGTGGAGCGCGCGTGCGCCGAGCGCGGCCTGCGCCTGACCCCGATCCGGGCCAACGTGCTGCGCCTGATCGCCGACGCCGGCAGGCCGGTGAAGGCCTACGACCTGCTGGAGAAGGTGCGCGAGGGCAAGGGTGCCGGCGCCGACGCGCCGCCCACGGTGTACCGCGCGCTGGATTTCCTGATGGCCAACGGCTTCGTGCACAAGCTCGCTTCGGTCAATGCCTTCGTCGCCTGCCACCACCCCAACAGCGTCCAGCATTCGGTGCCGTTCCTGATCTGCGACCGCTGCCACAGCGCGGTGGAGCTGGAGGACCGCGAGGTGGTGTCGCAGCTCGATGCACGCGCCAAGGCGCTGGGCTTCCAGCCGCAGGCGCAGACCCTGGAAGTGCACGGCCTGTGCGCCAGGTGCGCGGCGGATTGAGCCGCGGCACCGCGATCGCCGGCCAGGCGGGACGGTGATGAAGACCGTGGCCGGCAGCTCCAGCTTTCCGGCCGAACGGGTGCCGCGCAGCGACCGGCGCGCGGGGATGCGAAGAGGCCGCCCGGAGGCGGCCTCGCGCTCTGCCGCAGAGGACGGCGGTCAGAAGAACAGGCGCACGCCGAAGGCGTAGTTGCGGCCCGGCAGCATCACATCGTCCTTGAGGAACGAGGTGTGCACGCGCGCGGACTGGTCGGCGAGGTTGTTGCCGTCGAGGAACACTTCCCACGCGGTGGCGCCGGTGTCGATGTGGTACGCCACGTGCGCGTCGGCCATGGTGTAGCCGGCGGTCGGAGTCTCGCCGTCGGCCACCCGGTCCTGCCTGCCGTAGCGGGTGGCGCCGAGCGAGGCACGCCAGGCGCTGGCCTCCCAGCGCAGCTGCGCGCCGTATCGCGACGGCGCGATGCGCGGCAGGTTGCCGCCATCGACCAGGGTCGCGCGCACGGTATCGCCGAACACGCGCAGGTCCCAGGCGCCGCTGTCGCCGTTGGCGAGGTGGAACGTCGCCTCGCCCTCGAAGCCGTGGAAGGTCGCGTCGGCCTGGGTCCACCGGCGGATCGGCAGGTACTCGTCCTCTTCGTCGAAGTACCACTGTTCGCCGGTGTCGACCAGGTAGATGAAGTCCTTGTACCGGTTGTAGTACGCCGCCACCTTGGCGTCGACCCAGTCGTTCTGGTAATCCAGGCCCAGCTCGACCTGGTTGGCGGCTTCCTTCTCCAGGTCGGCGTCGCCGATCTCGTAGGCGAGCGTGGCGATATGCGGGCCGTCGGCGAACAGTTCTTCCTCGGCCGGCGCGCGCTCGGCGTGGTCGAGGTTGAGGGTCAGGCGCCAGTCCGGGCTGAAGCGGTACGCACCGCTGAGCGAGAGGCTGCCCGGCTGGAAGTCGCGCGACACCGCGGTCTCGGTGTCGTACTTGACCTGGTCCACGCGCGCCCCGAGTTCGGCCTGGAGCGGGCCCCAGCTGTTGCGGGCGAGGCCGAACACGCCGATCGAGGTGGTGTCGGTCTTCGGGACGAACGATTCCTCGCCGGTCGCCTGGAACTGCGAGTCGCTGCCCTGCGCGCCGATCGCGGTCTTCCAGCCGCTGCTGGAAGTGAAGGATGTCTCGACGCGGCCTTCGTTGGCGCGCCTGTCGAACACCGTGCCGACCTCGTCGCCCTCGAATTCGGTGTGGGTGTAGCTGCTGTGGCCGAAGCTGTAGCGCAGGTCGCTGCCTTCGCCCCACGGGTCGTTCAGGCCGCCCTTGAGCTCGTAGCGGTCCTGCAGCATGTGCAGCCACACGCCGCGCTCGCCCTCGGCGATGTCGCCCGGCTCGCCCGGATTGCCGTAGTCGTCGCGGAAGCGCGAGGCCGACACGCCGACGAAACCCCAGTCGCCGGACATCGACGCACCGATCGAGCCGGACTTGCCGTCGATGAACGAGTTCTCCTGCCGGCCTTCCGGCGTGTCGTAGTCCTTGGCGTTGCGGTAGACGCCGTCGGCGTGGACCGACAGGCCGCTGCCGTTGCCGGCGTCGAGGCGGAACATGCTGGTATCGCCGTCCTTGGCGCCGCCGTCGAAGCGTGTCTCGGCGCGGCCGGTGAAGCCGTCCACCGGGGTCTCGGCGATGCGGCCGTCGACCACGTTGACCACGCCGCCGATCGCGCCGGAGCCGTACAGCAGGGTCGAGGGGCCCTTCAGCACCTCGATCTGGTCGGCCAGGAACGGCTCGATCGCAGGCGAGTGGTCCTGGCTGACGGTGGAGACGTCGGCCGAGGACAGCCCGTCGTTGAGCACCGCTACGCGCGGGCCGTCCATGCCGCGCACGATCGGCCGGCCGACGCCAGGGCCGAAGTTCGAGCTCTGCACCCCCGGCAGACCGGCGACGGTCTCGCCCAGGCTGGAGGCGCGCGCCTCGTCGAGCCTCTCGCCGGCCAGCACCGCGACCGGACGGCTGAGTTCGGCGCTGGTGCCGCCCAGCGGGCTGGCGGTGACTTCGACCGCGTCGAGGTCCTTGACGTGACGGCCGGGGCCGGCGGCCGGGTGGCGCGAGTCGCTGGCAGGCGCGTTCTCGGCGGCATCGGCGGCCTGGTCGGCGGCACAGGCCAGGCCCGGGGCGAGCAGGACGGCGAGCGCCAGGCAGAGCTGAGTGCGGCGGGGGGAGGTGCGCATGGGGGGTCCTTGTGGTGCGTGATTGTGTGTATCGATGGCCGGTCGGCGGCGAGCGGCCGGCGGAGTCCAGCGGATCCGGGTTGGCCTCCGTGACGGCGACGCAGAAATGTTATATTATTCCAATCGTACGCTTCCACCCGTGCCGGACGTCATGGCTCTTCCCGACTCGCTACGCCATCTGCTCGACCGCCTGGGCGCCTCCGGCTCGCTGCTGTGCGCGGTGCACTGTGCGGTGCTGCCGGTGCTGCTGGCGCTGGCGCCGTCGCTGGGCCTGTCGTTCTGGCTGAGCGACGGGGTGGAGCTGGGTGTCGTGGTGTTCGTGACCCTGCTGGGCCTGTTCAGCCTGGTGGTGGGCTACCGCCGCCATGGCGCGCTGCGCGCGCTGGCGCTGCTGGTGCCGGGACTGTGCCTGCTGTGGCTGGGCCTGCTGTACGGACCGCTGCACCACTCGCGGCTGCCGCATGCGGTGGTGATGACCCTCGGCGGCATCCTGGTCGGACTGGCGCACCTGCTGAACCTGCGGCTGAACCACGTCCACGTCCACGACGCCAGCTGCGCCCACTGACGCGTGCGTGCTAGGCTTGCGGGTCTGACGCGCGCCGCGCGCATCCCTACAAGCGAATCAAGGAGTTGAAAGATGGGCAAGGGTGATCGCAAGACCGCCAAGGGCAAGCGCTACAACGCCAGCTACGGCAATGCGCGCAGCCACGTGGGAACCCGCGCCGCCGCAGGCGTCGCCGCCCCGGCGGCGAAGAAGACCGTCGCCAAGCCGGCAGTGAAGAAGGCCGTGGCCAAGAAGACGGTCGCCAAGGCCGGCTGACACCGGCTTCGCCAAGGACGTACCCGGAACGCGGCGCCTGGCGCCGCGTTTTCGTTTCCGGCCGCTCGGAGGCGGAGGCCGCGGTCAGGCCGCGAGACGCCGGCCGCCGCTCCAACTGGCCAGGCGCAGTCCGCCGCCCAGCCAGTACGCCAGTTCGGCCGGCTGGCCGACCTCCCACAGCACGAAGTCGGCGCGCAGGCCGGGCTGCAGCCGGCCACGGTCGTCCAGGCCCAGCGCGCGCGCGGCATGCACCGTGGCGCCGCGCAGCGCCTCCTCGGGCGTGAGCCGGAAATGGGTGCAGGCCAGCGACATCGCCAGCCGCAGCGACTGCAGCGGCGAGGTGCCTGGATTGCAGTCGGTCGCCACCGCCATCGGCACGCGATGCGCGCGGAATTCGTCCAGCGGCGGCAGCTTCGTCTCGCGCAGCACGTGGAAGGCCCCGGGCAGCAGCACGGCCACGGTGCCGGCGGCGGCCATCGCGGCGACGCCGGCCGGCGTGGTGTGTTCGACATGGTCGGCCGACAGCCCGCCGAACTCCGCCACCAGCGCCGCGCCGCCGCCGTCGCTGAGCTGGTCGGCATGCAGCTTCACCGGCAGGCCCAGCGCGCGCGCGGCCTCGAACACGCGCCGGGTCTGCGCGGCGTCGAAGCCGATCCGTTCGCAGAACGCGTCCACCGCATCGACCAGGCTTTCGGCATGCAGCCGCGGCAGCCATTCGCAGACCGCGTCGATGTAGGCGTCGGCGCGTCCGGCGTATTCCGGCGGCAGCGCGTGGGCGCCGAGGAAGGTGGTGCGCACGGTCAGCCCGGTTTCCCCGCCGATCCGGCGCGCGACCTGCAGCATGCGCCGCTCGCCTTCGAAATCCAGGCCGTAGCCGGACTTGATCTCCACCGTGGTCGCGCCGTCGGCCAGCAACGCGCGGGCGCGCGGCAGCGATTGCGCCAGCAGCGCATCGGCGTCGGCTGCGCGGGTGGCGCGCACGGTGGAGACGATGCCGCCGCCGGCGCGCGCGATTTCCTCGTAGCTGGCGCCCTGCAGCCGCTGTTCGAATTCGCCGGCGCGGTCGCCGCCGAACACCAGGTGGGTGTGGCAGTCGACCAGGCCGGGTGTGATCCAGCGGCCGTGCGCATCGATGACCTCGCCGGCCAGCGCTTCCGGCGCGGCCGGCAGTCCGGCCATCGGGCCGGCGAAGACCAGCACGCCGTCCTTCCAGCCCAGCGCGCCGTCCTCGACGATGCCGTAGCCCGTCTCGCCCTGCAGCGTGGCCAGGCGCGCGTTGACGACCAGGCCGTCCCAGCCGGATGCGGATGCGGATGCGGTTTCCATGCGTGGATTGTATGGGCTGCGTGCCGGCGGCGTGCCGCCGGCCGCGGGTGATCGCCAGTCGTGGCGGTTCGAGCGAGAATGCGGGCATGGACCAACTGCGCGATGCCTCGTTGCTGTGGACCCCGGCCGGCTGGCGGGGCGATGCCGGTCTGGAGGTGGCCGACGGCCGCATCGTCCGCGAAGTGGCGGCCGAGCCGAGCTGGGATGGCGGCTGGGTGCTGCCGGGCATCCCGAACCTGCATTCGCACGCCTTCCAGCGCGCCATGGCCGGGCTGGCCGAGCGCCAGACCCACGCGCGGGATTCGTTCTGGACCTGGCGCGAGACGATGTACCGGATCGCCGCGCGCTTCGACCCGGACAGCCTGCACGCGGTGGCCGCGCAGCTGTATGCGGAAATGCTGGAAGCCGGCTACACCACGGTCTGCGAATTCCACTACCTGCACCACGCGCCCGACGGCAGGCCGTACGCCGATCCGGCGGCGATGTCGCAGGCGCTGGTCGCCGCCGCGCGCGATACCGGGATCCGCCTGACCCTGTTGCCGGTGCTGTACATGGCCGGCGGTTTCGACCGGCGGCCGCTGTCCGAACGCCAGCGCCGTTTCGGCCATGACCTCGACGGCTTCCTGCGCCTGTTCGGCTCGCTGCGCGCGATGGAGGACGAGACGCTGCGCGTCGGCGTCGCCTTCCACAGCCTGCGCGCGGTGCCGGCCGAGGCGATGGATGCGGCGCTGGCGGCGCTGCCGGCCGGCATCCCGCTGCACATCCACATCGCCGAGCAGATCGGCGAGGTGCAGGACTGCCTGGCGGTGCGCAATGCGCGCCCGGTCGAATGGCTGCTCGACCATGCGCCGGTCGACGCGGACTGGACCCTGGTCCATGCCACCCACCTGACCGCGGAGGAGACCGCCGGTATCGCCGGCAGCGGCGCCACCGTGGCGATCTGCCCGACCACCGAAGCCAACCTCGGCGACGGCCTGTTCCCGCTGCGCGACTACCTGGATGCCGGCGGTGCCTGGGGCATCGGCTCCGATTCCCACGTTTCGGTGTCGCCGGTGGAGGAACTGCGCTGGCTCGAATACGGCCAGCGCCTGCATAGCCGCCACCGCAACATCGCCGTGCGCGCGGACAGCAGCAGCGTCGGCGAGACTCTGCTGCGCGGCACCCTGGACAGCGGCGCCCGCGCCACCGGCCAACCGGTGGGCGCGCTGGCGGCGGGTCGGGCGGCGGACTGGATAGCGCTGGACGAAAAGGCGCCGGCTTTCGCCGGGGCCAGGCCGGCGGACGTGGTGGACCGCTGGCTGTTCGCCGGCAACCGCAACCTGGTGCGCGAAGTGCGCGTGGCCGGCCAGAAGGTGGTGTCCGCCGGCCGCCACCGGGACCACGAGCCGATCGCCGCGCGCTACCGGCAGGCGGTGGAGCGGCTGCTGCAGGACTGACCTGTACCCGGCCGTGCCCGCGCAGGCGGGACGCCCCGACGCAGGCCCGTCGGCGCCATCGCCGCGTTCGTCGCCGGCACCCGGGCGTCCGTCGCAAACCACGACATTCCCCGCCCCGGCAGGCAGCATGGCCGCATCCCGACAAAGGAATGGCCGCATGAATATCCCTCTCGCCTCCCTGACGGTCGCTGTCGCCGCGACCCTCGCCGTGCTGCCCGGTACTGCCCATGCCATGACCGACACGCAACTGGCCGATGTGGTCCGCCAGCGCCTGCACGGCGACCGCACCGGCGCCTGCATGGCGGTGGCGGTGGTCGAGAAGGAGCGCGTCGCCCGCACCTTCCAGTGCGCCGATGCGGCCGACATGGCGCGCATCGGTCCGGACTCGGCCTTCGAGATCGGTTCGGTCAGCAAGACGATGACCGCCGCGCTGCTGGCCGAGCTGCTGCTGCAGGGCAAGGGCTCGCTCGACGACCCTCTGGCCTCGTGGCTGCCGCAAGGCACCAAGGTGCCCGACTACCAGGGCCAGCCGATCCTGCTGCGGCACGTGGTCACCCACACCTCCGGCCTGCCGGCGCTTCCCTCGCGGCTGGGCGCGACGAGCATGGATGACCCCTACGCGAACCTGGACGAGGCCGCGCTGCTGGCCTCGCTGGGCGACGCCAGGCTCGCCGCCGCGCCCGGCACGAAGTTCGAATACTCCAACTTCGCCTCGATGGTGCTGTCCTACGCTGTCGCGCGCCGCGCCGGCACCGATTTCGAAAGCCTGGCCAGGCGCGACCTGTTCGCGCCGCTGGGCATGACCGGTGCCTACATCAACCACAGACCCGCCGGCGTGCGCGCGGCCACCGGGCATACGCCCAACGCCCGGCCGGCGCCGGCCTGGCATTTCGCCACCGACCTGGCCGGCGTCGGCGGCGTGCGCGCCACCCTGGACGACATGGTGAAGTACGTGCAGGGCGGCCTGGGCTGGATCGATGCGCCGGTCCGGCCGGCGCTGGAGCTGACCCACCAGCCGGTCTCCGGACAGCCGCCGATGGGCATGAACTGGATGCGGGTGCCGGTGAACGGACGCACCGTGCTGATGCACGAAGGCGGCACCGGCGGCTTCTCCGCGTTCGTGTCGCTCGACCCGCAGCGCCAGCGCGGCGTGGTGATCCTGTCCGACACCACCTGGAACTCGATCGGCAGCCTGGGCAGCCTCGGCCTGCACCTGGTCGACGAATCGCTGCCGTTGGGCAAGCCGCGCCACGAAGCCGCCGCCGATCCGGCGCTGCTGCAGGCGCTGGCCGGCGAGTACCAGCTGCAGGGCGCAATGAAGATGACCCTGCGTACGCGCGATGGCCGCCTGTACATCCAGGCCGAGGGCCAGGGCGAATACGCGATGGGCCATGACGACGCCGGCGACTTCTATCCGCTGGAACTGGACGCGGTGCTGCACCCGCAGCGCAAGGCCGAAGGCGGCTATGGCTTCACCTGGACGCAGATGGGCGCGGCGATTCCGGCGGTGCGCGTCGACCGCGCCGCGCCGCCACCGCTGTCGGCGGCGGACCTGGCGGCCTATGCGGGCGGCTACCCGCTGATGCCCGGGTTCTCGCTCGACGTGCGCGCACAGGACGGCACGCTCTACGCACAGGCGACCGGGCAGGGCGCCTTCCCGCTCCAGGCCACCGCGAAGGACACCTTCGAGGCGCCGGCCTACGGCATCGAGATCCGCTTCGGGCGCGATGCCGCGGGCCAGGTCGATTCGCTGGAACTGCACCAGGCCGGCCAGGTGCTGCGCGGCGTCCGCGAGTGAGCGATACGAAGTCCGTCGTTGAAGGAGCGCTCCATGGAAACGATCATGGCCTTGCTGGCGCCGGTCGCGGCACTGCTGGCGCTGTTGCCCTGGCCCGGACGGCACGGCCGCGAGGAGGAATAGGGAGATGCGGATGACGGTGCGCACCGGCTATTCCCTGCGGCAGGTATTGCCGGCCGAGGTGCTGGTCGGCGGCAACGCGGTATGGAGCCGCTACCGCCAGTACCCGGTGTTCAGCTGGCGCTGGCTGGCCGGCCGCAGCCTGCTGTTCTGCAGCGTCCTGGCCGTCGTGGCGACGTTGACCGGGGTTGGAATGCTCGTGCTCCTGCAGGATGCGGTCATCGCGCTGAAGGTCGGCCTGACCCAGTTCGCCGCCTTCAGCCTGATGGCCATGCTCGGCCCCACGCTCGCCACCACGGTGCGGCACCGGTACTGGCCCGAACGGCTCGAGCGCAAGGCGCTGGTGCTGGCGGTGCTGGCCGGCATGGTGCTGAGTTTCTTCATCGACCGGGTGGCATCGGCGTACAGCACTGCCCTGGTCCAGCCGGGCCTGAACGCACTGGGCATGGTGCCGACGCGGGCGCCGGAAGTCGGCCCCGTGCTCAAGGCGGTGGGACTGGCGCTGAACGTGGCCGCGCTGGTGGCGATCTACGGCCTGTTCGGCGGCGGCCTGGCGCTGCGCGCCTATTTCAGCGAGCGCCGCCGCTGGGACGGGCACCGCCATGCGCGCGAGCTGGAGGACATGGCCGGCCGCGTTCACGAGGCCGACCTGCGCCTGGGCGTGCTGCAGGCGCAGGTGGAGCCGCACTTCCTGTTCAACACCCTGGCTTCGGTGCGCGCGCTGGTGCGCCAGGATCCGGCCCAGGCGGAGGCCACGCTGGATGCGCTGGTCGCCTTCCTGCGCGCGACCATCCCCAAGCTGCGCGACGATCGCGGGCTGCACTCCACCCTGGGCCAGCAGCTGGACATCTGCGCCAGCTACCTGGCGCTGATGCAGGTGCGCATGGGTGGGCGGCTGTCGTATTCGGTAACGGCGGACGCGGCCTTGCGCGCGATGCCATTCCCGCCATCGCTGCTGATCACGCTGGTGGAGAACGCGATCAAGCACGGCATCGAGCCGCGGCCGGGTCCGGGCCGCATCGAAGTGTCCGCCATCCGCGAGGGCGATCGCCTGCGCCTGCGCGTGGTCGACGATGGCGCCGGCCTGCAGCCCGGCATCGGCGGCGGCATGGGCCTGGCCAATGTGCGCGAACAGCTGGCGCAGCGCTTCGGCGACCGCGCCGGCCTGGAACTGCGGCCGGGTGTGGATCGCGGCGTGGTCGCCGCGATCGGGCTGCCGTGCGTGCCGGCGACCGGGGCGGCCGCATGACCGGCAATGCCGACGCGGCGATGCCCGTCACCGCGCTGATCGCCGAGGACGAGGCGCCGCAGCGGCGCGCGCTGCACGAGCAGCTGCGGCAGGCCTGGCCGGAACTGCACATCGTCGCGGTCTGCGAGGACGGCGTGTCGGCGCTGGAGGCGGTGCAGGCGCACCGTCCCGCGCTGGCCTTCCTCGACATCCGCATGCCCGGCGTGAGCGGGCTGGACGTGGCGCGCGAGGTGGTGGCGCATGGCGGGCTGGTGGTTTTCACCACGGCCTACGACGACTACGCGGTGCGTGCGTTCGAGGCCGGCGCGGCCGACTACCTGCTCAAGCCGGTGCAGCCGGCGCGGCTGGAACAGGCCGTGGCGCGCCTGCGCGAACGCCTGGACCAACGCCGGCCACGCGCCGACGGCACGGACCTGCGTGCGCTGATCGACGACCTGGAATCGCGGTTGCGCCCGCAGGGCGAACGCCTGGTCCGCTGGATCGCCGCCAGCGCCGGCGACAGCGTGCGCATGATCGGCATCGACGAGGTGCTGTTCTTCCAGGCGCAGGAGAAGTACGTGCGCGTGGTCACGGCCACGGGCGAAGGCGTGATCCGCACGCCGCTCAAGGAGCTGCTGGCCGGGCTGGACCCGGATGCGTTCTGGCAGGTCCATCGCGGCACGGTGGTGCGGGTGCAGGCCATCGACCGGGTGTCGAAGAACGAACTGGGCCGGCACAGCCTGAGCCTGAAGGGACATGCGGAGCGCCTGCCGGTCAGCGGCGCGTTCCTGCACCGTTTCCGCGGCATGTAGGAGCCCGTCTTGCGGGCGACGCGGGCGTCGCAACCATGGGTGCGTCGCCCGTGCCAGCGTCGTGTGTCGCCGGAAAAGACCGGCTGCCCGTGACAGCCCCGGCGTCGGCGCGATCTGCCGGCACCGTGCTCTTCTGTAGGAGCCCGTCTTGCGGGCGACGCGACGTCGTCGCCACGGGCGGCGCCGTCGCGGTTCCGAAGGCCTCGCGTCGCCGGCAAGACCGGCTCCTACAGGGGCGCGGGTCCCAGCTTCATCGACAGGTCGACTGCGCGCACGTGCTTGGTCAGCGCGCCGATGGAGATGAAGTCGACGCCGTCCAGGGCGATGGCGCGCAGGCCGTCCAGGTCGACGCCGCCGGACACTTCCAGCGGAATGCGGCCGTCGAACGGCGGCGAGCGGGCGATGCGCACCGCCTCGCGGCGGTCGTCCGCGGCGAAATCGTCGACCAGCACGCGGTCGCAGCCGGCGGCCAGCGCGTCGCGCAGCTGCGCCAGCGTTTCCACTTCCACGATCAGCGGCAGCGCCGGCTGCGCGGCACGCGCGGCGGCGATCGCCGCGGCGACCGAACCGGCCACGCGGATGTGGTTCTCCTTGAGCATCACCGCGTCGTACAGGCCGATGCGGTGGTTGCCGCCGCCGCCGGCGCGGACCGCGTATTTCTGCGCCAGGCGCAGGCCGGGCAGGGTCTTGCGCGTGTCCAGGATCGTCGCGCCGGTGCCGCGCACCGCGTCCACGTGCGCGGCGGTGGCGGTGGCGGTGCCCGAGAGGGTCTGCAGGAAGTTCAGCGCGGTGCGTTCGGCGCTGACCAGCGCGCGGCTGCGACCCTCCAGCAGCGCCAGCACGGTGCCGGCGGTGACCCGGTCGCCCTCGGCCACCCGCCAGTCGATCCGCACCCGCGGATCGAGCACGCGATGGCAGGCATCGAACCACGGCCGCCCGGCGATGACCGCGTCCTCCTTGCACAGCAGGTAGGCGCGTTCCGGTACGTCGGGGAGCAGGGCGGCGGTGACGTCGCCACCGCCGATGTCCTCGTCCAGCGCGCGCCGCACGTCGGCCAGCACCGCGGCGGCGGCAGGCGTGGTAAGCGGCGTCGTCGGGTCCGGCATGCGCTTCAGGCCGTGGGAAAGTCGGGTACCTGCGCGGTGGCCAGCGCTTCCTCGGCCAGCAGTACCGGGATTCCGTCGTCGACCCGGTAGACCTGCCTGCGGTCGCGGGTCACCAGCGCCTCGCGCAGCGCTTCGGCCTGTGCGCTGCCGTCGCCGCGGCGCACCTGGCCGGCGGCGATGGCGCGGTTCAGCGCCTCCAGGCCGCGCGGCTCCAGCAGCGCCAGCGGCTGGCGGGTGTCGGGCGAGCACAGCAGGTCGAGCAGCTTGCGGTCCATGGCATTCGGTCGTGGTGCGGAAGGCGGCTAGAATACGGCCTTGCCACCGAGGACGGCCATGCCAGCCCAGCCCACTCCGCCCGCGTCCCCGACCATCACGGTGCCGAGCCCGCTCGTGGGCGTGGTGATGGGGTCCCGCTCCGACTGGGAAACCCTGCAGCACGCCGTGCAGAAGCTCGATGCACTGGGCGTCCCGCACGAGGTGAAGGTGGTTTCCGCGCACCGCACCCCGGACGTGCTGTTCGAATACGCCGCCAGCGCACAGGCGCGCGGGCTGCGCGCGATCATCGCCGGCGCCGGCGGCGCGGCGCACCTGCCGGGCATGCTCGCCGCCAAGACCGCGGTGCCGGTGCTCGGCGTGCCGGTGCAGAGCAAGGCGCTCAACGGCATGGATTCGCTGCTGTCGATCGTGCAGATGCCGGCCGGCGTCCCGGTCGCCACCTTCGCCATCGGCAATGCCGGCGCGGCCAATGCCGGCCTGTTCGCCGCCGCGCTGCTGGCCGCCGAGCATCCGGCCATCGCCCAGGCGCTGGCCGAATTCCGCCAGCGCCAGACCGACGACGTCCTCGCCCACGACGACCCGCGGCAATGATGAGCGTCGGCATCCTCGGGGGCGGGCAGCTGGCCCGCATGCTGGCGCTTTCCGGCGCGCCGCTGGGCCTGCGCTTCCTGGTCATGGATACCGTGGCCGACGCCTGCGCCGGCCAGTTCGCGCCGCTGCTGGTCGGCGACTACCGCGACCAGGCTGCGCTGGCCGAGTTCGCGGCGAAGGTCGACGTGGTGACCTTCGATTTCGAGAACGTGCCGGCCGAGAGTGCCGAATGGCTGTCGGCGCGGGTGCCGGTGTTCCCGAACCCGCGCGCGCTGGCCGTGGCCCAGGACCGGCTGGCGGAGAAGACCCTGTTCCGCGAGCTCGGTATCCCGGTGCCCGAGTTCGCCGCGGTCGCCAGCCGCGAACAGCTCGACCGCGCGCTGGCCACGGTCGGCGTGCCGTGCATCCTCAAGACGCGGCGGCTGGGCTACGACGGCAAGGGCCAGTTCCGGATCCGTTCGCTGGCCGATGCCGATGCGGCCTGGGACGCGCTGGGCGCGCAGGCGGCGAGCGTGGGCCTGATCGTCGAGGCCTTCGTGCCGTTCGAGCGCGAGCTGAGCGTGGTCGCGGTGCGCGGCCGCGACGGCGAATTCCGCACCTGGCCGCTGACCGAGAACTGGCACGTCGACGGCGTGCTTTCGGCCAGCCTGGCACCGGCGCATGCCGAAGCGGCGCTGGCGGAGACGGCCATCGCCTACGCGCGCCGGCTGGCCGAGCGGCTGGACTACGTCGGCGTGTTCGCGCTGGAGCTGTTCTGCCGCGATGGCGGCCTGCTGGCCAACGAGCTGGCCCCGCGCGTGCACAACTCCGGGCACTGGACCATCGAGGGCGCCGAGACGTCGCAGTTCCAGAACCACCTGCGCGCAGTGCTGGGCCTGCCGCTGGGCGCCAGCGCCATGCGCGGCCACGCCTGCATGCTCAACTGGATCGGGGCGATGCCCGACTCCGGCGCGGTGCTGGCCGAAGCGGGCGGCCACTGGCACGACTACGGCAAGGAGCCACGCGCCGGTCGCAAGGTCGGCCACGCCACGCTGCGCGCCGACGATCCGCAGACATTGGCCGCCACGCTGGAACGGGTCGGGCAGGCGCTGGGCCGGCAGGAGCAGGTCGCGCCGCCGGTGGCGGTGTTGCGCGGCGGCTGAGCCGCCGCGCGCGCAAGGCGGGGAAACCCCGCCGACGCCATGTTCCTTGTAGGAGCCGGTCTTGCCGGCGACGCGACGCCGGCGCAGTGGACGCACTCGTGGCTCCGACGCCGGGGTCGCCCGCAAGACGGGCTCCTACAAGGGCCGTCCGGGTTTTTTTTGTAGGAGCCGGTCTTGCCGGCGACACGTCGCCGCCTGCGCAGGCGACGCCCCGTGGCTCCGGAGCTCGCGTCGCTGGAACGGCCAGGCGACCGAAGCGCCAGCCGCCAGCGAAGCGCCTTTGCCGGTCGCGCTTCAGCGCAACCGCGCGCCTGCCGCGTCCCAGTCGATCACTTTCCAGAAGGCCTCCAGGTAATCGGCGCGCGCGTTCTGGCGATCCAGGTAATAGGCGTGTTCCCACACGTCGCAGGCCAGCAGCGGCACATCGGCGCCGGTCAGCGGCGTGCCCGCCCCGCGGGTGGCGACGATGCCCAGGGCGCTGTCGGGTCGCTGCACCAGCCATACCCAGCCCGAGCCGAACAGCCCCAGCGCCATCCGCGCGAATTCCTCGCGGAAGCGGGCCACGTCGCCGTACTGGCGGGCCAGCAGCTCGCCCAGGCGGCCGCCGGGTTCGCCGCCGCCGCGCGGCGAAAGGCAGCTCCAGTAGAAAGCGTGGTTCCAGGCCTGCGCCGCCTGCTCGAACAGCCGGCCGTGCGCGCGGCGGACGATTTCCTCCAGGCCCAGCGCCTCCAGGCCGCTGCCCTCCAGCAGGCGGTTGGTCTCCTCGACGTGGTGCCGGTGGTGGGTCCCGTAATGCTGCTCCAGGGTCGCGGCGGAGATGTGCGGCGCCAGCGCGGCATGCGGCCAGGGCAGGGCGGGCAGTTCGATGGCCATGGGCGTGGGCGGGTCCTCGGCGTCGGCGCGGCAACAGGCAGGGATTACAATTGCCGCTTCAGTCTAGCCGACGCCGGGATGCGTTCCCGCCGTCCAGGAGAAGTGGCGATGGTGATGGAGCGCATCCAGGCCGAGGTCGAGAACCACCCGATCGTGCTGTTCATGAAGGGCACGCCGGCGTTCCCGATGTGCGGCTTTTCCGCGCGCGCGGTACAGGCCCTGCAGGCCGCCGGCGCCGAGCAGCTGCACACCGTCAACGTGCTCGAAGAGCCGGAGATCCGCGCCAACCTGCCGCGCTATTCCAACTGGCCGACCTTCCCGCAGTTGTTCCTGCACGGCGAACTGATCGGCGGCTGCGACATCACCCTGGAGCTGCTGGAATCGGGCGAGCTGCAGCGCATGGTCAGCGAAGCGCAGTCGCAGTGAGCCTGCTCGGCCTGCCCACCGCCGCCGCGCAGCCGCTGGCCGGCCGCGTCGTGCTCCTCGGCGGCGCCCATGGCGGGCTGGGTGCCGCCGCTGCGCAGGCGTGCGCGGCGGCCGGCGCGACCCTGGTCCTGCTCGGCCGCAAATTGCCCAGGCTCAACCGGGTCTACGACGCCGTCGCCCAGGCCGGCGCCGAGCCGCTGCTGTACCCGCTGGACCTGGAGGGCGCCGCCCCCGACGACTACGCCGAACTGGCCGACCGCCTGCAGGCCGAACTGGGCCGGCTGGACGGCGTGCTCCATTGCGCGGCCGAATTCCGCGGGCTGACCCCGCTCGAGCACATGGATCCGGCGACCTTCGCCCGCGCCGTCCACGTCAACCTGACCGCGCCGTGGTGGCTGCTCCAGGCCTGCCTGCCGCTGCTGCGGCAGGCCGAGGACGCCGCGGTCGTGCTGGCGGTCGACGACCCGGCACGGGTCGGCCAGGCCTACTGGGGCGGCTATGGCGTGGCCCAGCACGGCCTGCGCGCGCTGGTGGGAATGCTGGCGGCCGAACTGTCCGGCACGCCGGTGCGCGTGGCCGGCCTGCAGCCCGGGCCGATGCGTACGCCACTGCGCGCCCGCGCCTACGCAGACGACCTCGACCCGGGCCTGCGCGACCCGGCGGCTTACGCCGAAGCCTGCGTCACCCTGCTGTCGCCGGCCGGCGCGGTCCACCGCGGCACGGTCTGGGCGCCCGATCCGGAAGGCCTGCCGGCATGACCGTGCTGTCGGCCGCGCTGCTGCTGTTCCTGATCCTGGACCCGCTGGGCAACGTCCCGGTGTTCCTGAGCGTGCTCCGGCCGCTGCCACCGAAGCGGCAGCGCGTGGTGCTGATCCGCGAACTGCTGATCGCCCTGGCGGTGCTGATGCTGTTCCTGTGGTGCGGCAAGTTCGCCCTGGAACTGATGCACCTGCGCCAGGAGTCGGTGTCGATCGCCGGCGGCATCGTCCTGTTCCTGATCGGCATCCGCATGGTCTTCCCGCGGCCGGAAGGGCTGATGGGCGAGATCCCGGACGGCGAGCCGTTCATCGTGCCGCTGGCGATCCCGCTGATCGCCGGTCCGTCGGGGATGGCCGCGGTGATGCTGCTCGGCAGCAAGGAGCCGGACCGGCTGGGCGACTGGAGCCTGGCCCTGCTGCTGGCCTGGGCCGCCACCGCGGCGATCCTGCTGGCCTCGCCGCTGCTGTACCGGCTGCTCGGCCGGCGCGCGCTGTCGGCCATCGAACGGCTGATGGGCATGCTGCTGGTGGCGATCTCGGTGCAGATGCTGCTCGATGGCCTAGCCACCTACCTGAAGCTGGGCGGCTGAGCGGGCGCGGCCCGCTTCCAGACAGAAAATCCTGACGGCGTACGGACTTGGATCCGTGCTGCGCCGCAATAAATTTTTGTCATGTCGCCGTCACACCGCCGCCCTAGCATGTTAATCTGGTGTTAACCCCTGTGAACCCGTTCGCAGGGAAACCAATTCGCCAATCCGCCGTTCCGCCTCAGGCAATCCGCCTGAACGCCATCCCAATCCGAGGCTTTCCATGACTGATACCCGTCGACTCCGGATGTCCAAACTCACCCTGGGTCTGGTCGCCGCACTCGCCGCCGCTCCCGCTTTCGCCCAGAGCACCTCCGCCGGCGTCGGCGGCCTGGTCACGAACAATGGCGGCCAGCCGGTCGCCGGCGCCGAAGTGGTCATCACCCACGTCGAGTCGGGCACGGTCAGCCGCGCCTTTACCGACGAAGCCGGTCGATGGACCTCGCGCGGCCTGCGCGTCGGCGGCCCGTACACCATCACCGTCACCAAGCCTGGCGAAGGCACCAAGACCGAGGACGGGGTCTACCTGAGCCTGAACCAGATCAACACCGTCAACGCCGCCCTGGCCGGCGACGTGACCACGCTGGGTACCGTGTCCGTCACCGGCGTGTCCGGCGGCTCGGAAGTGTTCAGCGCCACCAAGATGGGCTCGGGCACCAGCGTCAGCCAGCAGCAGATCGAAGCACTGCCGTCGATCAACGGCAATATCCAGGACTACATGCGCCTGGATCCGCGCGTGGCCTTCGTCGACCGTGCCTCGGGCATGATCTCCGCCGGCGGCCAGAACCCGCGCTTCAACGCCATCAGCATCGACGGCGTCTCGGCCAGCGACACCTTCGGCCTGGAAGGCAACAACATGACCACCCGGCGCCAGCCGGTGTCCATGGAGGCCATCGAGGCCATCGACATCAACCTGTCGAACTACGACGTGACCATCGCCGGCGCCGCCGGCGCAAACGTCAACGCGGTGACCAAGTCCGGCACCAACGAGTTCCACGGATCGGTCTACGGCACCTACCGCGACGGCGACTGGTTCGGCGACAACCCGGACGGCACCCCGTTCAACGGGTTCACCAAGGAGCAGACCTACGGCGCGACCTTCGGCGGCCCGCTGGTCCAGGACAAGCTGTTCTTCTTCGCCAACTACGAGAAGTTCAAGCAGGAAGCCCCGGGCGCCGACATCGCCGGCAGCGCGCTGGGCAAGAGCAACAACGTGATCACCGAAACCGACGTGGCGACGGCGCAGGACATCGCCAACAGCATCTGGGGCTTCGATGCCGGCCAGCTGGAAAGCAACGGCGACACCGACCTGGAAGAGTACGCGCTGAAGCTGGACTGGAACATCAACGAGAACCACCGCGCCAGCTTCCGCTACAGCAACCTCGACCAGAGCAAGCTGCGCATCAACGGCATCAGCGGCTCGGCCGTTTCGCTGAGCTCCTACTGGTTCCAGCACCAGAAGTCGGTCGAGAGCTACGTGGCCCAGGTGTTCAGCGACTGGTCCGATACCTTCTCCACCGAGTTCAAGGTCTCCTACCGCGACTACTCGGCGGTGCGCGTGGTCCCGACCAACGTGCCCAGCATCCAGATCTTCTTCGGCGACGCCACCCAGACCAATGGCGGCCTGAACGTGTCCGGCGACTCGCTGTACCTGGGCACCGAGGTCAACTCGCAGGGCAACATCCTCGAGACCAAGACCTGGAACTACTACGGCGCCGGCATCCTGACCCTGGGCGACCACGACATCAAGTTCGGCGTCGACTACAGCACCAACGACATCTACAACCTGTACAGCGCCCAGAGCTGGGGCGTCTACACGTTCTGGGCCGGTGCGGCCGATGCCAGCGGCAACCACTCGCTGGACAGCTTCGCCGACGGCACCTGGGCCACCTACAACTACCGTTCCGAGTATTCGCCGGGTTCGTTCGCGGCCGACTACAAGAACGACAACCTGGGCCTGTTCGTGCAGGACACCTGGTACGTCAACTCCAACCTGACCCTGAACTTCGGCCTGCGCGCCGACCGCGCGGACGTCAGCCCCGAGCCGCGCTACAACGCCCTGGCCGAGGAAGTGTTCGGCTATGACAACTCCGAGGTGCTCAGCGGCGACTTCCTGTTCCAGCCGCGCTTCGGCTTCAACTACACCTTCGACAGCGAGCTGCAGAGCCAGCTGCGCGGCGGCATCGGCCTGTTCCAGGGCGACGCGCCGCAGGTGTGGGTCGGCAACAGCTTCGCCAACAACGGCTACAACTACATCCAGTTCACCGAGCGCGCGTTCGATCCCAACGTGGCCTTCAGCCCGGACGGCAGCAACCAGCCGGTCCCGGCCAACCCGGCGTCGGCGCTGATGAACGTCAACATGACCGGCCACGATTTCGACCTGCCGTCGATCTGGAAGGCCAACCTGGCCTTCGACCAGGAGCTGCCGTGGTACGGCCTGGTCGCGTCGGCCGAAGTGCTGCTGAGCGACGTCGAGAACGGCCTGTACTACCGCCGCCTCAACCTGGGCCCGGGCTTCCAGGGTCCGGATGGCCGCGTGCTGTACTGGGATCCCAATGCCGCCGGCGCCTGGTCCTCGTCGCAGAACCAGTACGGTCGCGATCCCCGCTTCGGCGACGTCTACCTGATCGACAACACCTCCAAGGGCAAGAGCCAGCAGTTCACGATGATGCTGAGCCGTCCGTGGATGGAGGACAGCGACTGGTCCTGGAACCTGGGCTACACCTACACCAACGCCACCGAAGTCGGCCCGCTGACCAGCTCGACCGCCAGCTCCGGCTACACCTACCAGTACAGCTTCAACGCCGGTGAGGACGTGTCGCAGACCTCGCGCTACGAGATCAAGGACCGCATCTCCGGTTCGCTGAACTGGAAGCACAAGTTCTTCGGCGACAACGAAACCCGCGTCGGCCTGGTCTACGAAGGCCGCAGCGGCCGTCCCTTCAGCTACGTCTTCGCCGGCGACGCCAACGGCGACAGCCGCACCTACAACGACCTGTTCTACGTGCCGCGCCAGGGCGAGGTGCTGTTCGGAACGCTCACCGGCGCGGGCGAGTTCACGCCGGATGCGGCGATGGAGAAGAGCTTCTACGACTGGCTGACGGCGAATCCGGACGTGGCCCGCTTCGCCGGCAGCCACGCCCCGGCGAACGCCTTCCGCGCCGATTTCGTCAACACCTTCGACATCCGCATCAACCAGGAACTGCCGGGCTTCTTCAAGGGCCACAAGTCGGAGATCTGGCTGGACATCCAGAACGTGGGCAACCTGCTCAACAAGGACTGGGGACAGATCTACGATTACGGCTTCTACGCCGATGCCTCGGTGGCCTCGCTGCTGGGCATCTACGACGGCAAGTACGTCTACAACTACCGTGGCGTGAGCCAGCCCACCGTGGCCAACGCCGATGCCGACGGCTTCAACACCGGCGTGTCGCAGTGGTCGCTGCAGCTGGGTTTCCGCTACAACTTCTGATCCGGCCGGCAAGGCGGGTTTCCATGGAAACGGCCGGGGCGACCCGGCCGTTTTCCTTTTCCGGGCGCGGCGTGGTGCGCGCCACACGCCGCTGGGGTAGAGTCGCCGACCGGTTTCCCGATTCGGCAAGAAGACCCATGAACGACGCGGTCACGACGAGCACGCTGCCCGTGCAGGACGCACGCATCTACCCGCGCGGCGGACTGGACATCCTCTCGCGCACGGAAGTGGCGCGGCTGCGCGACGCCTCGGCCGGCGGCATGCACGAACTGCTGCGCCGCTGCGCGCTGGCGGTGCTCACCAGCGGCAGCGCCAGCGACGACCCGCGCGCGGCGCGCGACCTGTACCCGGACTTCGACATCCAGGTCACCCAGCAGGACCGCGGCGTGCGCATCGACCTGGCCAACGCGCCGGCGATGGCCTTCGTCGACGGCGAGATCATCCGCGGCGTGGCCGAGCTGCTGTTCGCCACCGTGCGCGACCTGGCGTGGACCGCGATCGAGCAGGGCGAGAACTGCACGATGGACCTGGAGAGCTCGGCCGGGATCACCGACTCGGTGTTCGGGCTGCTGCGCAACGCGCGCATCCTGCAGCCGTCCGAGCCGAACCTGGTGGTGTGCTGGGGCGGCCACTCGATCTCGCGCGACGAATACATCTACACCAAGCAGGTCGGCTACGAGCTGGGCCTGCGCGGCCTGGACATCTGCACCGGCTGCGGCCCGGGCGCGATGAAGGGGCCGATGAAGGGCGCCACCATCGCCCACGCCAAGCAGCGCCGGCGCCGCACGCGCTACATCGGCATCACCGAGCCGGGGATCATCGCCGCCGAATCGCCGAATCCCATCGTCAACCACCTGGTGATCATGCCGGACATCGAGAAGCGGCTGGAGGCGTTCGTGCGCCTGGGCCACGGCATCCTCGTGTTCCCGGGCGGGGTCGGTACCGCCGAGGAGATCCTGTACCTGCTCGGCATCCTGCTGCGCGAGGAGAACGCCGGCCTGCCGTTCCCGCTGATCCTGACCGGGCCGACCATCGCCGCGCCGTACTTCGAGCAGATCGACCGCTTCCTGCGCCTGACCCTGGGCGAAGCGGCGACCTCGCGCTACGAGATCGTGATCGGCGACCCGGCCGCGGTGGCGAAGAAGATGGGCGCCGGCATCCGCAAGGTGCGCGAGGCGCGCATCGCGCACAAGGACTCGTTCTACTTCAACTGGGGCATCCAGATCCCGGTGGAATTCCAGCACCCGTTCGTGCCCACGCACGAAGCCATGGCGGCGCTGGACCTGCACCATGGCTGCCCACCGTCGGCGCTGGCCGCCGACCTGCGCCGGGCGTTCTCGGGGATCGTGGCCGGCAACGTCAAGGAAGAGGGCATGCGCCGGATCGAGGAACGCGGCCCGTTCGAGATCCATGGCGCGCCGGACATGATGCAGGCGCTGGACGAATTGCTGCGCGCGTTCGTGGAACAGCGGCGGATGAAGATCGCGGGGGAGTACCGGCCGTGTTACCGGGTGGTGGGGTGAGGTGGATACTGCTTGGGCGTCGGTCGTTTGCCTTTGTCGTAACCCTCGGTCCTGTCGGGCGTGAAGGCGCGAAGTGAGGAACCGCTTGCCGACCTGGTAGAGGGGCAAGGCCTTGAGCTGTCTACAGGTCCGGTGGCCGCCCGGCGCCAGGACGTGGGCCTTGCCCGTCCCTCTGGCCATATCGACCGTTCGTCCCCGTGCCCCCTTGTGATCTGCCCGTTCCGGGCTAGGCTGGCGCCATCACGCTGGGGAGCGTTCCGCATGCCGTCCGTCCGCCATTCCGGCTTCACCCTCATCGAGCTGATGGTCACCATCGCCGTGCTCGCGGTATTGCTGGCGCTGGGGTTGCCCAGCTTCCAGCAGAGCCTGCGCTCGAACCGGGTGGCTACCGCCACCAACGAAATGATCGCCTCGCTGTCCCTGGCGCGCAGCGAGGCCATACGCAGCACGCGCGGCGGCGGGGTCTGCGCGAGCGGAGACGGCGAGGGCTGCAATGGCGACTGGAGCGATGGCTGGCTGGTCTGGGCGGATGCCAATGCCGACGGCGCGTTCAACAATGGCGAGACGGTGCTGCGGTACAGCCGTGGCAACGGCAAGCTGACGGTCGGGAGCGAGGACGCCCTGGTCGCCTTCGACGCGCGCGGCCGCCGGCGCGCCCCGGCCGAACAGACCCTGACCCTCCAGCCTGCGGAATGCGGCGGCCAGCCGCTGCTGCGCACACTTACCATCAATGCCTCCGGCCAGGTCCAGACCGTGAGGGGGGAATGCCCATGAACCGCCGCCCCTTTTCCGCGCCCCGCAAATCGGCGGGCTTCACCCTGATCGAAGTCATGATCGCGATCCTCGTGATGGGCGTCGGCCTGCTCGGTTTCGCCCTGCTGCAGACCATGAGCGTGCGCTTCACCAAGAGCGCGCAGCAGCGCACGGTGGCCACCACGCTGGCGTACGAGGTCATCGACATGATGCGCATCCAGCGCACCGATTCGGGACTGTTCGCCTACAACCAGATCAGTTTCGACAGCTTCGACGATGTCGATGGAGGCAGCTGTGATCGTGATGTCGATGCCGACATCGCGGCCAACATCGAGCGCTGGAAGTGCGAAGTGAAGACCGCCTTGCCGGATGGCGCGGCCGACATCGACCTGCAGGCGAACGGCGACGTGACCGTCCAGGTCCGCTGGGGCGATTCGCATTGGGACGAGGACAACACCAACACCACCTTCAAGCTCGAGACGCGCATATGAGCACGCGACCATCGCGCCGGCAAGCCGCTGGTTTGTCCCTGATCGAACTCATGATTGCCCTGCTTATCGGCACCATCCTTGTGATGGGGCTGGTGCAGGTGTTCTCCGCTTCGCGCTCGGCCTATCAGCTCTCGCAAGGCATCGCCCGCAACCAGGAGAATGCGCGCTTCGCGCTCGACTTCCTCTCCCGCGATCTGCGCATGGTCGGCCACGCGGGTTGCGTCAACGACCAGTCCCTGCTCACGGCAGATGCAGCGGGCAACGTGACCGGCGGCAACATCCGTTCGCTGTTCCTGAGCGAGGCCAATCGCACGGTCAACAACGTGTCGGCCTTGCCGTTCCCGCTCCGTTTCGATCTGGGGGTCCAGGGGTTCGAGGCCAATGGTACTGAACCGGGCGACGATATCGACCTCGCCACCGTCCCGGCGGTGGGCGACGCGGCGGCGTGGACGCCGCAGCTGCCCGCCGAGTTGTCCGACCTGTCGCCCATCGCCGGCAGCGACATCATCGTTCTGCGCTACCTGTCACCCGAGCAGGCGCAGGTCAGCGACCTCACCCTCGCGCCCACCAGCACCATCGAATACCCGTCAGCCAGCGGAACCGTGGCGACGGAGGGCAGCGGCCTGTTCGCCCTGGCCGACTGCAATGGCGCCACCGTCTTCCAGGCCAGCGCGTCGCCCAGCGCGACCGAGATGACGGTTTCGGTGGGGGGACTGAACGCCTCCGACCTCGGCTTCGTCTCCGGTCACGATGGCGCCGTCACCTACAAGCCCGGCGGCGCCACCCTGTATCGTGCCGAGTCGGTGGCGTACTACGTCGCGCTGAATCCCGAAACCAGCGTCCCGGCGCTGTATCGCACACGCTGGACCACGGTGCCCGGTTCGAGTGACCTGGGGCACACGACCGAGGAACTGGTCGAGGGGATCGAGTCAATGCAGCTGTTGTACGGCGAGGACGCCAACAGCGAGGACCTGACCCTGCCGCCCAGTGGCCATGTCACCAAGACCAACACGGCGGCCACTATCAGCGATCCGTCGCAGAGCGCGGCCGTGCAGGCCGACCGCTGGCGCCGAGTCGGCGCGGTGCAGCTGGGACTGATGGTGCGCGGTGGCGGTATGGAACGGGCGGCGTCGGAGCAGGCGGCGGTGGCCCCGCAGGTCCTGCAGGTGGCGATGACACCATCGTCCGACGGCCATTACCGCTCCGTGTATGAAACCACGGTTGCCCTGCGCAACCGGCTGTTCGGAAACTGAAGACCATGAAGACCATCCGCTCTCCGCGAACCCTTCCCGCCCGTCAGCGCGGCGCGGCATTGTATGTCGCGCTGATCATGCTGGTGCTGCTGGCGCTCATCGGCGTGGTCGGCATGCAGGTCGCTACGCTCCAGGAGCGCATGTCGGCCAACTATCTGGCCGCCAACATGGCATTCCAGAACGCGGAGAAGGCGCTGCGCGTCGGCGAGACCCAGGTCATCGCGGGGGCTGTCGGCCAGTACGAGGATTGCGGGACCCCGTTCGACCCGGTGAATTGGGCCGACGGTCGTCGTGACGCGAACGTCGCCAGCGACACGCGCATAGTCAACGTCAGCATTTGCACCGGGCAGTGCAGCGTGGCCGGCGGCGGCGACAGCTCCGAGAGCCTGTGCAACTGGTACCGGATCACCACCTTCAATCGCGATCGCGCCACCGTCGCCGAGTCGTCCTCGCTGGCCGCGATCGACACCATCTTCATCAAGCCCTGACCGGACGCCGCCATGAACATCAAGCACGGAATTCTGCTGGGCGCCGTGGTCGCAGCCACCCTGGCCATCGGACAGGGTGTTTCCACCCCTTCGGATCTCTCCATCGCCCAGCAACCGTTGTTCACGCGCGCTTCGTTGCCACCGCTGAACATGCTGGTGATGGGCAAGGACCACAAGATCTACTACGAGGCCTACAACGATGCCTCGGACCTGACCGGGGATGGCGTGCCGGACGTGGGCTACAAGCCGTCGATCGATTACTACGGCTACTTCAATTCGCATGCCTGCTACACTTGGAACGCCTCGGGCTACTTCGCTCCGCAGTCGCACACCGCCGACAAGACTTGCGGCGGCAGCGCCTGGAGCGGGGACTTCCTCAATTACCTGACCACCTCACGCATGGACGCGTTGCGTCGCGTGCTGTATGGCGGCTGGCGCGAGACCGACGGCGCCACCGGTACAACCATCCTGCAGGGCGCATTCTTCCCGCAGGACGCGCACAGCTGGGGCAAGGAGTACCAGAGCATCGCGCGCGATGGCTATGACATCCGCCAGTATGCGCCTCTGTCGCTGCCCGCGACCGGCAAGTACCACCTGTTCGCGGTCACCACCACCAGCGATAACTCGGCGCCCTGGTTCCGGGTAATGCCCGACAGCCCGTACCGGGTCTGGAACTGGTTGTCGATCGAGGGCCCGGTCGCGGGTAACAGCTGTTTCAACAGTGGCAACAGCCGCGAAAACTGCCTGGGAGGCGGTACCGGTGCGTTCCCGGGGCACCCGGGTTCGATCGCGGCGTTCAACACGCTGGAAACCAACTTCGCCATCGCCGATTACCGATACGGCAGTGGGGCGGTGACCACGGTCAACTGCAACAACAACGACTGCAACCCGTATGGTGAAGACGACAACTACCTGACCATCATCGGGGGTCAGATCCGCATCCGCAGCGGCCAAGGCGGGACGTACCAGTTCCGGGTGAACGGCGATGACGTCATCGACTTCACCCTGACCAACCAGGCCGGCAACTCCACCTTTGCCACCGCGGGGTGCTACAACACGGGTGGTCGTGGTTTCGGCGCCTGCAGTGGCAACGAATCGACCGGCGACGTGGTCCTTGCCAACAGCACCACCTATGGCTTCAAGTTCCGCCAGGAGGAGGGCAGCGGTGGCGACGGTTACACGCTCGAGTGGCGCAAGCGGACCGGGACCAACCCCACCACCTACAGCAACTGGGCGATCATCACCGTCTACGACAACAACAACGGCTATGGTGGCATCCAGGGCGCTACCCGCAGTACCTACGACCTGACCCCGACGCTGCCCAACTCCCGCACCCGTACCGACTATCAGGTCCGGGTCCAGGTCTGCCCCGACAGCGAAACCCTGCGCGAGGGCGACGACAGCTGCCGCGCCTATCCGAACGGGCATTACAAGCCGACGGGCATCCTGCACGACTACGGCATGACCCAGCGGATGTACTTCGGACTGATCAGCGGTTCGCAGCCCAACAATCTGGAAGGTGGCGTGCTGCGGCAGAACATCGGCAACTTCGCAGACGAAATCAATGCCAGTACGGGCCAGATCCGGACGGACGTGACCGGAATCGTGCGAACCCTGGACCGGTTGCGCATGGTCGGCGGTGGTTATGGCGGCGGTTCCGACAACTACAACGCCGACTCCAACTGGAACTGGGCCAACGGCACCGGCAAATGCCCGTCCATTGGTGATCGTGCTTTGGACAACGGTGAGTGCCGGATGTGGGGCAATCCGCTGGCCGAGATGCTGTACGAGGCGATGCGCTACTTCGCGGGTGCGGGCGCCGGAACCACGCGCTTCCTTCCGGATTCCGGTGCCGCCGAGGGGCGCACGGAGGAAGGCACGACGATGATGAACCTGCCGGTCGCGGCGTGGAAGGATCCGTACGCACCGGCGCCGGCCGGCGGGGGGCAGCCCTTCTGCGCGCGCCCGTTCCAGACCATCATCAGCGACATCAACCCCAGTTACGACGGCGATCTTCCGGGCAGTGCCTGGAACTCGACGGGCACGGATTCCAATCCGGCCACGCTCACTGCCTTCAATGCCAGCACCGAAGCCGATGCAATCTGGGCGCAGGAATTCGGTGGCACCCGTCGCGTGTTCATCGGCGAAGTCGGAGACACCACAGACGGCGCGCCGACGGCCAAGGATGCGAGCAGCTTCGCCAACATCCGCGGCCTGGCGCCCGAGGAGCCGACCAAGCAGGGCACTTACTACTCGGCGAGCGTTGCCCGCTTCGCACGCAACAACGACATCAACGGAGCGACCGGTGCGCAGAGTGTGGTGACGTACTCGATCGCGCTGGCGTCACCGCTTCCCAAGATCGAGTTCCCGGTAGGCGGTTCGACGGTAACGCTGATGCCGTTCGCCAAGACGGTCAGTGGCACCTTCGGCGAAGGCACGCGCAAGCCGACCAACACGATCGTCGACTTCTACGTGCAGCGCGTGGTCAACATGCCAGGACAAACCGTGGACGCGTCCGTCAACGGTGGGCGGCCGCTGGCGGAGTTCCGCATCAACTATGAGGACGTGGAGCAGGGCAACGACCATGACATGGATGCGATCGTCCTGTACGAGGTCACTGCCAACGCCGACGACACCGTCACCGTCAAGCTTACGTCCGAATACGCGGCCGGTAGCGCCAACCAGAACATCGGTTACGTGATCAGCGGAACCACCAAGGATGGCGTCTACCTGGGGGTGCGCGACACCGATAGTGCGCAGAATACGTCGGTCTACGAACTAAACACGCCCACCGGCGTCTACGCGGGCGGTTGTGTCGGTGCGACCGGTACCGCGCCGTGCAGCAATGGCCTTGGATTCGCCGCCCAGCACACTTTCTCGCCGGGCACCTCGCCGGGCACGCGCCTGCAGGATCCCCTCTGGTATGCGGCCAAGTATGGTGGCTACGAGGACGCCAACGGCAACGGACTTCCCGACCTGGCTTCCGAGTGGGATGCAGATGGCAACGGCACGCCCGATAACTATTTCCTCGTGACCAATCCGCTGAATCTGCGCGCGCAGCTGGCCAAGGCTTTCGATCGGATCAGCGACCAGAACAACCGCAATAGCGGCACGGTGGGACTGACCGGTGCCCGGGTCGGGGCGGATTCGTTCATTGTCATCCCGCAGTTCAGTGCGCTGCGCGATAGCCATGACTGGATCGGCGATGTGGTGGCCAAGAAGGTGACTGCGGGCACGATCGATGACGGCGGTGGATTGCCGGGCGATACGGTCTGGAGTGCGGCGAGCCGTATGCCCAAGGATGCGGCGGTCGCGAGCCGGAAGATCTATACGGCGGTGGGCGACGTCAACAGCGATGAACGTGCTGTTGCCGAGTTCAAGGCGGACCAGATCGCGCTTGCATTGGGGCCTGGTGCTACCAACGCGGACATATTCGAGGCGTTTGGCTACAACCTGGCGGACATTACCAATCTGTTCGGTTCCATCACACCGAACGATCTGGTCAATTATCTGCGTGGCGACAAGAGCAAGGAGGGGGACGCGCATAACACGGCTCCGTTCCGAGTCCGCAGTTCGATCCTCGGGGACATCGTCAATTCCAGTCCGGTGATCGCGTCCAAGCGGGCCAATTACGGCTGGAGCGCTGCCGGCGGCCTGGATGCCGATGTCCGCGAAAGCTATGCCGGTTACGTCGCCGGCAAGTCCACCACGGGCAAGCGCGAGTACGTATACGTCGGCGCCAACGACGGCATGCTGCACGCCTTCGACGGCACGAACGGCGACGAAGTGTTTGCCTACGTGCCCAACAACGTGCTCGCGATGACCGGGCTGCTGGCTGATCCCAATTACGGCAACCAGCCGCAGAAGCGCTACTACGTCGACGGCCAAGTGACGTTGGGCGACGCTTATGACGGCGGCACCTGGCAGACGGTGCTGGTGGCTGCCTCCGGGGCAGGCGGCCGCGGCGTATTCGGCTTGCAGGTCACCGACCCGACCACCTTCGGCGCGAACGACGTGCTCTGGGAGGTCAACAGCCAGACCGACGCGGACGTCGGCCATGTCATGGCCAAGCCGGTCATCGTGCCGCTGGAGAACGGGAGCTGGGCTGCACTGTTCGGCAACGGCTACAACAGCGGTACGACCCAGCCCGGCAATCCGGTGCTGTTCGTCGTCGATATCTTCAGCGGCGAGGTGATCCGCAAGATCACCGCCAACGATGCAGACACCACGAACCCGAACGGCCTCGGAGGCATTGCCGCCATCGATACCAACGGCAACGGTCTGATGGATACGGTGTATGGCGGCGACCTGCGCGGCAATGTCTGGAAGTTCGACCTGACCGCGTCGTCGGCCGCGTCCTGGGGCGTTGCATACGGCGGCACCCCGCTGTTCGTCGCAACGGACGATGATGGCGGTCGGCAGCCGATCACCGGCGGGTTCGAGGCGTCTATCGGCCCCGGCCGTGGCTACATGCTGTTCTTCGGCACCGGACGCTACTTCGTCAACGGCGACAACAGCGATGCGGTGGGCCAGCAGGTACAGTCGCTGTATGGCATCTGGGACGGCGGTGCCGCCCTTGCCGGATCGCGCGACACGGTGCTGGTCGAGCAGGAAGTCGTGAGCAGTGTGGATGGAGCACGCGTGATCACCCGCAACCCGGTGAACTACATCTCCAACCATGGCTGGTACCTGGACTTGACCGTCGACGATAACGAAGGAACCGGGGAACGCTTCATCGGCACGCCGCGCATCCAGAGCGGACGCATTCTGTTCGACACTTACCAGCCCGGAGTCGGCAGCGACTGCGAGCCGGGAGGGCAGAACTGGCGCTATGGCCTGAACCTGATGACCGGCGGTGCATCGCTGGGGCCGATGACGGATACCACCGGGAACACGGTGGGCGACGCTTCCACGGGTGCGGTGGCGACGACCAGCGGAGCGCCGAGCCGCGACGTCGCGGTCACCCAGCCGCCAAGCCCGTACCCGCCGCTGTACTGCGATCCCACCGATCCGGATTGTGATCCGACGCCGCCGGGAACGAAATGCAGCGAGGTGATCATCGATCCGAACGATCCGAGCAAATCGCTGGTGCTTCAACGCGCCTGCGGGCGTCAGTCCTGGCGGCAATTGCGATGAACAGGGGAATCCACATGCGCATTCGCGACAAGGCAATGGCCCCGGCCTCGCTCCGGAGGGCGGGGCGGGGGCAGGCAGGTTTCACTCTGATCGAACTGATGGTGGTGGTCGCGGTGATCGCGATCCTGGCCTCGATCGCCTATCCGTCCTACCAGGAGCAGATCCGCAAGTCGCGCCGGGCACAGGCCAAGGCCGATCTGGTGGAACTGACCCAGGTCCTGGAGCGCTTCCGTACGGTCAACAACACCTACGCGGATGCGGACGATTCGACGGCGTTCTTCGATCAGTCGCCACGCGACAGCTCGCAGCACTATTCATTGACGCTGGACGACGCAGACGTCGACAGCTTCACCCTGACCGCCACTCCCACGAGTGCCAGCCAGCTGAAGGACCGTTGCGGCACCTTGACCATCAACCAGGCCGGTGCCAAGGGCAACAGCGAGGGCAACTACGCCGACTGCTGGTAAGCGGCCGGCGTAGCCAAGAAAAAAGCCTGCGGCATGGGCCGCAGGCTTTTCCTTTTGTCTGGCGCCCGAAGTTGGACTCGAACCAACGACCCCCTGATTAACAGTCAAGTGCTCTAACCGGCTGAGCTATTCGGGCGGGGGGCACATTGTAGGGGGAGGGCCGGGCCGTCGGCAAGCCGGGGCCGGACGTGGCTTGGGGCGGACGGTCAGATGGAATCCTTGCGCCAAAGGACAAGGTCCGAGGCCTATTTCTCTCGGGCTCGGGCGACACAGCGGGGCAAGCTGTTCAGGATCTTGTACATGCCGTTCCTGGCGGAGGTCGTCGCGTTCGTGCCCGGCCGGAGTTGTTGACGATGATCTCGCCTTCGAGCATTTCACCGCTGCAAACCCGAAGGGTCAGATTGCTGCCCCCGCTGCGTCCGTCCGGTTGATATCGCACGCGCAGGCGGCCACTGCTGGAGAGGATCCGGATCGAGGCGTGGACGGGGTGTCGTATATCGCGCAGGACATCGCCCGAGGTACGCGGCTGGTCGCCGCGCTTCGGGTCGCGGTAAAGCAGCCAACCTGCGCTCCAGTCCGGACTGGAACGACACTGGCCGTCGCCGCTCGATGGACAAACGGTGACCGGGACGCCGCGGGTGACGGCCGTGTTCCTGGCCTGGGCCAGTTGCGTGGTAAGCAGGTGCAGGGCGGCGGCCGTCCGCTGCCGGCGCAGCGTGTCCTGGAAGGTCGGCAGGGCCAACCCCAGCAGGATGGCGGCCACCGACAGGGCAACCGATAGTTCGATGAGGCTGAATCCGGAAGAGTGTCCCGGCGCATCCTTGCGCATGGGCGAATTCCTTTTCGCTCGGGAGGTTCAGGTTGGCCCAATCCCGTGGGTGGGGGCATCGGGCGCGGCCGGCGCCGGCTGTAGGAATTCCTGACCGCCTTTTGTAGGAGCCCGTCTTGCGGGCGACCCGACGGCATCGGAAGCACGAGCGCGCCACCTGTGCCAGCGGCCTCGCGTCGCCCGCAAGACGGGCTCCTACAGAAAGCGCGGGCGGCACCAGCGGGCAGAGGGGGCGGCACCACCCGGCGTGGACATGGCGGCTGTCTATACTGTCCAGTCCCCCACCACGGTGTCGCCCATGAGCGATCGATTCGAGCTGGTGTCCCCGTATTCGCCCGCGGGCGACCAGCCGCAGGCCATCGACAAGCTGGTCGCCGGCTTCGAGGCGGGCCTGGCCAAGCAGGTGCTGCTGGGCGTGACCGGTTCGGGCAAGACCTACACCATCGCCAACGTGGTCCAGGCGGTGCAGAAGCCGACCCTGGTGATGGCGCCGAACAAGACCCTGGCCGCGCAGCTGTACGGCGAGTTCAAGGCCTTCTTCCCGCACAACGCGGTCGAGTACTTCGTCAGCTACTACGACTATTACCAGCCCGAGGCCTACATCCCCTCGACCGATACGTTCATCGACAAGGACAGTTCGATCAACGACCACATCGAGCAGATGCGGCTGGCGGCGACCAAGGCGCTGCTGTCGCGGCCCGATGCGCTGGTGGTGGGTACGGTGTCGGCGATCTACGGCCTGGGCGCGCCGGAGGACTACCTGTCGCTGCGCCTGATCCTGTCGCGCGGCGAGCGCCTGGACCAGCGCGACCTGCTGCGCCACCTGACCCAGCTGCAGTACACCCGCAACGAGTACGAGCTGCAGCGCGGCACGTTCCGCGTGCGCGGCGAGGTGGTGGACGTGCACCCGGCCGAAAGCGACGCCGAGGCGGTGCGGATCGAGCTGTTCGACGGCGAGATCGAGAACATCGCGCTGTTCGACCCGCTCACCGGCGAGGTCATGCGCAAGCTGCCGCGCTACACCATCTATCCGAAGACCCACTACGCGACCACCCGCGAGCGCGTGCTCACGGCGGTCGAGACGATCAAGCTCGAGCTCAAGGAGCGGCTCGAGCAGCTGTACGCGCAGAACAAGCTGGTCGAGGCGCAGCGCCTGGCCCAGCGCACCCAGTTCGACCTGGAGATGATGGCCGAGGTCGGCTACTGCTCGGGCATCGAGAACTACTCCCGGCACCTCACCGGCAAGGCGCCGGGCGAGCCGCCGCCGACCCTGTTCGACTACCTGCCGGCCGACGCGCTGCTGGTGGTGGACGAATCGCACGTGACCATTCCGCAGATCGGCGCGATGTACAAGGGCGACCGTTCGCGCAAGGAGACGCTGGTGGAGTTCGGCTTCCGCCTGCCGTCGGCGCTGGACAACCGGCCGCTGAAGTTCGAGGAGTGGGAGGCGCGCTCGCCGCGTGCGATCTACGTGTCCGCCACGCCCGGTCCGTACGAGAAGCGCGAGGCCGGCGACCAGGTCGTGGAACTGGTGGTGCGCCCCACCGGGCTGGTCGACCCGAAGGTGGAGATCCGCCCGGTCGCCACCCAGGTCGACGACCTGATGAGCGAGATCAACAAGCGGGTGGCGATGGGCGACCGCGTGCTGGTCACCACCCTGACCAAGCGCATGGCCGAGAACCTGACCGACTACCTGTCCGAACACGGGATCAAGGTGCGCTACCTGCACTCGGACATCGAGACGGTGGAGCGGGTGGAGATCATCCGCGACCTGCGCCTGGGCAAGTTCGACGTGCTGGTCGGCATCAACCTGCTGCGCGAAGGCCTGGACATGCCCGAGGTGTCGCTGGTGGCGATCCTGGACGCGGACAAGGAAGGCTTCCTGCGCTCGGCCGGTTCGCTGATCCAGACCATCGGCCGCGCCGCGCGCAACCTGCGCGGCACCGCGATCCTGTACGCGGACCGGGTGACGAATTCGATGCAGGTGGCGATCGAGGAGACCGATCGCCGCCGCGAGAAGCAGGTGGAGTACAACGCCGCCCATGGGATCGAGCCGCGGCAGGTGGTGCGGCAGATCATGGACGTGATGGAGGGCGCGCGCGCCGAGCCGGGCGAGACGAGGGGCAAGGCCACGCGTGGCGGCAAGGCGGCGCGGCAGGTGGCCGAGCAGGCCGCCGACTACGCGGTCATGGCCCCGGCCCAGGCGGCAAGGAAGATCCAGGAACTGGAGCAGCGCATGTACCAGCACGCCCGCGACCTGGAGTTCGAGGACGCGGCCCGGGTGCGCGACCAGATCCGCCGGCTGAAGGAAGCCAGCCTGGCCGGCTGACCGACTTGTGTAGGAGCCCGTCTTGCGGGCGACGCGAGGCCATCGGAATCACGAGGGCGTCGCCCCGCCGGCGGCGTCGTGTCGCCGGCAAGACCGGCTCCTACAGAAAAGCGCGGCCGACGACGCGGCAAAGCGCGGCCGAGGACACGGCGCGGAGCGGCGCCTGCGCCTTCAACCGCGTGCCGGTTCGCCGGAACGCAGACGCCGGCCTCGGGCCGGCGTCTGCTTCGTTTCCTCGAGGACGCGGGCGCCTACCAGATCCTGACCCGGTCCTCGGGCTTGAGGAACAGTTTCTGCCCTTCCTCGACGTCGAAGGCCGGATACCACGCGTCGTTGTTGCGCACGGTCAACGCGCGCCAGGCGCCGGGGGCGTGCTCGTTGCCCACCACCTGCGCGCGCAGGGCGGCGTCGCGCGTCTTGGTGCGCCAGGCCTGGGCGAAGGCCAGGAAGAAGCGCTGGTCGCCGGTGAGGCCGTCGATCACGGGCGCTTCCTTGCCGCCCAATGACTTGTGGTAGGCCACGTAGGCGGCCTGCAGGCCGGCGACGTCGGCGATGTTCTCGCCCAGGGTCTGCCGGCCGTTGATGTGCAGGCCCGGCAGCGGTTCGTAGGCGTCGTACTGCGCGGCCAGCCTGGAAGCGGCGGCCTTGAAGTGGGCGGCGTCTTCCGGCGTCCACCAGTTCCTCAGCCGGCCCTCGGCGTCGAATTCCGAACCGAGGTTGTCGAAGCCGTGGCTGATCTCGTGGCCGATGATCGCGCCCATCGCGCCGTAGTTGGCCGCGGCGTCCGCCCTGGGATCGAAGAACGGGGGCTCGAGGATCGCGGCGGGGAAGTTCATCGCGTTCTGCAGCGGCAGGTTCACCGCGTTGACGGTCTGCGGCGTCATCCACCATTCCCTGCGGTCCGGCGCCTGGCCGAGCTTGGACCGCTGGTGGCGGTACTCGGCTTCCTCCGCGCGCAGGGCATTGCCCAGCGCGTCGTCGGCCCTGACCTCCAGCGAGGAATAATCGCGCCAGCGGTCGGGATAGCCCACGCCGACCAGCATGGTTTCCGCCTTCTGCCTGGCCTTGGCCTTGGTCTCCGGGGTCATCCAGGCCAGGTCGTCCACGCCGTCGCGGAACGCGGCCAGGATGTTGCCGACCATCTCCTCGGCCAGCGCCTTCGATTCGGCCGGGAAGTACCGCTGCACGTACAGCTGGCCGATGGCGTCGCCCAGCGCGGCGTCGGTGGCGGCCAATGCCCGCTTCCAGCGGTCGCGCTGGCGGGTGGTGCCCTGCAGCTGGGTGCCATGGAAGCCGAAGCGCAGGTCGGCGTAGGCCTTGGGCAACAGCGCCGCGCTGTGGTCGAGCGCATGGAAGCGCAGGTAGTCCTTCCACGCCTGCAGTGGCTGGGTGGCGACCAGTTCCGACAGCTTGCGGATCGCATCCGGTTGCCAGGCCACCAGGGTCTGCTCGCCGGACAGGCCGGCGGCGTCGAGGAAGGCCGGCCAGTCGATGCCCGGCGCCTGCCTGGCGAAGTCGGCGACCGGCCATGGGTTGTTGGCCTTGTGGATGTCCTGGGTGTCGACCACGCTGGCGTGTGCCCTGGCGATCTTCGTCTCCAGGTCGAACACGACCTTGGCCCGGGCCTCCGCGTCGGTGGTGCCGGCCTGCCCGAGCAGCGCGGCGATATAGGCCTGGTAGGCCTCGCGGATCTTGACCATGTCCTTGTCGGTGGACAGGTAGTACTCGCGGTCCGGCATCCCCAGGCCGCCCTGCAACAGGTAGCCGACGTTCTTCGACGGATCTTCCAGGCCCTGCGACACGAACAGGCCGAACAGGTTGCCGGTATGGAAATTGGTGGCATTGATCGGATCGACGTCGGCGCGCAGCGCGCCGCCGAGGTGGCGCGACAGCGCCGCGACGTCGGCGATGGCGTCCACCGCGTCGAGCCGGGCCTGCAGCGGCGCCAGCCCGCGCGTCTCGATGCCGGTTTCGTCCATGTAGGCGGCGTAGTAGTCGGCGATCCTGCGCGGATCGGTGCCCGCGGCGGGGGCGTCCTTCTGCAGCGACTGCACCAGCTCGGCCAGGCGCTGTTCGGACTTCTCGAACACCGAATAGAACACGCCGGTGCTGGCACGGTCGGCGGGGATCTCGGTGGTCTTCAGCCAGGTGCCGTTGGCGAAGGCGTTGAAGTCGTCGCCGGGGGCGACCGAGGTGTCCATGCCGGCCAGGTCGATGCCGGACACCGGCGCGGCCGGGGCCTGGGCCTTGGGCGGCTCGGCCGGAGTGGCGGCGGGGGCAGGGGCGGTGCCGCGGTCGCAGGCGGCGAGCGAGGCGAGGACGGCCAGCGCCAGGGCGGCGCGGCGGAAAGACGTCGGATGCATGGGATCAGGCCTTGGAGCACGGAAAGGGAACCGTTGCCATCCTGCGCGATTCCGCGACCGGCGCAAGTGCGGGAACGCATGCCCGGGCGGCCTGCCTTCGAGGAGGGCTGGGGTTCTTTGAAGGCCCCTGCGGGAGGGATGGTCAGGCGGTGCACCCGGATGGCACGGCCAGAAGGCTCCTCGCGGCGGTTGTGGCCGCGCGTGCCTGCAGGGTAAAATGCGCGCCCTTGTCGCAGGCCTGCAGCGCGACACGGGCGGTTAGCTCAGCGGTAGAGCACTACCTTGACATGGTAGGGGTCACAGGTTCGAACCCTGTACCGCCCACCAATTCAGTCGCCGGTCCGTCGGCGACTCCGGTGCAAGAAGGCCGCCTGCAAAGGCGGCCTTCTTGTTTTGGATGGTGGCACGCGGATGCGTGGGCGTGAGAGCCATGTCTGTGGGCCCAGGCCCGATCAGTCGCCGCCGCCGCCGCGGTCGCCCTCCTCCAGCAGCCGCAGCCCGAACAGGCGCGGCGTACGCCGCCCGTCGCGGGCGACGAATTCGACCCGGACGCCATCGCGCGCGGCAGCGGCCAGCTCCGGCGGCACCACGACTTCGTGCAGGAGGAAGTCGTCGGCACCCTGGCCGTCCATGGTGATCGTGGCCAGCGTGCGGCCTTCGACCCGCACGTCCATGCCCGCCTGCCACTCGCCGCCGAACAGGGCCAGCTGCAGCGCCAGCGGGTCGCCATCGGCCAGCGGGCGCCGGGCCGCCAGGCGGTACGAGAAGCGGTCGCCGGCATCGCGCCAGGGCCGGCCCAGGAAGCTGCCGGTGGTGCTGTCCCGGCCCGCGTAAGCGTGATCGACCTCCGGCTGCTGTTCGCCGGGCTGCACCTGGTCGAGGGTGCGCGCCTCCAGCGCCTGCCGCTCGCGCTCCGCCGCTTCGATGGCGGCGAGGACGGCGGGATATCCGCCCGCCGTGGTCGTGCGCCAGTAGGCCATGTAGCGGGCGTCGTGGACGCGGTGCAGCGGCTCCAGCCGCAGCAGGCGGAATTTGCCCGGCCGTACCAGCGCGCCGGCGTCGAACACCAGCGGCTCGCCGGGCACCGGCACGATTCCGGCGGCCAGCGCGTCGCGTTCGCCGACCAGCATCGGCGCGCCGTCCAGCGGCTGGTAAGGACCGGGGGCGATGTGGCTGCCGCGGCCGGCGTCGGCGACCAGGCCGTCCAGGTCCTCGCTGCCGGTGCGCGCGGCCAGCATCAGCGGACCGTGCATCACCGCCACCCAGTCCGAGCCGTCGGGCAGGCCTTCGATGCGGGTCGCCATCGGCAGCTCGACCTCGACGTGGTCGCCGTCCTGCCACTGGCGTTCGATGCGCGCGTACGAGGACGGCGTCGATGCCAGCGGCCAGGGCCGGCCGTTGACCTTCACCCGCAACGGTCCCTGCAGCCAGTGCGGATGGCGCAGCAGCAGCGCGAATGCCTGCGGCCGTTCCAGCTGCAGGCGGAAGATGCTGCGCGGCTCCTCGGGGAAGCGCGTCTCCTGCCGCAGCACCAGCCCGCGCGCCTTCCAGCGCAGCTCCGAGGCCAGGTACAGGTTGACCTGCAGCGAGGCGTCGTCGTGCGCGTAGACGAAGGCGGCGTGGCGGCCATGGTTCTCCATGCCGGTGCCGACGCAGCACCAGAAGCATTCCTGGGTCTGCGAATAGACCCGGTAGTGGCGCGGCCGGATCGGGGTGAAGTAGACCAGCCCGCCATGCTCCGGGTGCTGGGTCGAGAGGATGTGGTTGAACAGCGTGCGTTCGTAGAAATCGGCGTAGCGCGGCTGCGGGTCGAGCCGGTGCAGCAGCAGGGTCAGCCGCAGCATGTTGTAGCTGTTGCAGGTCTCCGGGCCCTCGCGCGACTGCACCATCGGACCGAAGTCGCCGACCGGGTTGAAGTGCTCGCGCACGCTGTTGCCGCCAAAAGCGATACTGCGGCGTTGCGCCACCGTCTCCCAGAAGAACCGCGCCGCGTCGATCCAGGCCGGGTCGCCGTCCAGCTCGCCGATGCGGGCGAAGCCGATCACCTTCGGGATCTGGGTGTTGGCGTGCAGGCCGTCGAGCCGGTCCTCGCGGCGCAGCAGCGGGTCGAGCAGGGCGCGGTGCGAGAAGCGCTTCGCCAGCGCCAGGTAGCGGCGCTCGCCGGTGATGGCATGCACGTCGGCCAGCACCTCGTTCATGCCGCCGTGCTCGGTGTCGAGCACGCGCTGCAGCTGCACGTCGTCCAGGTTCGCGACCAGCCGGCCGGCCCAGTCGGCGAAACCGACCAGCACTTCACGCGCCTGCGCATTGCCGGCGAGCAGCCACGCGTCGCGCAGCCCGGCGAAGGTCTTGTGCAGGTTGTAGAACGGCACCCAGGCGCCTTCCAGCGAGAACGATTCGGCCTGGAAATCGCCGCTGGCGATCCGGTCCCACAGTCGCCGCCCGTTCGGCACGCCGCCGACATAGCCGTCGCCGTTGGCGCGCTGGCACTGCGCCATCGCCTCGACCATGTACGCCAGGCGCTGCGTCATTTCCACGTCGCCCTGCGCGGCCTGCTGCGCCAGCGCCGACAGATAGTGGCCGGCGGTGTGGCCGTCCAGGCCCATCGACTCCCAGTTCGGGTATTTCGGCGCGGGCGAGGGCAGGCCGGCCTCGATCCGGCACGGCGCCAGCAGGCGGTCCATGTCCAGCGCCGCCAGGTAACGCAGGTTGAGCGCGCCGGAGCGGGCGAAGGCGCCCTCGCCCAAGCCCACGTCGGCCAGCGGGAACACCCGCAGCGCGGAGGCGGTCGCGCCCGTGGCCGCGGCACGGGCCGCGGCCGGCAGCAGCGGCAGCAATGCCGATGCGCCGAGCGCGGCGACGAAACCGCGCCGGCCGGGATCGTGCGGCCGACTCATCGCTTCGGTGCCGGCCGGCGCTGCGCGGTCATGCCGGTCCGGCCGCCTTCAGTGCGAATCGCGGGCGACGTCGTCGCCGCTGCCGCCGACCAGGAAGTCCAGGTCGGCGCCCAGGTGCGCCTGCTGCACGTGGTCCACGTACAGCTTGGCCCAGCCGCGCGCCGGCGCCGGCGGCGCGGTCCACTCGGCGCGGCGGCGGGCCAGTTCGTCCTCGGCCACGTCCAGATGCAGCCGCCGGCCGGGCACGTCCAGTTCGATGAAGTCGCCCTCGCGCACCAGCGCCAGCGCGCCGCCGGCCGCTGCTTCGGGCGACACGTGCAGGACCACGGTGCCGTAGGCGGTGCCGCTCATGCGCGCGTCGGAGATGCGCACCAGGTCGGTGACGCCGCGGCGCAGCAGCTTGGGCGGCAGCGGCATGTTGCCGACCTCGGCCATGCCCGGGTAGCCGCGCGGGCCGCAGTTCTTCAGCACCATCACGCAGGTCTCGTCGATGTCCAGGGCCTCGTCGTCGATCCGCGCCTTCAAGTCCTCGATGCTTTCGAACACCACCGCGCGGCCGCGGTGCCGCAGCAGGTGAGGCGAGGCGGCCGACGGCTTGATCACCGCACCGTCCGGGGCCAGGTTGCCGCGCAGCACGGCGATGCCGGCCTCGGGACGCAGCGGCTGTTCGAGCGGACGGATCACCTCGCGGTTCCAGCACGGCGCTTCGGCGATGTTGTCGCCCAGGGTGCGGCCGTTGACCGTCATCGCGCCCAGGTCCAGGTGCCCGGCGATCTCGCGCAGCACCGCCGGCAGGCCGCCGGCGTAGTAGAAATCCTCCATCAGGTACTCGCCCGACGGCTTGAGGTTGACCAGGCAGGGCAGGCGCGAGCCCAGTTCGTCCCAGTCGTCCAGCGACAGCGGCACGCCCAGGCGGCCGGCGATGGCCAGCAGGTGGATCACCGCGTTGGTCGAACCGCCGATCGCGGCGTTGGCGCGGATCGCGTTGGCGAACGCTTCGCGGGTCAGCACCTTCGACAAGCGCAGGTCCTCGCGCACCATCTCCACGATGCGGCGACCGGACAGGTGCGCCAGGCGGAAGCGGCGCGCATCCACCGCGGGGATCGCCGCGTTCTCCGGCAGCGACATGCCCAGCGCCTCGACCATGCTGGCCATGGTCGAGGCGGTGCCCATGGTCATGCAGCTGCCCTTGGAGCGCTGCATGCAGGCCTCGGCCTCGGTGAATTCCTCTTGCGACAGCGTGCCGGCGCGGACCATCTCCGACATCTGGATCACGCCGGTGCCCGAGCCGACCGGCTTGCCGCGCCAGTTGCCCGACAGCGACGGCCCGCCGGACACGCCGATCGTCGGCAGGTCGACGCTGGCCGCGCCCATCAGCAGCGACGGGGTGGTCTTGTCGCAGCCCATCAGCAGCACCACGCCGTCGATGGGGTTGGCGCGGATCGATTCCTCCACGTCCATGCTGGCCAGGTTGCGGAACAGCATGGCGGTGGGCCGCATCTGGGTCTCGCCCAGCGACATCGCCGGGAATTCCAGCGGGAAGCCGCCAGCCTCGTACACGCCGCGCTTGACGTGCTCGGCCAGCTCGCGGAAGGAGCTGTTGCACGGGGTCAGTTCGGACCAGGTGTTGCAGATGCCGATGACCGGGCGGCCATCGAACAGGTCGTGCGGCAGGCCCAGGCCCTTGAGCCAGCTGCGGTAGTAGAACCCCTGCTTGCCATCGCGGCCGAACCACTGGCGGCTGCGGAAAGACGGTTTGCTGGAATCGCTCATGCGGTCGGGATCCCTGCCCGGAGTTGGATTCGCGGGGGTCGACGCCATGCCCGACGGGCACGGGGCGACCAGTGCTGGATCGATGCTACCGGGCAAAGGAATGCACGAAAAATAACAAATACACAAAGATCGATATGTGTATTGCAATCCGCCGGGCGGTGGATCTGGTCAAGAGCTGGCGAAAGCGAAGGCCTGGGCTCCGGACGGGGCCGCCGTGCCCTGTGGGGGTCTGGCGCATCGCTCGGCTGCGCCGTCCGTCGAAAGCGGGCCACGGGCCTCTCCCTTGCCTCGGGCCGTGGCGACGGCCCCTCTATCCTCTCGCAGGGGAAAGCATCCCGGGGCGCGGCTCCGACGAGCGACCGCAGCACATCCCTGTGCTGCTTGCGCCAGACCCCCAGGGCACGACGTCCTCCGATGGCGTTGAGGTCGTAGCTTCGTTCGGCGAAAAACCAGTGGCCAGGCGAAGGCAGGACGCAGCAACGCACCGTCCGCATCGCCGGCCACAACCAAT
>Ga0160451_100163_pt1 | contig 56852 bp, 44 predicted proteins | sample HID1975M_E1MG_FD_108270 | JGI IMG/M metagenome (GOLD analysis project Ga0160451, IMG submission 108270) | Enriched soil microbial communities from UW Madison campus, WI, USA - HID1975M_E1 MG | ecosystem: Environmental > Terrestrial > Soil > Unclassified | place: USA: Madison, Wisconsin... | reverse complement strand
CTTACCGTGGCGACCTGGAAGTGGCGAGGTCGTATCCGCTGCCATGTTTGGAGCGCGCCAACCGGGCCTGTCCGAAGAACCGGGAAGTACCCGAAGCGAGGATGTGGACGAGCAGCAGCGCAATCGAAGTGACCACTCCAGGAACAAACGCCTAACGATGGAGTTAAGCGGAGCCGCGAAGCGGCTTCCGCTTGAACGACTGGTTAGGCCGACGTTGTATCAGAAGAGCGACCCAGACAGCGGGCAAGCCGACCACACATCCGTCTGATGCCGGCTCCGACCTGGCGCCTGCCCTGCGGGCTTGCCGATGCGACGATGTACGCCAACTGTCCATTGCGATCCCCTTGCCGAAGGTCGACGCCCCACCCCAATGCGAACGCCACCACACGCCTAACGCCTGAATTAAGCCGCGCCGCGAAGCGGCGTCGGCTTGAATGAATTGTTAGGACTCACCCTACATTGCCCCGCCTGCTGTGACATACACCTCGGCCGGCGTGAAGGGTAAGCAGGCGAGCAGCGCAGAGCGATGCGTGCCAGTGGAGCGACCGAGAGACTGATGGCTCACCCAAAGAATATCTCCGACCCGCTGCAGGTAGTACCCACCAGTCGCGCCATTTGTATAAACAGCCCTGAGTAGATATGGAGCGGTGTGCTCCGGACAGGCCAAATCCTTGCGGCGATAGTTGTCGGGACCGTAATCCGGAAGCTTGACCGCGGGGTGCTCGCGCAGCTCTTGTTCCGCGGCCTCGAACATAGAAATTGGGAGCTCGACGTAGGTGTCCCGTGGAAGCTCCTGCGGCCGATCACCGTTGGGCCATGTAGCCGGTACGCCTCGAAGCCAAGACTCGTCCGCAAGGCAGGCACCGGAAAAGCCAAAGAGCACGAATGCAGTTGCGAGGATCTTCATGTGAGCCCTAACGCCTGAGTTAAGCCGACCCGCAGCGGGGTGGCGACTGGGTGCTAGCGTAGCGGAAAAGCACCCAGGCGACGCCCCGATGCGGGTTCGGCTTGAACGAATTGTTAGGCCCCAGTCCCAACATGCCGGGCAATCACTGTTGGATGCTCAAGGACAGTTTGTGGCGTGCGAGGGCAAGGCTACCAACAATAATTGAGCCTGCAGCAAAAAACAGGATCGTCTGGAAAAGCGTAGGCGTGCGGCTGTCGTAGAACATGACCTCGCCCGGAGTCAGGACGCCGGCGATGATGAAGAACGCTACCGCAGCGGCAAGGACTGTGTAGACACCGAAAAGCAAGATGCCGATGGTGCATAGAAATCTAACAGCCGCTTTGGCGATCTTCATGGGGCCTAACGCCTGAGTTAAGCCGCGCCGCGAAGCGGCGTCGGCTTGAATGAATTGTTAGGCGCTAGTCCAGCGACGCCTTGTAGCACAGCGATGTAGCGGGCGGGCTGCTTCTCGTAGAACTGGATTGCCAAGAGGTAGCGGGCCTGACAGCTCTCACACCCCGCGGTACAGATATATGCTGCGTCCCCGTTGGGAAAGCGCGGATACGCGATTGCAGAAGGGCCAACGAACTCCAGCGTGCATGTAAATGCTTTTGTGATGGTCTCTTGATCGGCAAGAGGCAATGACCTAAACCATTCCGTACCAGACGATATGCCTGAAAGTACGTTCCGCTCGACAGTAAAGCCACAGGTGGAGCATTGAAACGTAGCGCACGCATGCTCTTCACGCATCCCGTCATGGAACGGCGGCCTGTATGCCATGTACACGATAATTGGAGGCTGTAGATCAATCATGGCTAGCGCCTAACGCTTGAATTAAGCCGACCCGCGAAGCGGGTTCGGCTTGAATGAATTGTTAGCTGCCAGCCGCTCACAGAAGGCGGCAACTACTCCGGACACGAAGGCCTCCTGTAGATCCTCCCAAGAGGTATAGCTTTGTGACTCATACAAGCCAGCTAAGCCAGCACTAGTGTGAAATTGTGCCTCGTCCTCATAGATGTACAGGATTAGATCCGAACCATCTACCGCTGCACGGATATAAGTCTCGCGCTCTCCCTGAAGCTCGCGATTCACAACGGCTGCGCCTACCAAAGCCAAGGCCGACTCGATTGCCGACTCGCAGGACTTCTGAAATGCAGTGAGATGACGATCCGCTTTCATGGCAGCTAACGCCTGAATTAAGCCGCGCCGCGAAGCGGCGTCGGCTTGAATGAATTGTTAGGGCTCATGCCCTTGTAAACGAAGTAGAACGCAGTGGCTCCGAGTGCGCCAAGGAGTCCTGCGCTGCCTATGTACTGAAAGTAATCTATCCAACCAGCCAGCGTAAGAACGCCATTATCAAGTGTTTGGACGCCGCCAGACCAAGAGCTGGATTGTGTCCCAACGGCCCGGAAAGGGTGTTGCCAGATTGCGGCAGGCACCACGCCAATGACCAGCCCGGCTGAAAGCATTGGCAGCAAACGGAACTTGCCGGCACGGAGAAGCCAGCCCGCCACAACAAGGCCGAGCAGTATGGTGTGAGCAAACGCGACGATTAAGGCCACGATAAATACCAGCGGCCAGATTGGATTTGGATTGCTACGATCTAAGGCAAAGAACACGCATGCGATTGCGAGCGCCGGGGCCAGTGCCGCAGCCAGTGATGCAATCAGGACGGCAAGAAACTGTCTCATGAGCCCTAACGTCTGAATTAAGCCGACCCGCGAAGCGGGTTCGGCTTGAATGAATTGTTAGGCCGCGGACAGACCGCCCCTACAGGCATCGATGTCCAAGACCAAATCAAGTTTGCGGTGGCACTCTGTGCACTCAAAGAGGGCAGAGAGCGAGTTAACCGGTCGATGGTCCGGTGTTGCGTCACTTGCAGGGAACCCATCGTTGTAGAGCACAGACAACTTTCCTTGCTCAAGCCACTCCAGCAGCTTCAACTGAGTCCAATAGTAGTCGCCAGGGCGCTGAAATCCTCGAGGGCTGTTCCAGTACTCACACGAACGGCAATTGTTCATTAGCGGCCTAACGCCTGAATTAAGCCGACCCGCGAAGCGGGTTCGGCTTGAATGAATTGTTAGGCGCCTCGCTGGAAGCGGTGAAGCGCCAGATATGCCGCCACACTATAAATGACGATGCCAAGTGGGATGCTTGCAAGGAAAGCCAAGAAGTTGATGGGCGTGCCCTCATAGATTGGCCGCTCCGAGGTGCCAATGTTGTGCAACGGTGCAAAGTGCTGCAGCAGACCGTTTTGCCAGAACAATGCGTCCGCGAGCGTGGCCAGGCCAGCAGAATCAGCGGCGGCAGCAAGCCCCAGAAGGGAAAGCGTGAGGACAGTTCCGATGGCAATGGCAATGAGGGCTTTGCGCATGTTGTTCGTGGCGCCTAACGCCTGAATTAAGCCGTGCCACGAAGTGGCATCGGCTTGAATGAATTGTTAGGCCACTGCAGCGCTGAACACGATATGGCCAGCTGCAGATTGCCCGACCCATTGAGTGCAACTTGTCTCACAATCCAGAACATCGGGGAACTCGGCAATCAACTCAGTCATGGCGATCTCCGCCTCCTCAATGTCCTGCTCGGTTGGCTGTTGGTGAGTGTAGTAATACAGGAGCAATTTGCTGTCAGACGCAAGCCAGGTAACGGCAGCGAAGCGAACCTGTGGTGTGACGTTTCGGGCGACGATGACCCTCGCTGCCATGAGAAGTTCTTCCTCTGTCACGGTGCCTCAGTCTCCAAAGCGGCCTAACGCTTGAATTAAGCCGACGGGCGAAGCCCGTTCGGCTTGAATGAATGGTTAGGGGGCGGGCCTGCGGAACCTTGCCAGAAGCAAAACGCCGACAAAAGTTAGGAGCCCCAACAGTAGTGGAAACACAAATGTCCAGTATGTGCCGCGCAATGTGATCCCGCCCCAGCTAACCGTTGCTGTAAAAGTGGGATCGCGCAAAGCGACAGCGACTGCATTGGCATTGAGCATGTCAACATTTCCGCTACTGGTGAAGTACGTCACTTCTGCGTAACCGACTAAAGTGACACCTATCACCCAGGCGACTAGACCAGCAACAATGGCTAGAAGAAAGTACTTTGTCCCGCGACTCATCAAAGCCCCCTAACTGCTATTAGACCCCTCAAACGGGGTGTTGCGCAGAGTATGCCCGGTTTGGTGGGACCGGCAAGACGGGGAATTCCTACCCTTGGTCAATGACTTGGCTGATGGTTCTGCCGAGGCGCGGCGGTAGTCTGTCGGTGTTATCCGGTGCAAGGACGCGCCAAGGTGTTATCGGACGGGAATGAGGGTGTAGCGGGCGGGCAGGGGGGCGGTGCGCGTCCGCCGCGGTTGATGCAGCAGGTGCGGGCGCGTTTGCGGGTCCGTCACTACAGCCTGCGGACCGAGCAGGCCTACGTGGGCTGGATCCGCCGGTTCATCCGGGCCAATGGCCGGCGCCATCCGCGCGAGCTTGGCGGTGCCGAGGTCGAGGCGTTCCTGACGGCGCTGGCCACCCGCGGCCGGGTCGCGGCGGGCACGCAGAACCAGGCGCTGGCGGCCTTGCTGTTCCTGTACCGGGAAGTGCTCGGGGTCGATCTGCCGTGGATGGAGAACGTGATCCGGGCCAAGCGGCCGCGCCGTCTGCCGGTGGTGCTGTCGGTCCCGGAGGTGCGCCGCCTGCTGGCGATGACGGACGGGCAGACCGGGCTGATGGCGGCCTTGCTCTACGGTACCGGCATGCGCCTGATGGAATGTCTGCGCCTGCGGGTCAAGGACGTGGATTTCGGGCGGGCGGAGATCGTGGTGCGCGAGGGCAAGGGCGGCAAGGACCGCCGCGTGCCGTTGCCGCAGCGCCTGCGCGATCCGCTGCTGGCGGCCGTGGAGCGGGTGCGGATCCTGCACGGCGCCGACCTTGCGGCCGGCCGCGGCGAGGTCTGGTTGCCGGCGGCGCTGGCGCGCAAGTACCCCAACGCCGCGCGCGAGTTTGGCTGGCAGTACCTGTTCCCGTCGCCGGCGCTGTCGCGCGATCCGCGCAGTGGGGCGCTGCGTCGCCACCACCTCGACGACAGCGTGCTGCAGCGTGCGGTGCGCAGCGCGCGCCTGCGCGCGGGCATCGCCAAGCCGGCGACCTGCCACACCCTGCGCCATTCCTTCGCCACCCATCTGCTCGAGGCCGGCTACGACATCCGCACCGTGCAGGAGCTGCTTGGCCACAAGGACCTGTCGACCACGCAGATCTACACGCACGTGCTGGGCCGCGGTGCCTCGGCGGTGCGCAGTCCGCTGGATCTGTAGGGGTGGCCGCGCTTCCGTCCGCGGGCGCGGTGCCGCCGCCATCTCCGGTGGTGGTTTCGCCTGCGCCGCATCCGTTCGGCCTGGCCTGCGCGGCGGCGCTGTTGGCCGGGACGGTGGCCTGCCTGTTCTTGCTGTCGGCGTTGCCGCCGCTGCCGTCGCGCTGGCTGCTGTTCGGTGCCGGTGCGCTGGCCTGGGTGTGGCCGTGGCGCTGGCGCGCGGCGGGTGCGCTGCTGGTCGGGTTCGGCTGGGCGGCGTTGCACGCGGGCTGGGCGCTGGACGCGCAGCTGCCGCCGGCGTGGGAAGGGCGCCAGGTGCGCGTGACCGGGCGGGTGCTGGACCTGCCTTCGCACGAGGCGCGGCGCACGCGCTTCCAGTTCCGCGTGGACGATACCGCGCCGGAGCCATTGCGCGGGCGCCGCCTGCAGCTGGCCTGGTACGACGACTTCGGCGCGCTGGAGCCGGGGCCGCGCCTGGCGCTGCGGCCGGGCGCGCGCTGGGGGCTGCAGCTGAAGGTGCGGGCGCCGCGCGGGCTGTCCAATCCCGGCGGGTTCGATGCCGGCCGCCACGCGCTGGCGCAGCGGATCGCCGCCACCGGCCATGTGCGCGCGCCGCAGCTGGCGCGGCCGCTGGCGCCGGCCGCGGGTATCGATGCCTGGCGCGGGGCGATGGCGCTGCGCATCGACGCGGCGGTGCCGTCGCCATCGGCGCGCTTCGTGCGCGCGCTGGCGCTGGGCGATACCCGCGGTCTGGACGATGCCGACTGGGAGACGCTGCGCGCGGTCGGGCTGACCCATCTGATCGCGATCTCCGGGTTCCATGTCGGCATGGTCGCCGGGTTCTGCGCGTGGCTGGCGATGGCGTTGTGGTGGCTGCTGCCTTCGCTGGGGCGGCGCTGGCCGCGGCCGCAGGCGGCGGCGGTCGCGGCGGTGCTGGGCGCGGCCGGCTATGCGGTGGTGGCGGGGTTCGCGCTGCCGACCGTGCGCACGCTGCTGATGATCGCGGTGGCGGCGCTGGCGCGGCTGGCGCGGCGGCCGCTGGGGATGTGGCAGGCGCTGTCGCTGGCGTTGCTGGCGATCCTGCTGGCCGATCCGCTGGCGGTGCTGCAGGCCGGGTTCTGGCTCAGCTTCGCCGGCGTGGCCTGGCTGGTGTGGTGCCTGCCGGCGAGCGGTGAGCGGCATTGGCTGCGCGATTTCCTGTCCGCGCAGGGCGTGGCCACGTTGGGGTTGCTGCCGCTGGGCGCGGTGCTGTTCCGGCAGGCGTCCCTGGCCGGGCCGCTGGCCAACCTGCTGGCGATCCCGTGGTGGAGCCTGGTGGTGGTGCCGCTGTCGCTGCTGGGCACGGCGCTGGAGGCGGTGCACACAGGCGCGGGCGCCTGGGCATGGCGCGCGGCGGCGGCCTGTTTCGAACCGAGCTGGTGGCTGTTCGGACGCATGGCGTCCAGCCGCTTCGCGCTGTGGTGGTTGCCGGAGGCGCGCACGCTCGCGTTGCCGCTGGCGGTGCTGGGCGCGTTCTGGCTGCTGTTGCCGCGCGGCCTGCCGGGCAGGGGGCTGGCGCTGCTGCTGTGGTTGCCGCTGCTGCATCCGCCGCGCGAACTGCCGGGACCGGGCGGCGTCGAGCTGCACGTGCTCGACGTGGGGCAGGGGCTGGCGGTGGTGGTACGCACCGCGCACCACGCATTGCTGTACGACGCCGGGCCGGCGGTGCGCGACGGTTACGACGCCGGTGAACGGGTGGTGGTGCCCGCGCTGCGCGCGCTGGGCATCGCGCGGCTGGACCGCGTGGTGGTCAGCCATGCCGACCAGGACCATGCCGGTGGCTGGCCGGCGGTGGAACGGGCGCTGCCGGTGGCCGATTCGCTGGCGCCGGCCGGGGCGCCGGTGGCGGTGCGGCGGCGCTGCCGGGCCGGGGAGGGCTGGACCTGGGACGGGGTGGAGTTCCGTTTCCTGCATCCGCCGCCGCATTTCCCCTACCTGCGCAACGAGGCCAGCTGCGTGCTGCGGGTGGCTTCGCGCTACGGGGCGGTGCTGCTGACCGGCGACATCGGCGAAGTGGTCGAGCAGCGCCTGCTGCGCACACCGGACCTGCTGCGTGCCGACGTGGTGGTGGTGCCGCACCACGGCAGCGGCGGCGCCTCGTCGGGCGGCTTCGTCGCCGCCACCGGCGCGCGCCTGGCGCTGGTCGCCGCCGGCCACGGCAACCGCTTCGGCCATCCGCGCGAGGAGGTGGTGCGGCGCTGGCGGTACCGCGGCGCCGAGGTGGTGGCCACGCCGGGTTCGGGCGCGATCCGGGTCTGGCTCGACGCCGGCGGCCTGGCCGTGCGCGAGCGCCGCCCCTGGCGCCCGCACCTCTGGGACCCCCGCGACCCGCCCCTACGGGATTCCCGCGACCCGCCCCTGTAGGAGCCCGTCTTGCGGGCGACCCCGACCCCATCCACCGGCCCGACGTTCGCCTGCGCTCGGCCGGACGCCCGTGTCTCGAGCACGGCGGCCCGGCCGCGGGCGGTCGATCGGGTGTCGGAACCAGACAAGGAGTCGCTCGTGCCGATCCGTCGTGTCGCCCGCAAGACGGGCTCCTACAAAGGTCGATGCCCAGCGGCCTTGGGTGCATGGCCAATGCTTCACCGCAACCGCCACCGCGCCCGCCGGAACGTGCACCGGGCCGCGTTCCCCGTCCGGCGGGCTGGCGCGCGGCCGGCGTTTGCCGTCATCCTAGAGGTTCGTGCAATGCGGCCCGGTGCCGGAGGTGGTCAAGGTGTGGGAGCTGGTCAAGGCCGGTGGATGGCCGATGCTGCCGTTGCTGCTGCTGGGCGTGGCGGCCCTGGCGATCATCCTGGAGCGGCTGTGGAGCCTGCGCCGCGCCGAGGTCATGCCGCCGCGGCTGGGCGAGGAGGTCCGCAACTGGGCCACGCGCGGCCAGCTCGACCCGGCCCACATCGAATCGCTGCGCCGCAATTCGCCGCTGGGCGCGCTGCTGGCCGCCGCCCTGGACGTGCGCAACAAGCCGCGCGACGTGATCCGCGAGCGGCTGGAGGACACCGGCCGCCACCTGGTGTTCAAGATGGAACGCTTCCTCAGCGCGCTCGGCACCATCGCCTCGGCCGGCCCGCTGCTGGGCCTGCTGGGCACGGTGGTGGGCATGATCCAGATGTTCCTGGGCATCCTCGACCACGGCCTGGGCGACGTGAACCAGCTGGCCGGCGGCATCGGCAAGGCGCTGGTGTGCACCGCCACCGGCATGATCGTGGCGGTGCCGGCGCTGATCTTCCACCGCTATTTCCGCAGCCGCATCGCCGGCTACGTGATCGAGATGGAACAGGAGGCGACCGCGTTGCTGGATGCGCTGGACACCAACCGTGCCGCGCCGGCGGTCCCGGTCGCCGCGGTACAGGCGGCCGCGGCGCGCGGCGCCGGCGCGCGTCCGGCACCCGCCGCGCCCGCGCGCCGCTGAGGCCGCCATGCGCATCCGTGACCAGCGCGCCTACGACGAGCCGGCCATCGACCTGGTGCCGCTGATCGACGTGGTGCTGGTGCTGATCGTGTTCTTCGTGATCACCACCACCTTCGACGTGCGCTCGACCCTGCAGCTGCAGCTGCCGGTGGCCAGCCCGCAGGCGCCGGCGCCGGCGAAGACGCTGAACATCCTGGTCAATGCCGACGGCCGCTACTTCGTCGGCCAGGACGAGGTGCTGCGCACCGGCATCGAGGCGGTCAAGCAGGCGATCGCCGAGGCCGCCGGCGACGATCGCGACCAGCCGGTGCTGCTGCGCGCCGATGCGCGCACGCCGTACCAGGCGGTGGTGACCGCGCAGGACGCGCTGGCGCAGCTGGGCTTCCGCCGCATCGCCATCGCCACCGCGCCGGAAACCCCGTCGCCCGACGCCCCGTCGCAGGAGCGGCAACCTTGAGCGACCGCCACCCGCCGGTGTGGCCGATCTACAAGCGCCTGCTGGGCTACACCGGCCGCTACTGGCCGTTCCTGGCCGCCGCGCTGGTCGGCATGATCATCGAGGCGGTGGCCGGCGGCAGCTTCGTGCGCCTGATGGAGCCGCTGACCAACAGCTTCGTCAAGCCCGAGCCCAGGGACGCGGTGGTGCTGCCGCTGGCCATCGTCGGCCTGTTCGTGCTGCGCAGCCTGGCCACCTTCGTCACCGACTACGGCATGGCCCGCACCGGCCGCAGCGTGGTCCGCGACCTGCGCGAGCAGGTGCTGGCCAAGTACCTGCGCCTGCCTTCGACCCGGTTCGACGCCGAGTCCACCCCGGTGATGGTCAGCCGCCTGAATTTCGACACCGAGCAGGTCACCCAGGCCAGCGCCGACGCACTCAAGACCCTGGTCACCGACAGCCTGACCATCGCCTACCTGCTCGGGCTGATGCTGTTCGCCAGCGTCAAGGTGACCTTCGCCATGCTGCTGATCACCCCGCTGATCGGCGTGATCGTCTGGTACGTGGGCAAGCGCTACCGGCGCATCAGCGGCGGCATCCAGGACGGCATGGGCCGCATGGCGGCCAGCGCCGAGCAGTCGCTGGCCGCTCAGCAGGACGTCAAGATCCACGGCTCGCAGGCGCTGGAGATCTCGCGCTATTCGGCGCTGGCCAACCGTATCCTCGGCCTGAACATGAAGGTCGAGAGCACCCGCGCCGGCGCCTCGGCGATGACCCAGTTGCTGGCGGCGCTGGCGCTGGCGGCGATCGTCTGGGTCGCCACCCGCGAGGCGCTGGTCGGGCAGCTGGACGCGGGCCAGTTCGTGATGCTGATGACGGCGATGATGGCGATCATCCCGTCGCTGCGCCGGATCACCAGCGTGCAGACCGCGGTCTCGCGCGGCGTGGCCGCCGCCGAGCGGCTGTTCGCGATCCTGGACGCGGAGGAGGAGGCCGACACTGGTACCCGCACCCTCGGCCGCGCGCGCGGCGAACTGGTCTTCGACCGGGTCAGCCTGCGCTACCGCGACCAGCCCGGCTTCGCCCTGGACGACATCAGTTTCACCGCGCGGCCGGGCACGGTGACCGCGATCGTCGGGCGTTCGGGCAGCGGCAAGACCAGCCTGGTGCGGCTGGTGCCGCGTTTCTACGAACCCAGCAGCGGCCGCATCACCCTCGATGGCGTGCCGCTGGACGACTACCGCCTGGCCGACCTGCGCCGGCAGATCGCCCTGGTCGGGCAGAAGGTGATGCTGTTCGACGACACGGTCGCGGCCAACATCACCTATGGCGCGCAGGCCGATCCGGCGGCGGTCCGCGCGGCGGCCGAGGCGGCCAACGCCTGGGAGTTCATCGAACGGCTGCCGCACGGGCTGGATACGCCTGTCGGGGAGAACGGCGCGCTGCTGTCCGGGGGCCAGCGCCAGCGCCTGGCCATTGCCCGCGCGATCCTGCGCGACTCGCCGATCCTGATCCTGGACGAGGCCACCGCCGCGCTGGACAACGAATCCGAACGCCTGGTGCAGGACGCGCTGCAGCGGCTGATGCCGGACCGCACCACGCTGGTGATCGCCCACCGCCTGTCGACCATCGAACATGCCGACCAGGTGCTGGTGCTGGACCAGGGCCGGCTGGTCGAACGCGGCACCCATGCCGGGTTGATGGCCGCCGGTGGCCTGTACGAGCACCTGCACAGCATGCAGTTCCGCGAGCGCCGGGGTGGGTGAAGCAACGCGTGGCGCAGCGAACAGGACCGACGCGATGAGCAGGAGCGCTCCACGGACGCCGGCCTGGTGGTTCGGCGATGCCCCGGTGCCATGGTGGACACGGCTGCTGGCGCCGCTGTACGCCGGCGCCATCGCCCTGCGCCGGCGCCTGTACCGCAACGGCGTGCTGCGCCAGCGCCGGGTGGATGCGCCGGTGGTGGTGATCGGCAACCTGGCCGCCGGCGGCGCCGGCAAGACGCCGCTGACCCTGGCCCTGGTGCAGAAACTGGTCGAGGCCGGCTGGCGCCCGGGCGTGGCCAGCCGCGGCTACGGGCGGCGCGACGAGAAGACGCCGCGCTGGGTCACCGCCGATACGCCGGCGGAGGAGAGCGGCGACGAACCGCTCCTGATCGCGCGGCGGCTGGCGGTACCGGTGCGGGTGGACCGCGATCGCGCCGCCGCGGCGCGCGCGCTGGTCCAGGCCGGTTGCGACATCGTCGTGTGCGACGACGGCCTGCAGCACTACCGCCTGGCGCGCGACATCGAGATCGAAGTGGTCGACGGCGTGCGCCGCTACGGCAACGGCCGCCCGCTGCCGGCCGGGCCGCTGCGCGAGCCGGTCGAGCGCGGCCGCTGCTGCGACTTCCGCGTGGTCAACCTGGGGCAGGGGGGCGGGCAGGGCGGTACCGGCTTCGGCGAGTGGCCGATGCAGCTGCAGGCGCGCGTGGCGCTGCCGATGGCCGGCGGGCGGCCACGCGCGCTGGCCTCCTACACTGGCGTGCGCGTGCACGCGGTGGCCGGCATCGGCAACCCGCAGCGCTTCTTCGACATGCTGCGCGCGCTGGGCGTGGGCGTGGTCCCGCACGCCTTCCCCGACCACCACGCCTACCGCGCCGGGGACCTGCAGTTCGGCAACGACCTGCCGGTGCTGATGACCGAGAAGGACGCGGTCAAGTGCGCCGCCTTCGCCGACGCGCGCTGCCACTCGGTTCCGGTCGACGCCGAGCTGCCGGCCGCGTTCTGGGTCGCCCTGCTGGATCGCCTGGCCCACCTGCGCTGAGCTCGCCGCCACCGCTTCCCCTGTAGGAGCCCGTCTTGCGGGCGACCCGACGCTGTCGGCACGGACGCCGGCGTCGTGGTTCCGGCTTTCCCGTGTCGCCCGCAAAACGGGCTCCTACAATGGGGCGCTCGCCTGGGAGGAACCGATGCAGCCGCATACCGAATTCGTCGTCGCCGTGCCGGCGCGCTACGCCGCCAGCCGCTTGCCGGGCAAGCCGCTGCGCCTGCTGGGCGGAGAACCGCTGGTCCTGCACGTGGCGCGGCGCGCGCTGGACGCCGGCGCGCGCGAGGTGTGGCTGGCCACCGACGACGCACGCGTGGCCGACGCCGTGTCCGGCGTGGCCGGGGTGCGGGTGGCGATGACTTCGCCCGACCACGCTTCGGGCACCGACCGCCTGGCCGAGTGCGCCGCGGTCGCCGGCTGGGACGACGAGACCGTGGTGGTGAACCTGCAGGGCGACGAGCCGTTCGCCCCGCCCAGCGGCATCCGCGAGGTGGCCCGCGCGCTGGTCGACAGCGGCGCGCCGATGGCGACCCTGGCCGAACCGGTCGTCGACGTCGAAACGCTGTTCGACCCGAATACGGTCAAGCTGGTCCGCGCCGCCTCCGGCGACGCCCTGTATTTCAGCCGCGCGCCGCTGCCCTGGCCGCGCGACGCCTTCGCCCGCGACCGCGACGTGTTGCCGCCGGGCGGACACTGGCTGCGCCATATCGGCATCTACGCCTATCGCGCCGGCTTCCTGCAGACCTTCGCGCGGATGCCGGCGGGGCGGCTGGAGCGGATCGAATCGCTGGAACAGCTGCGGGCGCTGGAAGCCGGCCACCGCATCGCGGTGGCGCTGGCGCCGGAGCCGTTCCCGCCCGGCGTGGACACGCCGGAGGACCTGGCCCGCGCCGAGGCGCACCTGCAGGCGGCGACCCGGTGAGGCTGGTGCCGCACGCTGCCCATCGACCGGCGGCGCGGAACCTCGACGCGCAAGATGCCATAGGGGTCGAGCCGGCCGGCCTAGTGGTCGTCGCGCCGTTTGCCGGAAAACCGGGATGACGCGGCTGCTGGTCGTATGCCTGGGCAACATCTGCCGTTCGCCGCTGGCCGAAGGCGCGTTGCGCGCGCGCATCGAGGCCTCGCCGCTGGCCGGCCGGGTGCAGGTGGATTCGGCCGGCACCGGCGGCTGGCATGCCGGGCAGGCGCCGGACCGGCGGGCGATCGCCTGCGCCCGCGGCCACGGCGTGGACATCGCCGGACTGCGCGCGCGGCAGCTGCGGCCGCGCGATTTCGAGGACTTCGACTGGCTGCTGTGCGCCGATGCCGACAACCTGCGCGACGTGCGCCGGCTGGCCCCCGACACCGCCCGCCGGCGCGCGGTGCTGCTGCTGGACTGGGCCGGAATCCGGGCGGACGGCGAGGTGCCCGATCCGTACTACGGCGACGCCGCCGACTTCGACCGCGTCTGGCGACTGGTCGATACGGCGGCACAGGCGGTCGTCGCGCGGCTGTCCGGTGGGCCGGGGTCCGGCATAATCGGTCCATGAACGCGGCCACGCTCCAGGAACTTCCCGGCGGACTTCCCTGGCTCAACGCCCAGGCGACCTCGCTGCACGAACTGCGCGGCCGGCCGGTGGTGCTGGCCTTCGTCAACGCGGCGTCGGCCTGGTGCGCGCAGCGCCTGGCCGAGCTGGCGCAATGGCAGGCGCGCAATCCCGGCCGGCTGCAGGTGCTGGTGGTGCAGGTGCCGCGCTTCGACAGCGAACGGGTGCCGCAGCGCTCGCTCAAGCTGCTGCGCCGGCTGGGCGTGGCCTCGCCGGTGCTGCTCGATGCGGACTGGACCGCCTGGCAGCGCTACGGCATCGACGCCTGGCCGACCCTGTTGCTGGTCGATGCGCAGGGCCAGGAGCGCGAACGCTTCGTCGGCCTGGGTGGCGACGGCGACCTGGAGCGCGCGCTGACCGCGCTGTGCCAGGGCCTGCCGCCGCCGATGGACGAGGACCTGCTGTCGACCGAGACCGCGCCCGAGCCGCGCCTGCCGCTGCGCTTCCCGGCCGGCATCGCCGCCAGCGCCGACCGGCTGTTCATCGCCGACAGCGGCCACCACCGCATCCTCGAATGCAGCCACGGCGGCCGCATCCTGCGCCAGTTCGGCCTGGGCACCGCCGACTTCATGGACGGGCCGGCCGACCAGGCCGCGTTCAACCGTCCGCAGGGCCTGGCCCTGGAGCGCGAATACCTGTACGTGGCGGACACCGGCAACCATGCCCTGCGCCGGATCCACCTGCGCGGCGGCCAGGTCGACACGCTGTGCGGCAACGGCCGCGCCGGCGATCCGGTCGAAGGCCCGCTCAATCCGAACGCGCGCAGCCCGCTCAACCATCCGCTGGCGCTGGCCGTGGCCGGCAACGAGGTGCACATCGCCAGCGCCGGCGACAACCGCATCTGGAGCTGCGACCTGGGCCGCGGCGAGCTGCGCCTGCGCGCCGGCTCCGGGCGCCTGGACCTGCGCGACGGCAACGCGATGATGGCCGCGTTCGCGCAGCCGGCCGGCCTGGCCGCGGTGCAGCAGGCCCTGTACGTGTGCGACGCGCTGGGTTCGTCGGTGCGCGCGCTGCAGTTGCGCAACGACCTGGTGCAGACCCTGGTCGGGCAGGGGCTGTGGGAGTTCGGCGATGCCGATGGTCCGCGTTCCAGCGCGCGGCTGCAGCATCCGCTCGGGATCGCGTTGAGCGCCGATGCGCCGCTGCTGTGGATCGCCGACAGCGGCAACGGCATGTTGCGCACCCTGCGCCTGGGCGGCGGCGAACTGGCCACGGTGGGTTTGCCGCGGCGGCTGCACGGCCCCACCGGCCTGGCCATCGCCGCCGGCTCGGTGTGGATCGCCGAAACCGATGCCCATGGCGTGCTGCGCTACGACATCGCCAGCGGCAGCCTGGAAGACGTTTCGATCAGCGAATGAGCGGACCGGCGGGTGATCCGGCGGCGATGGCGTTCGATGGCAAGGCCTTCGTCGCGCAACTGAGCACTGCGCCCGGGGTGTACCGGATGTACGCCGCCGACGGCGGCCTGCTGTACGTGGGCAAGGCCGGCGCGCTGAAGCGGCGCGTGGCCAGCTATTTCGCCAATACCCCCAAGGCCCCGCGCATCCACGCGATGGTGGCGCAGATCGCGCGCATGGAAGTCACGGTGACCCGCACCGAGGCCGAGGCGCTGCTGCTGGAGAACCAGCTGATCAAGTCGCTGGCGCCGCGCTACAACGTCTCCCTGCGCGACGACAAGAGCTATCCCTACGTGCTGCTGACCCAGGAGCGCTGGCCGCGGCTGGCCTTCCACCGCGGTCCGCGCGCGGTGCCCGGTCGCTACTTCGGTCCCTACGCCAGCGCCGGCGCGGTGCGCGAGACCATGGACCTGATGCACAAGCTGTTCCGCCTTCGCAGTTGCGAGGACAGCGTGTTCCGCAACCGCAGCCGGCCGTGCCTGCAGTACCAGATCGGCCGCTGCAGCGCGCCGTGCGTGGCGCTGGTGGAGGCGGACGACTACGCCGAATCGGTGCGTCGCGCCTCGCTGTTCCTGGAGGGCCGCAGCGACGAGCTGGGCGAGGAGCTGGCCGCGGCGATGGAAGCGGCCAGCGCGAAACTCGAGTTCGAGGACGCCGCGCGCCTGCGCGACCTGCTCGCCACCCTGCGCGGGCTGCAGGCGCGCCAGTACGTGGACGGCCATGCGGCCAACCTCGACGTACTGGCCTGCGCGATGCAGGGCAGCGCCGCCTGCGTGCTGCTGCTGGCCTTCCGCGACGGCCGCAACCTGGGCACCCGTGCGTTCTTCCCGCGCACCAACGGCGAGGACAGCGCGGAGGAAGTGCTGGCCGCGTTCGTGTCGCAGTACTACGCCGAACAGCCGCCGCCGGCGGAGATCGTGCTCGACCGCGCGATCCCCGACGCGGACCTGATCGAACTGGCCCTGGCCGAGGCCGCCGGGCGCAAGGTCGCGCTGAAATCGAGCGTGCGCGGCGAGCGCGCCGGCTACCTGGACCTGGCCCGGCGCAACGCGCAGCTGGCCCTGGCCACCGAGCTGGCCAGTCGCGGCGCGCAGCAGGCGCGCAGCGAGGGCCTGCGCGACCTGCTCGGCCTGGCCGAGGTGCCGGCGCGGATCGAATGCTTCGACATCAGCCACACCCTGGGCGAGGCGACCGTGGCCTCGTGCGTGGTGTTCGACCCGGCCGGGCCGGTGCGCAACCAGTACCGGCGCTACAACATCGCCGGGATCGAGCCGGGCGACGACTACGCGGCGATGCGCCAGGCGATCGAGCGCCGCTTCCGCCGCGCGCTGGAGGCCGACGCGGCCGGCGCGGCCAATGCGGTGTTGCCGGACGTGCTGCTGATCGACGGCGGCGCCGGCCAGCTGGCGCAGGCGCGCGAGGCGCTGGCCGATCTGGGCGTGGAGGGCGTGCTGCTGGTCGGCGTTTCCAAGGGCGAACAGCGCCGCGCCGGCGACGAAACCCTGGTCCTGGCCGACGGCCGCGAACTGCGTCCGGGCGCGGCCTCGCCGGCGCTGCAGTTCATCCAGCAGGTCCGCGACGAGGCGCACCGTTTCGCCATCACCGGCCACCGTGGCCGGCGGCAGAAGGCGCGTACCAGCAGCCGGCTGGAGGACATCCCCGGCATCGGCCCGCGCCGGCGCGCGGCGCTGCTGCGCCATTTCGGCGGACTGGCCGGGCTCAAGGCCGCCGGCGAAGAAGAGATCGCGCGGGTGGAAGGCATCAACGCCGCCCTGGCCGCGCGCATCTACGCTACCCTGCACGGACTGGCGCCCCCGGCGGAACAGGGCTAGAACCGACCCGATGAAGTTGACTGTCCCGACCTGGCTGACCCTGCTGCGGATCGTGCTGATCCCGGTGCTGGTGGGGGTGTTCTACCTGCCGTACCGGTGGACCAATTTCGCCGCTGCCGCGGTGTTCATCCTGGCCGCGGTCACCGACTGGCTGGACGGCTGGATCGCGCGCCGCTACCACCAGTACTCGGCCTTCGGCGCGTTCCTGGACCCGGTCGCCGACAAGCTGATGGTGGCCGTGGCCCTGTTCCTGATCGTGCAGGGCCATCCGACGCCGTGGATGGCGTTCTGGGCCTCGGTCATCGTCGGGCGCGAGATCGCCGTGTCGGCGCTGCGCGAATGGATGGCCGAACTGGGCCAGCGGGCGACGGTCAAGGTCGCCACGATCGGCAAGGTCAAGACCGTCGCGCAGATGGTGGCGCTGTCGTGCCTGCTGTATTCGATCAACCCGCACTATCCGCTGCGGCCCGGGACCGACATCTGGATGGGCGAGTTCGTATTCCACATCGGCGACTGGCTGCTGGCCGCGGCCGCGGTCCTGACCCTGTGGTCCGGTTTCCAGTACCTGCATGCGGCCTGGCCGGCGCTGCGCGCGGACGAACAGGCCGCGGCCGCCCGCTCCGGCGAGGGACGGCGCAAACACGGTTGACAGCGCCGCCCGAATCCCTAAAATGCGCGTCTCCCAAGCGGGAATAGCTCAGTTGGTAGAGCGCAACCTTGCCAAGGTTGAGGTCGCGAGTTCGAGTCTCGTTTCCCGCTCCAGATACGACGGATCCCGATGACGCCCCGGCGCCGGACAGGATCGAAAACGGACCCCGGCAACGGGGTTTTGTTTTGTCGGCCGACCGCCGGCGGTACACTGCGGCGGCAAGCGTCACCGGCCTGGTGGCAGAGTGGTCATGCAGCGGACTGCAAATCCGCGTACGCCGGTTCAATTCCGACCCAGGCCTCCATTCAGATCAGGAACTTGCGGGCGCTTCGGCGCTTCGCGATTCTCCTGTCCGCTCCGCAATTCACCGCGTCGGCGTCGATCGACGCGACACGGCGCCGCGATGAGCACGTACGCGTCGGACTTCATGTGCCGAGCGGCTGCGTCCCGCTGGTTGCTGCCTCCTCCAGTGCTCAGCCGGCATCCCCTGCGTTGCCGCCGGCAGGCGGCTCGTCCGGGCCGGGGAGGCGCTCCCAGTGCCGGGGCGGGACGAGCTTGGGCTGGTCCGGATCGTCCTTGTAGTGCGGCGACATGATCTGCACGCCTTCGCTGTTGAAGGCGTCCAGGATGTTGGCATGCAGCCGGGTGAGCACCAGCGGACGCTGCAGCGGGTCGGGGATCCTGGCGCGCAGCAGGTATTCGACGTAGAAGTCGGACAGCGCGGTCTGCAGCACGAAGGGTTCGGGCTGCGCGAGGATGCCGTCCGTCTTCGCCGCCGCCTCGAGCAGCATCCGCCGCACCTGGCGCCAGGGTGCGTCGTAGCCGATCGTGACGCCGGTTTCCAGCCACATGCCGGGTCCTTCCGGATTCCGCGAATAGTTGTGCAGCTGCCCACCCAGCACGACGTTGTTGGGAATGCTCACTTCCACGCCGGTGAGCGTCCTCAGCCGGGTGGTGAACAGGCCGATGTGCTGGACCACGCCTTCGATGTCGCCGCTGCGTACGTACTCGCCGACCTTCATCGTCCGGGAATAGACGATGGTGAAGCTGCCGGCCGCCTGGCCGACGATCCCGGAAGCGCCCAGCGACACCATCAGGCCGACCAGCACGCTCAGTCCCTTGAACGCGGCCGTATCCGAGCCGGGCAGGTAGGGATAGGCCATGGCCAGCGCGAACAGCCAGACCAGGGCGACGATCAGCTTGCGGGTCGGTTCGGCCAGCTCGCGGTCGATGCCGAACAGCTGGAAGCGGCCGCTCTGTACGCCCTTGAAGGTCAGGGTGATGGTGCGCGTGACCACCCGCGCCAGCAGGAAGATGACGACCGCCGTGACCAGGCTGGGAATGGCCGAGGCGATGGCCGTGGACCACGCCACCAGCCGGCCGACGATCCATGCCGTCATCGCTTCCGACCAGGGCCGGGTGAGGCCGAAGCGGCCCAGGACGAAGCGCAGCCATTCCTCCAGCACCAGCAGGATCAGGATGGCCATCACCAGCCGGAACATCCAGCCCACGAATATCCGCAGGCCCAGCACGACGTGCTGGAGCGGTTCGTTCGGCTGGGCCTGGCGGTCCACCCAGCGCTTCAGCCGTTCGCGCGAACGCCGGCCCATCCAGACCAGGGCCATGATCGCCAGGATCGCCATGCCGGTGGAGGCCAGCGACCACAGGATCCCGCGCGTCAGGTTGCCCGGGAGACGGTCGTTGCGGGACGCCCTGACCGCTTCTCCCAGCCGCCTGGCGGTCTCGGCCTGGGCCTGCTCCATGGTCTGCTCGTGCAGGACGTCCAGATCCCCCGGGGTGATGAGGGTGACCAGCTCGCCGCCCAGCAGCACCAGCGTTCCCTGGTCGCTCTTCCTGAACGTCACTTCGGGCATCCCGGGCCGGTCGACGACGCGCTGGATGCCGGCTTCGGCGGTGGCCGCGCGCAGTTCGGGCGAGCGGCCGAGGAACTCGCTGCGCAGCGTCAGGATCTCGCGGTTGTAGAAGCGGACGACGCCGTCGCGCTCCTGCGCCGGCGCGGCGCCGGTTTCCGCGGCAGGCTGCGCCTGCGCTGCCGGCACCGGTGCAGGCTGGGCGAAAGCGGCCGGCGCGGCCAGCAGTCCAGCCAGGGCCAGCGCCCGCATCATCCTGGGCAGTCGTGGTATCGGAGCATGCACGGACATGGAGGCGCTCATCCTTGGCTCGGAACCGGGGAACCTGGGACCGGACTGGGGCTGCTTCCCCGTGGCGCAGCCGGAGCCTTCATTTAGCACAACTGTCCGTCGTCTTGTGGGGTCCGGGGGATCCGCTCCCGCCGATCCGCCGCCGGATGCATTCCGCGGTCCCGCATCGACCGTTTCCAGGGAGGGACCACCGCGCGCATCCTGCAAGCCATGGCGGGATGCGCCCGGTCGGTTTGCTGATGATCCGGGCCGGGGTCCTGCGCTAGAAGGGCTTGCCTATTTCCAGGAAGACCACGCCGCTTCCGCCTTCGTGCATGCCGTAGCCGAACAGCATCGGTCCGATCCACGAGTCGAAGCCCAGGTACACGCTGCCGTTCCAGATTCCGTCGGACCACCGCATGTCGCTGCGGTCCTCCCAGGCGTTGCCGTACTCCAGCGTCGAACCGAGCACCGTCGAGCGGCTCATGAACGAGGCCAGCTGGTAGGTGTAGCCCACCATCACCACCGCGTAGTTCTGCCCGGTCAGTTCGTTGTAGCGGAAACCCACCAGCCGTCCGCGCCCACCCATCCGGTAGCGCTGGTACAGCGGCAGGGTGCCTGAAACCGTGCTGTAGTAGCTGCCGCCGAGCTGCAGCGCGTGGCGCCCGAACGGACGCGCGCCCAGCAGGTCCAGTCCGATCTCATCGAAGTCGGCCTCCCCGCCCAGCCAGTCGGCCGTGGCGCGGTAGGTGGCGCGGCCCATGTAGCCGTCGCGCGGGAAATACAGGCTGTCCACGCGATCCACCGTGGCCTTGGCGTACCAGTTGCCCGCGCTGACATCCACGTCGGGCAGCGCGGGATCGCCCACCTGGATCCTGGCCTCGCCGCTGCTGCGTTCCAGGCCGGCCTCCACGGAGCCGACCAGGCCGAAGGTCCGGCCCAGTCCCAGCCGTACGGCGGACACCGCCGCGTCGTAGGTGGCGGTGCGGTTCCCGTCGGCGTCGAATACCGGCATCGTGATGTCCTGGATGCCCAGGCGCCCCTGGAAGTAGTACCGGGCCAGCGGGTCGAACGGGTGGTAGTACTCGCCCTGGATGCCTGGCTCGCTGCCCAGCCCCAGCAGGACGCGGGCCTCGGCGCCGTTGGCGGTGACCGGTGCGCGCAGCAGGGCCAGCCGCAGGCTGGTTTCGTAGGTGCCGCTGAAGTCGGTCTGCATGCGGAAGCCGGCCTGCAGGTAGTTGGGCCCCTGCGCCTTCTCCTGCGCACGCACGACCACGCCGGTGCGTCCGTCCTCCTGCACCACCTGGTAGGTCACGCTGGCGAAGGTTCCCAGGCTGTAGGCGCGCAGGGTCGCCTCCTCCAGCCGGGCCGCATCGACCGGTTCCCCGAGCGGCACGTCGATGATGCCGGTCAGTACCTTGTCGGCGTAGCGGCTGTGGTTCTCCAGGCGCACGAATTCGACGACCGGCCGGGCGTCGCCGACCGGGACCGGCGGCGGTCCGTCGCGATAGCGCGGCATCGACGCCAGCCGCGGCACGGCCGCCTCGGCGGCGACCCGGCCGATGCGCAACGCTTCGGCGGCCTTGGAGAAATCGCCGGTGGTGACGTCGTCGCCGAGGTCCGGGACGATCAGGACGTCGCCCTCGCCCAGCCGTGCGGTCGAGTGCCGGGTATTGCCCACCGTCAGCATGCCGGTCAGCTGCGATATCACCTGCAGCACGCTGGCATCGGCGCCGAGCGGCGTCAGCGGCGTGCCCACGTCGACGGCGATGACGATGTCCGCGCCCATGCGCCGCACCGTATCGATGGGCACCTGCTCGGCGATGCCGCCATCGATCAGCACGTGCCCGTCGATCTCCACCGGCTGGAAGATGCCCGGCAGCGACATGGACGCGCGCATCGCCGCGCCCAGGCTGCCGGAGCCGAGCTCGACCGGCTGGCCGGTGTTGAGGTCGGTGGCGATCGCGCGGAACGGGATCGGCAACTTGTCGAAGTCGTCGACCCCGCTCACCGCCAGGGTCTTCTGCTCGAACATCGACAGGATCCGTTCGCCCTGCAGCATGCCCGGCGAGATCCGCAGGTCGCCGTCGCGGATGCCGACGCCGATGGTGGCCACTCCGTCGCGGTCGTCCTGCTTGCGGCGGAAGCTGCGGTCGCGGCGATCGATGGAATCGTCGAACAGGCGTTTCCAGTCGGTTTCCAGGACCAGCTGTTCGAGATCGTCCACCGGCAGCCCGGCCGCGTACATGCCGCCGACCAGCGAGCCCATGCTGGTGCCGGCGATGCAGTCCACCGGAATGCCCAGTTCCTCGAGCTTGCGCAGCACGCTGATGTGGGCGATGCCGCGCGCGCCGCCGCCGCCCAGCGCCAGGCCCACGCTCGGGCGGCCGGTGTCGCCGTCGCGCGGGCGGCAGGACTGGCCTTCCACCGGAGCCGCGGACAGCAGGCCGGGGAACAGCAGTGAGGACAGCGACAGGGCAAAGGCCAGCACCCGGCGCGGCGGGCGCCCGGGACGCTGCCGCGGCCGCGGCTTCCCCACCGGCTTCATCGTGTTCCGCATGCGGCCATGCTCCCTTCGCTGTGCAATTGCAGATTCATCGGTCGTGCTCCGGGTCGGCATCGGGCTTCGTATGCCCCGGATCCGCCGTGAACACAGGCCCACTGTGCCGGAAGTGCGCTCGACGCGGCGGCCGGCCATGCATGGATGTTCTTCCGGCGGCGTCGGTTCGCCGGGCTCCCGGCGGGGCGTACTCGATGGCCATCGCGACGCGACCGGCGCTCAGCGCCATGGCGGGGCCGGTCCGGTCGAGTGGCGGATCTGCAGCTGGTAGGGCACGCGGACGATCCCGCCGGCACCGTGGCCGCTGATCTCGTCGAGCAGCTGCCGGGCGGCGATGCGGCCCATGTCGCGGCTGGGCTGGCGGATGGTGCTCAGGCTCGGCCAGACCTGGCGCGACATCGGCGTGTCGTCGAATCCGAACACCGACAGCCGCTCGGGTACCGGCAATCCGCGCGCGGCCGCCTCGTAGAGCACGCCGCAGGCGGTATCGTCGTTGGCGCCGAACACCGCCGTCGGCGGGTCGTCCAGGTCCAGCAGCCGGCGCGCGCCGGCGATGCCGGATTCGAACGAGAACTCGCCTTCGATCACCAGCGCCGGATCCGGTTCGATGCCGGCGTTGTGCAGCCCGTCCAGATAACCGGCCAGGCGCCAGGCGCGCGCGCCATGGCTGCGGTGGCCGGTGATGTGGGCGATGCGCCGGTGCCCGAGCGCGACCACGTGCGCCATCATGTCGGCCGCCGCCGCGCGTTCGTCCAGGGTCGCGCCGATGCGTGCGTTGTTGCGCTTGGCCGAGATCCCGGCGTAGCGCACCTCCAGCTCGCGCAGGCGGCGCAGCAGGGGCAGGTCGTCGGTCAGCGGCGGGGTCAGCACCAGTCCGTCGGGCCGGTACTGGTTGACCAGGGCCTCGACCGATTCGACGTGGCCGCGGCGGCCGAAGTCGACCGGCCGCAGGGTCAGCCCGTAGTGCGCCTGTTCGCAGGCGGCCAGCACGCCCTCGATGATCTCCATGACGTAGTTCGAGGACGGATTGTCGTACAGCAGCGAGATCAGGTACGAGCGCCGGCCGGCCAGGCTGCGTGCGGAGGAATTGGGCCGGTAACGCAGTTGGCGCGCGGCTTCCTCGACCTTGAGGCGGGTGTCCTCGCGCACGTTCGGCTCGCGGTTGAACACGCGCGAGACGGTCTTCATCGAAACGCCCGCCGCGGCCGCGACGTCCTCGATCCTGGCGCGCATGCGTACGTTCCCCCAAGTCCCCGTCGGTGCCGTCGCGGGTCGGCCGCATCATAGCAATGCGCAAGGCGCCGATGCGGCAGGCGGAGGTGGCACAATGCGCACGCCATGCCCGGGTGGTGAAACTGGTAGACACAGGGGACTTAAAATCCCCCATCCGAAAGGGTATGCGGGTTCGACCCCCGCCCCGGGCATTCCCGGATTCCCAGGAGCGCCATGCAACCCGCATCCCTCGTGTCATCCGATCCGCCGTTGCCGGCCGTCGACGCGCGCATCGCCGTCGTCGGCCTGGGATACGTGGGCCTGCCCCTGGCGGTAGCCTTCGGTGCCAAGCGCGATGTGCTGGGTTTCGACCTGGACAGGCACCGCATCCGCGAACTGGCCGGCGCCGTTGACCGCACCCTGGAACTGGAGCCGGAAGAGATCCGCGCCGCCGCCCGGCTGTCCTTCGGCAGCGATCCGGCGGACCTGGCCGGTTGCGACATCTTCATCGTCGCCGTGCCCACGCCCATCGATGCCTCGCACAAGCCGGACCTCGAACCGCTGCGCAGCGCCAGCGTGCTGGTCGGCCGGGCGCTGCGGCGCGGTGCGCTGGTCGTCTACGAGTCGACGGTCTACCCCGGCACCACCGAGGAGATCTGCGTGCCCATCCTGGAACGGGAATCGGGCCTGCGCTTCAACCTCGATTTCGGCTGCGGCTACAGTCCCGAACGGGTCAGCCCCGGCGACCGCCAGCGGCGCCTGGCCGACATCCGCAAGATCACCTCCGGTTCCACGCCCGGGATCGCCGCGGCGGTCGATGCGCTGTACCGGCAGGTGATCGCCGCCGGCACCTTCCCCGCGCCGTCGATCCGCGTGGCCGAGGCGGCCAAGGTGGTCGAGAACATCCAGCGCGACGTCAACATCGCCCTGGTCAACGAACTGGCGCTGGTGTTCGACCGCCTCGGCATCGATACCGGCGAGGTGCTCGAGGCCGCCGGCACCAAGTGGAACTTCCTGCCGTTCCGGCCGGGCCTGGTCGGCGGCCACTGCATCGGCGTGGACCCGTACTACCTGCTGCACAAGTCCGAGAGCGTGGGTTACCACCCGGAGCTGATCCACACCGCGCGCGAGGTCAACGAGCGGGTCGGCGCGCACGTGGTGGAGCGGGTGCTGGCGCTGCTGGGCGAGCGCGGCGTCGAGGCCGGCGGCGCGCGGGTGCTGGTGCTGGGCGTGACCTTCAAGGAGAACTGCCCGGACCTGCGCAACAGCCGTGCCGTGGACCTGTGCCGGCAACTGGCGCAGGCCGGTGCGAATGTCGAGGCCTGCGATCCGTGGGCCGATCCGGACGAGGTCGCGCGCCAGGGCGTGGCGCTGGTGCCGGCACCGGAGCAGGGCGCCTACGACGCGGTGGTGCTGGCGGTGGCGCACGACGAGTACCGTGGTTACGGCGCCGGCCGGGTGCGCGCGCTCGGACGCCCGGGCGCGGCGGTGTACGACGTCAAGTCGGCGTGGCCGCGCGACGCGGTGGACGATCGCCTGTAGACGCCCGTCTTGCGGCTGGCATGCCGCAGCCGGACCATCGTTCCGTCATCCCGGTCGCGCGCAAGGCGAGTGCCTGCGAAAGAGCCGGGTCGTCGGGCCTGGTCGCGGGTGGCCGCATTTTCCTGCTTGTTCTCGCCATTGCGGCAAGCAGGCCGGAAAGCCGGAAAGCCGGAAAGCCGGAAAGCCGGAAAGCGGAGGCGCTGGCTCCGGACGGGGCCGCCGTGCCCTGGGGATCTGGCGCATCGCTCGGCTCCGCCGTCCCTGGCTCCGACGAGCGAGCGCAGGCCATCCCTGGCCTGCTTGCGCCAGACCCCCAGGGCACGACGTCCTTCGCGAGCGTTGAGGTCGTGGCTTCGATCAGAGCGAAGCCGGGGAACCTGATTTTCGTGGAGCGGGGCAAGCCCCGCTCTACGAGTGCAGGCAACGGCGAAACGATGGCAGGCGCGCAAGGGAGCCGACCCAGGAACGAAGCCATGCCCCGGAAGCGCCGAAAAGACGCGGTAGTGCGGGGGTATGGCGCAAGCAGCACACGGATGTGTGCGCTCGGCTGTCGGAGGCAGGCCGCCGGAGCCAGCCGATGCGCCATACCCCCGCACTGCCGCGGCTCCGTCCGAAGCAGACGCCACCCAACGCCTTTGCTCCTGCCTCCGCACTGCCGCGGCTCCCGCCGAAGCGCGTCCAACCAGGCACCCTTGCTCCTGTCTCTTGCGGCTTGTCTGTCTCTCCTTTGGCGGAAAAGCCATCTTCTTCAGTCCAGGCGACCCACCGCACCGCTAGACTGGCTGCAATCGCCCCGCATCGGAGGAAGGATGAGCCGCTATTCGGCCTATATCGGCAGCTGGATCGTGCTGCTGGCGTCGCTGCCGCTGGCTTCTCGCTGGCCGGGCTGGTGGTGGGGCGCCGGGATCGCCGCCTTGCTGGTGCTGCTGGGCAGCTGGGACCTGCTGCAGACGCGCACCACCCTGCGCCGCAACTATCCGATCCTGGCCCATTTCCGCTACGGGCTGGAGGCGGTCGGCCCGGAGATGCGCCAGTACTTCATCGAAAGCGACACCGCCGAGTCGCCGTTTTCGCGGCAACAGCGCGCACTGGTCTACCGGCGGGCCAAGAACGTGATGGACACGGTGCCGTTCGGATCGCTGCAGGACGCCTACGCGGTCGACTACGAATGGATCAACCATTCGCTGGCGCCGACCGGGATCGCGAGCCACGACTTCCGCGTCACCGTCGGCGCGGACACCGCGCAGCCGTACTCGGCCAGCGTGTTCAACATCTCGGCGATGAGCTTCGGTTCGCTGTCGGCCAACGCGATCCGCGCGCTGAACGAAGGCGCGCGCCGCGGCGGTTTCTACCACGACACCGGCGAAGGCTCGATCTCGCCCTACCACCGGGAGAACGGCGGCGACCTGGTCTGGGAGATCGGCTCGGGCTACTTCGGTTGCCGCGCCGCCGATGGCCGCTTCGATCCGGCGCGCTTCGCCGAACAGGCCGCGCGGCCGCAGGTGCGGATGATCGAGGTCAAGCTCTCGCAGGGGGCCAAGCCCGGCCATGGCGGCGTGCTGCCGGCGGCCAAGGTCAGCGCCGAGATCGCGGTCACCCGCGGCGTGCCGATGGGCGTGGACTGCGTCTCGCCGGCCAGTCATTCGGCCTTCTCCACGCCGCTGGGGCTGCTGGAGTTCGTGGCGCGGCTGCGCGAGCTGTCCGGCGGCAAGCCGGTCGGTTTCAAGCTGGCCATCGGCCATCCGTGGGAATGGTTCGGCATCGCCAAGGCGATGCGCGAGAGTGGAATGTTGCCGGACTTCATCGTCGTCGACGGCGCCGAGGGCGGTACTGGCGCGGCGCCGGCCGAGTTCATCGACCACATCGGCGTGCCCATGCACGAGGCGCTGCTGCTGGTGCACAACACCCTGGTCGGACTGGACCTGCGCGACAGGATCCGGGTCGCGGCGGCCGGCAAGATCACCAGCGCTTTCGACATCGCCCGGACCCTGGCGCTGGGCGCGGACTGGTGCAACGCCGGGCGCGGCTACATGTTCGCGCTGGGCTGCATCCAGTCGCTGAGCTGCCATACCGACCGCTGCCCGACCGGCATCGCCACCCAGAACCCGCACCGCTGGAGGCATCTGGATCCGGCCGACAAGGCCACCCGGGTGCACCAGTACCACGACAATACCCTGCGCGCGCTGCGCGACCTGCTGTGCGCGGCGGGGCTGGAGCATCCGTCCGACCTCGGGCCGGAGCACATCCTGCGCCGGGTGTCGCCGGTGGAAATCCGCTCGCTGGCCGCGCTGTACCGCTACTTGCGGCCCGGCGAACTGCTGGACCGCATTCCCGACCACGCCGTGTTCCACGACTTCTGGGCCGAGGCCCGCAGCGACGCCTTCCGGCCGCCGGTGCGGGTGGATGCCCTGCGCCGCAGCAAGACCTGCTGAGACCGCGCGGGCCGCCATGCTGCAGTGCAGCTTTGCCTGTCTTATATGTGGACGTAGATTTCATTAGGGAAATCAAACGGCGGGCGAGGGTGCGATGGCGGGCACGACGGGGCAGGCGACCCGGGGGCGGGAGCGGACGGCAGCGGCCGTCGCGCCGTCGCGGGCGGCGTGCCTGGGCTTCGGCGGCGCCCCGATCGGCAACCTGTATGCACCGGTGGCCGAAGCCGAGGCCCTGGCCGCGGTCGAGGCGGCCTGGGGTGCCGGCATCCGCCACTTCGACACCGCGCCGTTCTACGGCTACGGGCTGAGCGAACGGCGGCTCGGCCGGGCACTGGCCGGGTGCGGCGCGGACCTGTACCTGTCGACCAAGGTCGGCCGCCGCCTGGAGGACGATGCCGGCGCGGACGGCGGGGGCGACGGGTTCGCCGTGGCCGGCCGGCGCGCGGTGTTCGACTACAGCCGCGACGGCGTGCTGCGCTCGTTCGAGGGCAGCCTGCAGCGGCTGGGCCGGGAACGCGTCGGGGCGCTGCTGTTGCACGACGTCGGCCGGCTCACCCACGGAGCGCGGCACGCGGACGTCCTGCGCCAGGCGCTGGACGAGGCGCTGCCGGCGATGGCGGCGCTGAAGGCCGAAGGTGCCTGCGACACGATCGGACTGGGCGTGAACGAGGAAGCGGTGTGCCTGGAGGTGATGGCGCGCTTCCCGCTGGACTGCATCCTGCTGGCCGGGCGCTACACCGTGCTCGAACAGGCCGGCGCGGCGCGGGTGCTGGCCGAGGCGCAGCGGCGCGGCATCGCCGTGCATGCCGCCGGCCCCTACAACTCCGGACTGCTGGCCGACCCGCGGCGGCCCGGCGACACCTACGACTACCGGCCGGTCGATGCCGGCATGCTGGCGCGCGCGCGCCGTGCCTACGGGGTCTGCGCGCGCTTCGGCCTGGAGCCGGGCACGGCGGCGCTGCAGTTCCCGCTGGCGCATCCGGCGGTGGCCGGCGTGGTGGCGGGCATGCGCAGCACGGCCGAAGTGGAATGCACGCTGCGGCGCATCCGCGCGCCGGTGCCGGCGGAGTTGTGGGCCGCGCTGCGCGAAGAAGGCCTGATCGATGCGGACGCGGCGGTGCCGGCATGATCGTCGATGCCCACCAGCATTACTGGCGCCCGGCGCGGGGCGATTACGGCTGGCTGACGCCGCAGCTGGGCGTCCTGCACCGCGACTGGCTGCCGCCGGACCTGTGCCCGCTGCTGCGGGACAGTGGCGTGTCGGCCACGGTCCTCGTGCAGGCCGCACCCACCGAGGCCGAGACCGACGAACTGTTGCGCATCGCGCGCGGGGAAACGAGCGTGGCCGGCGTGGTCGGCTGGGTCGACCTTGAAGCGGCGGACGCGCCGGCGCGCATCGCGGCGCTGGCTGCCCGTGCCGGCGGCCGGCTGCTCGGCCTGCGGCCGATGCTGCAGGACATCGACGATCCGGAGTGGATCGCGCGTCCGGCGCTGGATGCCGCGGTCGAGGCGATGATCGGACACGGGCTGGCGCTGGACCTGCTGGCGCGACCGGAGCATCTGGCCGCGTCGCGCGCGCGCCTGCTGCGCCACCCGCACCTGCGCGCGGTGCTCGACCACTGCGGCAAGCCGCCCATCGGCGGCGACGCCACCGCGTGGAAAGGGGGCATCGCCGCGCTGGCGCGCGACACCGGCGCGTACTGCAAGCTTTCCGGCCTGCCCACCGAGGCGCCGCCCGGGGCGGACGCAGACGCGCTCTCGCCGTGGGCGGAGCACGTGTTCGCCTGCTTCGGCCCGGATCGCGTGCTGTGGGGCAGCGACTGGCCGGTGCTGAACCTGGCCGGCGACTACGCCGGCTGGCTGGAACTGGCGCGCGCATTGGTGCGGCGCCACGCGCCTGGTTCGGAGGGGGCCGTGTTCGCCGGCAACGCCCGCACGTTCTACGCACTCGAAGGGAGGCCCGCCGCGTGAGCGCACGCCTGCAGAACAAGTCGATCCTGATCACCGCCGCCGGCGCCGGCATCGGCCGTGCCAGTGCGCTGGCCTGCGCGGCCGAAGGCGCGCGGGTGCTGGCCGCCGACATCGATGCCGCGGCACTGGCGGCACTGGCCGCCGGACAGCCGGCCATCGCCACCACCGTGCTGGACGTGACCGATGCGCAGGCCATCGCCGCGCTCGCCACGGCCCACCCGCCGTTCGACGTGCTGTTCAACTGCGCCGGCTACGTGCACGCCGGCGGCATCCTCGATTGCGACGAAGCCGCCTGGCGGCGCAGCTTCGACATCAACGTCGATGCGATGTACCGGCTGTGCCGCGCGCTGCTGCCGGGCATGATCGCCCGCGGCCGCGGCAGCATCGTCAACATGTCCTCGGTGGCGTCCAGCATCAAGGGCGTGGCCGACCGCTTCGCCTACGGCGCGACCAAGGCGGCGGTGATCGGCCTGACCAAGGCGATCGCCGCCGACCACGTCGGCGACGGCGTGCGCTGCAACGCGATCTGCCCGGGCACCGTGCGCACGCCGTCGCTGGCCGCGCGCGTGGCCGCGCTGGGCGGCGACGAAGAGGCGAACTGGCGCGCGTTCGAGCAACGCCAGCCGATGGGACGGCTGGGTCGTGCGGAGGAAATCGCCGCGCTGATGGTCTACCTCGCCTCCGACGAATCGTCCTTCACCACCGGCCAGATCCACGTCATCGACGGCGGCTGGACCAACTGATTCCCTGATCGAAGACCCATGTTTCCGAGGACCCCCGCATGAAGCTGCTGCGCCATGGAGAGCCGGGCCGCGAACGCCCGGGCGTGCTGGATGCCGCCGGCGCGATCCGCGACCTGTCCGGAATCGTCGAGGACATCGCCGGCGACGCGCTCACCGCCGAAGGACTGGCCCGCCTTCGCGTGCTGGAGCCCGAACTGTTGCCACGCGTGCCCGGTCGGCCCCGCTACGGCGCCGCGGTGGGGCAGGTCGGAAAATTCATCTGCGTGGGCCTGAACTATTCCGACCACGCCGCCGAGACCGGCGCAGCGGTGCCGGAACAGCCGATCCTGTTCATGAAGGCGACCAGCGCGATCTGCGGCGCGTACGACGATGTGCGTCTGCCGCGCGGTTCGGTCAAGAGCGACTGGGAAGTGGAACTGGGCGTGGTGATCGGCGACGTCGCCCGCGACGTGCCCATCGAGCGCGCGCTGGAACATGTGGCCGGGTATCTGGTGGTCAACGACCTGTCCGAGCGCGAGTTCCAGCTCGAGCATGGCGGGCAGTGGGTCAAGGGCAAGAGCTGCGACACCTTCGGCCCGATCGGCCCGTGGCTGGTCACCCGCGACGAGGTGCCCGACCCGCAGGATCTGGCGATGACCCTGGAGGTCAACGGCCACCGCTACCAGGACGGCAGCACGCGCACGATGGTGTTCGGCGTGGCCCACCTGGTCAGCTACATCAGCCGCTACATGAGCCTGCACCCGGGCGACATCATCAGCACCGGTACGCCGCCGGGCGTGGGCCTGGGGCAGAAGCCGCCGGTGTACCTGAAGGCCGGCGACGTGATGGAACTGGCGATCGCCGGGCTGGGCCGGCAGCGCCAGCGCGTGGTGCAGGCATGACCCGGATCGTCGCGCTCGACACGTTCGACGTGCGCTTCCCGACCTCGCTGATGCTGGACGGGTCCGACGCGATGAATCCGGACCCGGACTACTCGGCGGCGTACGTGGTCCTGCGCACCGACGATCAGGCCCTGGAAGGCTGCGGCCTGGTGTTCACCATCGGCCGCGGCAACGAGGTGCAGGCTGCGGCGCTGGACGCGCTGGCGCCGCACGTGGTCGGCCGCGATGTGGCCGCGCTGTGCGCCGACCTGGGCGGCTTCGCCCGCGCCCTGGCCGACGATTCGCAGCTGCGCTGGCTGGGCCCGGAGAAGGGCGTGATGCACATGGCCATCGGCGCGGTGGTCAACGCCGCCTGGGACCTGGCCGCGCGCCGCGCCGGCAAGCCGGTGTGGCGGCTGATCGCGGAGATGACGCCCGAGCAGATCGTCGACCTGGTCGATTTCCGCTACCTCACCGATGTGCTGACCCCGGATCAGGCGCTGGACATGCTGCGCCTGGCCGAGCCCGGCCGCGCCGCGCGCGCGCGGCAGCTGCTGCGCAACGGCTACCCCGCCTATACGACTTCGCCGGGCTGGCTGGGTTACGACGACGAGAAGCTGGCGCGGCTGGCGCGCGAAGCGGTGGCCGACGGCTTCCGCACGATCAAGATCAAGGTCGGCGCCTCGCTGGCCGACGACATCCGCCGCTGCCGCATCGTCCGCGAGGCGATCGGCCCGGCGGTGTCGCTGGCGGTGGACGCCAACCAGCGCTGGGACGTGGGCCCGGCGATCGACTGGATGCGGAAACTGGCGCCGTTCGGCATCGCGTGGATCGAAGAGCCGACCAGCCCGGACGACATCCTCGGCCACGCCGCGATCCGCCGCGCGATCGCGCCGGTGCCGGTGTCCACCGGCGAGCACACCCACAACCGGGTGATGTTCAAGCAGCTGCTGCAGTCCGGGGCGGTGGACCTGATCCAGATCGACGCCGCGCGGGTAGGCGGGGTCAACGAGAACCTGGCGATCCTGCTGCTGGCGGCCAAGTTCGGCGTGCGCGTGTTCCCGCACGCCGGCGGGGTGGGGCTGTGCGAACTGGTCCAGCACCTGGCGATGGCCGATTTCGTCGCCATCAGCGGTTCGATGGAGGACCGCGCGATCGAGTACGTGGACCACCTGCACGAGCATTTCGAGGATCCGGTGCGGATCGAGCGCGGCCGCTACCTGGCGCCCGAGGCGCCCGGGTTCTCCGTGCGCATGCACGGGCAGTCGGTGCGCGACCACCTGTATCCGGGCGGGCGCGTGTGGCGCGACAATGCCGGGGAGGCGCTGCCGGCCTGCGTCGGCACCTGAAGCCATCCGCAGCGGGGAGGTGCCATGTCCGAACCGATCACCACCGTCGCCGACCTGCGCGAACTGGCACGCCGGCGCGTGCCGCGCGCGTTCTTCGAATACGCCGACCGCGGTTCGTACGACGAGCTGACCCTGCGCGACAACCGTGCCGCGCTGGAGGCGATCCGCCTGCGCCAGCGGGTGATGGTCGACGTGGACACGCGTTCGCTGGCCACCACCCTGGCCGGGCAGCCGGCGTCGCTGCCGCTGGCGATCGCGCCGACCGGCCTGGCCGGCCTGCAGCACGGTGCCGGCGAGATCCTCGGCGCGCGCGCCGCGGCACGCGCCGGCATCCCGTTCTGCCTGAGCACGATGTCGATCTGCTCGATCGAGCAGGTGCATGCGGCGTCGCCCGATCCGTTCTGGTTCCAGGTCTACGTGATGCGCGACCGCGGTTTCGCCCGCGAACTGATCCAGCGCGCCGGCGCGGCGCGGTGCCCGGTGCTGGTGCTGACCGCCGACCTGACCGTGCAGGGCCAGCGCCACCGCGAGATCAAGAACGGACTGGCGGTGCCGCCAAAGCTGACCCTGCGCAATCTGCTGGACATCGCCGGCAAGCCGCGCTGGGCGTGGAGCGTGCTGCGCGCGCCGGGCCGCTCGTTCGGCAACCTGCACGGCCGCATCGGCGGCGACAGCCTGACTACGCTGGCGCAGTGGATCGCCAGTCAGTTCGATCCGACGCTGGACTGGGACGACCTCGAATGGATCCGTGCGCTGTGGCCCGGCAAGCTCGTGCTCAAGGGCATTCTCGATCCGGAGGACGCACGCATCGCCGCAGGCCATGGCGTCGATGCGATCGTCGTCTCCAACCATGGCGGTCGCCAGCTCGATGGCGCGCCGGCCTCGATCCACATGCTGCCGCGGGTGGTCGAGGCGGTGGACGGCCGCTGCGAGGTGCTGTTCGACGGGGGGGTGACCAGCGGCCAGTCGCTGCTCAAGGCGCTGGCGCTCGGTGCGCGCGGCGCGCTGGTCGGCAAGGCCTTCCTATACGGGCTGGGCGCGATGGGCGAGGCGGGGGTGACCCGGATGATCGAGATCATCCGCCGCGAGCTGGACGTGAGCATGGCCCTGACCGGGCAGACCGACGTGCATGCGCTGGGCCCCGATATCCTCCTGCGCGAGGACGGCAGCCCGTGGTCGGGTGGTCGGGCGCCCGGGATCCACGCCTGAGGGCGGCGGCGGCTTCGCTGGCCATCGCGATTGTGACGGCGGCTGCACGAACCGCGACAACCGCAACCGCAACCGCAGGACCAGGAGCGTTGGTTGGCGTCGGCTTCGGACAGAGCCGCGGCAGTGCGGGGGTATGGCGCATCGGCTGGCTCCGGCGTCCTGCCTCCGACAGCCGAGCGCAGCACATCCGCGTGCTGCTTGCGCCATACCCCCGCACTGCCGCGTCTTGCCGGCGCGTTGGGTGCGTGGCTTCGTTCAACCCGCTCAGCCGTCGTCCCCGACGGGTGGGATCCAGACGGCTGAGAATTGGATCGAGGACCTGCAGCCGTCGTCCCCGCGCAGGCGGGGACCCAGCGACTTGTGCGTGGCCTTTTCGGGGTGGTCGGATCCGGAGGCAAAGTCACCGGGTCCGCGCCTGCGCGGGGACGACGGTGATTGGTGGTGGCCGGCGATGCGAAAGGAGGAGGCGAGTCCTGCTTTTGCTTTTGCCACTGCTTTCGCCGAACGAAGCCACGACCTGAAAGCTCGCGAAGGACGTCGTGCCCTGGGGGTCTGGCGCAAGCAGCACAGGGATGTGCTGCGGTCGCTCGTCGGAGCCATGGAAGGCGGAGCCGAGCGATGCGCCAGACCCCCAGGGCACGGCGGCCCCCGCCAAAGCCGACGCTTCAAGCCCGACAGGCACGGCGGCCCCCGCCGAAGCCGACGCTTCAAGCCCGACAGGCACGGTGGCCCCGCCGAAGCCGACGCTCTTGCTTCAAGCCAACAGGTACGGTGGCCTTTTCCGAAGCCAGCGCTCCCGCTTCAGGCGCGTATCACGGCTTTGACCCGCGCGCGTGCAGCGCGAAACCCAGGATCACGGCGAAACACAGCAGCGGAACCGCCACCGCGTTGTGGATCCCGGCCAGGTCCGACACCAGTCCAGTCGCTGCGGCCAGTACTGCACCACCGATGATGGCCATCACCAGCAGCGAGGAGCCGAGCTTGCGCGCATCGTGGTCCAGCCCCTCCAGACCCAGCGCGAAGATGGTCGGGAACATCACCGACATGAAGAAGCTGACCCCGACCAGCGCATACAGCCCGACCGTGCCGGGCAGGGCGATGGCGATGCCGGCCAACAGCAGGTTGGCCGCGGCGAACGCCGCCAGCAGCGGCGCCGGCGCGATGCGGCGCAGCAGCGCGGTGCCGGCGAAGCGGCCGAGCATGAACAGCACCAGCGAGGCGGTGAGGTAGTCGGCGGCGGTCTTCTCCGGCATGCCCGGGACGCTGTCCTGCGCATAGCGGATCAGGAAGCTCCATACCGCCACCTGCGCGCCCACGTAGAAGAACTGCGCGACCACCGCGAACGCGAAGCGCGTGTTGCCGGCCAGCCGCCGCAGCGTGGCGGCCGCACCGGCCACGGGCATGCCGTCGTCGCCATCGGCCACCGTGGCGGGAAACCGTGCCAGCACGACCATCGCCGCCCACGCCGCGACCACCAGGCCGATCACCAGGTAGGGCGCCTGCACGGTCGCCGATTCGGCCGCCAGATAGGCCTGCCGCGCCGCCGGTGCCATCGCCGCCAGCTGCTCCGGCGTGTTCTCCACCCCGGAGAGGATGAAATGCCGGCCGACCAGCACGCCGGTGATCGCGCCGAGCGGATTGAACGCCTGCGCCAGATTGAGCCGCCGCGCCGCCCCTTCCGGCGGGCCGAGCACGGTCATCAGCGGATTGGCCGAGGTTTCCAGGAACGCCAGCCCGCTGGCCAGCACGAACAGGGCCAGCAGGAACAACCCGTAGGCGTGCGCGCTGGCCGCCGGCCAGAACAGGAAGGCGCCGGCCGCGTACAGCACCAGCCCGGCCACCACCGCGCCCTTGTAGCCGTGGCGGCGCATGAACATGCCGGCCGGCAGCGCGAACACGAAGTAGCCGAAGTAGAACGCGCTCTGCACCAGCCCGGCCTGGAAGTCGGACAGCTCGAAGGCCTTCTTGAACTGCTTGATCAGGATGTCGTTGAGGCTGTTGGCCACGCCCCAGAGGAAGAACAGGCTGACGATCAGCGCCAGCGGCACGATCGCGGCCCGCGCCACGCGCGCGACCGTGTGTTGCGGCGCGGCCTGCGCCGCGGATTGGCTCACATGCATGCCACCCCTCCCAAGGTCTGCGCTGCAGCGACGACATGCCCCGGGCCGGGGCATGGTCGAGAATACGGGCGGCGGCCGCGTGATATCAAATATGGCGATGTGTTTTACTGGTGCGGCGGGGAGGCCCGCCCGCGCAACGCGCGGAAACGATGGGTTTTGCCTGGGAGGTGGGTTCTGGTCCGTTCCGAAGACGCCGAAGCGCAGGGGGCGAAATACCGCGCACCCGCCCTGGAAAAGGGCCTGGACATCCTCGAATTGCTGGCGCACTCGTCCACGCCACTGAGCATGGCCGAGATATCGGAGGGCGTGGGCCGTTCCAAGGGCGAGATCTTCCGCATGCTGCAGGTGCTGGAGGACCGCGGCTACATCGCGCGTGGCATCGGCGAGAACGGCTACGCGCTGACCCACCGGCTGTTCATGCTGGGCATGGAGCAGCCGCCGGTGAAGGGGATGATGGAGGCGGCGCTGCCGGTCATGCACCGGCTGGCCGATGCCATCCAGCAGCCGTGCCACCTCAGCGTCACCTCGCGCGAGGAGATCGTGGTCGTCGCCCGCGTCGACGCGCCCGGCGAGATCGGGCTGGTGGTGCGCGTGGGCCACCGCCGGCCGATGGCGCACTCGACCTCGGGCGTGGTCCTGTTCGCCTTCCAGGGCGAGGCCATCCGCGAACGCTGGCTGGCATTGCTGCGCGAGGCCGAGCCCGGCCTGGACGCGGCGGTGTTCGTGCAGCGCGCCGACCGGGCTCGGTCCGAGGGCTACGCGCGCGCGTCCAGCGACGTCGTCGATGGGGTGGTCGACCTGTCGGCGCCGGTGCTGCAGCACGGGCACGCGGTCTGCGCGCTGACCATTCCGTTCCTGGAGACACGCCAGCTGCAGGCGCGTGCGGCGGCGGCGGTGGAGCCGCTGCGCACGGCGGCCGCGGAGATCTCGCGCACTCTGATGTACGGCGGCGGCGATCGCGGTTGAGCCTGGCCGGCCCGTTCGCACGCCGCCCGGCGTTGACCGCGCCGCCACGTCCCATTAACATGCGCAGCCCGCATCGCCCGCCGTGGCGGTCGGGTACTCCGGGCGGTTAGCTCAGCGGTAGAGCATTGCCTTCACACGGCAAGGGTCACAGGTTCGATCCCTGTACCGCCCACCAGATCGCAAAGGCCGGCTTGCTGCCGGCCTTTTGCATTCCGGCACCCCGCCGACGCGCCCGGCCTTAACAATCGCCCCCCTACGCAGGCATCATCGGCGCAAGCCGCTGGCCGGCCATCCCCGGGAGAGCGTTCGTTGCAGGACAGCGTCACCACTTCCTACGTCCGCTGGCGCATGCCGCTGCTGATCTCGGCGGTCGTCGTGATCCTGCTGGTGCCCTATCTGCTGATCCGGCAATGGGCCGAGGGCAGCGAAGAGGCCGACCGCTGGGTACGCCATACCCATGAGGTGGAGGCGGCCACCCACGGCCTGGAAGCCATGATCCGCGAAACCGACTCGGTCGGCCTGGCGCTGGGCGGCGGTGGCGCCAGTCCGGCGCTGCGCGGGCGCCTGGAGGAAACGATCGCCCGCATCGATCCGCAACTGCAGCGGCTGACCGGACTGAGCCAGGACAACCCCGAGCAGCTGGTCCTGGCCGGGCGCCTGCAGAGCCTGATCCAGCATCGCATCGATGTGGCCCGGCGGATGGCGATGGGAGTCACGCCCGAGGAGCGGACCGCGCTGATCGACGAGCTGTATGGCCAGTACCAGGTCCGCCAGCTGTTCGACGACTTCCTGGGCAACGAACAGGCCCTGCTGGCCGAGCGCAACAGCTACGCCAGCGTGCAGCGCAAGCGGGTGCGCTGGCTCAGCCTGGGGGCGCTGCTGGCGCAGCTGGCGCTGATGGGCGGCGTCATCTACCTGCTGTACCGGCTGGAGCAGCGCCGCACGCTTTCGGAGGCCGAACTGCGCCTGGCCAGCGACCGGGCGCTGGCGGTGGTGCAGACCGTGCGCGAGCCGATCGTGCTGCTCGACGCCGACCTGCGCGTGCTGATGCACAACACCGCCTTCGCCGAACTGTATGCCGACGAGGGCGGCGGGGAGCGGCATGAGCGCCTGGAGGAAATCGGCAACGGCGCCTGGCGCGATCCGGTGATCCGGCAGCGCCTGTCCGAGGTGCTGACCCGCGGGCGCGAGCTGTGGGATTTCGAGCACGTGCAGCGCACCGCCGACGGACTCATCCGGACCATGCTGCTCAACGCACGGCGCATGCAGCTGCCGGACCGCGAGGACGACGTGGCGCTGATGACGGTCAGCGACATCAGCGCGCAGAAGGCGGCGCAGCAGCGCATCGGCGCGCTCAACCGGCAGCTGGAGGGCAAGGTGGCGCAGGTGACCGAGGTGAACCGCGAACTTGAAGCGTTCAGCTATTCGGTGTCCCACGACCTGCGCGCACCGTTGCGCCATGTGGCAGGATTCGCCGACAAGCTTTCGAGGCACCTGGGCGAGGACCTCGATGAAAGGGGACGGCACTACCTCGATGTGATCGGCAGTTCCGCGCGGCGGATGTCGAGCCTGATCGACGACCTGCTGGTCTATTCGCGCCTGGGCCGCAACGCGATGAAACTGCAGGCCGTGGACATGCAATCGCTGGTGCAGGAAACACGCGCAGTGCTGGACGCCAACAGCCAGGCCGACGTCGAGGAGGGCGCGACCGGGCCGCACCGGGTCGAATGGCGGATCGCGCCTTTGCCGGTGGTGGTGGCCGACGAGAACATGATGCGCCAGGTCTGGCTGAACCTGCTGGGCAACGCGGTCAAGTACTCGGCGCACAGCGAACCGGCGGTGATCGAGGTGGCGTGCGAGGGGACCGAGGACGGCGGGCAGCATTTCAGCGTGCGCGACAACGGCGTGGGCTTCGACATGGAGTACGCCGGCAAACTGTTCGGGGTGTTCCAGCGCCTGCACAAGGCCAGCGACTACCCCGGCACCGGTATCGGCCTGGCCAGCGTGCGCCGCGTGATCGCGCGGCACGGGGGACGGGTCTGGGCCGAGTCCGTGCCCGGACAGGGCGCGACCTTCCACTTCGTCCTGCCCGCGCAGGACACCAATTCCCAGAGCGAGACATGAGCATGATGAGCACGATCCGCACGATCCTGCTGGCCGAAGACAGCGCCGCCGACGCCGAGATGGCGATCGATGCCCTGCGCGAAGCGAACCTGGCCAACCCGATCGTCCATGTCGAGGACGGGGTGGAGGCGATGGAATACCTGGAGCGCAGGGGCCGCTTCGCCGACCGGCCCGACGAGGAGCCGGCGGTGCTGCTGCTGGACATCAAGATGCCGCGCATGGACGGCCTGGAAGTGCTGCGCCGGATCCGTTCCGACGAGAGGCTGCGCCGCATGCCGGTGGTGATCCTGTCGTCCTCGCGCGAGGAGAGCGACCTGGTCCGCAGCTGGGACCTGGGGGTGAACGCCTACGTGGTCAAGCCGGTGGACATCGACCAGTTCTTCGGCGCGGTGAAGACGCTGGGCAAGTTCTGGGCGGTCATCAACGAGCAGCCGGTGGGCGAAGGCTGAGCGATGGCGCCGCTGCGGGCGATCAGCAAGGGAACGCGGTTCCGGGTCCTGTTCGTCGAGGATTCGCCGGAGGACGCCGAACTGCTGCAGATGCAGCTGGAGGACGCCGGCCTGGCCGCGGACTTCCTGCGCGTGGAGGAGGAGCCGGCGCTGCGCCAGGCGCTGGCGGCGTTCCGCCCCGACATCATCCTGTCGGACCTGGCCATGCCCGGGTTCACCGGGCACGACGCGCTGAGGATCGTGCGCGAGCACGCTCCGGGCCTGCCCTTCATCTTCGTCTCCGGCACCATCGGCGAGGACGTGGCGGTGGCGGCGCTGCGCGAAGGCGCCAACGACTACATCCTCAAGCACAGCAGCGCGCGCCTGCCGTCGGCGGTGGAGCGGGCGCTGCGCGAGGCCCGCACCGAGGCCGAGCGCGCCCGTGCCGAAGCCGAACTGATGCGCAGCCAGCGCCTGGAAAGCCTGTCGCTCCTGGCGGCCGGGCTCAGCCACGACCTGCGCAATATCCTGCAGCCGTTGCTGATCGTGCCCGAGCTGATCGCCCAGCGCAGCGACGATCCACGCCTGCACCAGCTGGCCTCGGTGGTGGCCGAGTGCGGCCGCCGCGGCCACGAGATGGCCGAGTCGATGCTGTCGTTCGTGCGCGGTTCGCGCCGCGCCAGCGAACGGGTCCGGCTTGCCGATCTGATGCATGCGGTGCGGCTGCTGCTCAAGGGCAGCCTGCCGCGCGACGTCAGCCTGGAGGTGGAGCTGTCCGACCCGGCGCTGGCGCTGGACGCCAACTACACCGAGCTGCAGCAGTGCCTGCTCAACCTGTGCCTCAACGCGATCCAGGCCATGCCCGACGGCGGGCGCCTGGAACTGCACGCCGAGGAGGCCGAGGGCGGCGTACGCCTGGTGGTGGCCGACACCGGCAGCGGCATGGACCCGCAGACGGTGGAGCAGCTGTTCACGCCGTTCTTCACCACCAAGCCCAGCGGCACGGGACTGGGACTGGTGTCGTGCAAGCGGATCATCGAAGGCCTGGGCGGCCGCATCGAGGTATCGAGCGCGCCGGGCGAGGGCACCCGCTTCCAGCTGTGGCTGCCGGCGCCGGTCGAGATCGAGGAGACCGACCTCGAAGCGCCGCTGCGGCCCGGCCAGGGCGAGCGCATCCTGCTGGTGTTCCGCGAAGGTACCCGGCTGTCGCTGGTCGGCAACGCGCTGGCCAGCCAGGGCTACGTGCCCGACCTGGCGCCCGATGGCGCCGCGGCACTGCGGCGCTGGGCCGAGGCGGGAACGCCGGACGTGGTGGTGGTCGACAGCGGCATCACCCTGTTCCCGGCCGAGGACCTGCTCGCGACCATGCGCGAGTCCGGCTACACCGGCCCGGCCATCGTCATCGACGAGGAAGAGGCCGCGTTCGATCCGGCGCTGCTGCCGGCCGGGATGCCGCTGCAGCGGCTGCACCGGCCGCTGGACATGCGTCGCCTGTTCGAGGCGGTGGCCGCCGCGCTGGCCGCGCGCGGCTGAGTCGGTCCACCGTGCGGTAGCGACCGGCCGGGGGCGCGCGCCCACCCACGCGTGCCAGCCCGCATCTGCGAGCGGTATGCGCAGGCAACGGACGCCTGCTGGAATTCCCTCGTCCCGTCCGGCTTCCGGAGCGGCCGTGGCCGCAGGTCGCCATCGGTCCGCGCGGCGGCCCGCGCCTATACTTCGTCCAACGCAAAGGGAGCGCGACGCATGATGCGGATGGCGGCGGATGGGCGAAGGACGGGCCGTTCGATCCAGCTGCTGGGATTGCTGGCGGCGCTGCTGCTCCTGGCCGCGACCGGCTGCCGCCGCGATCCCGGCGGCCAGCTTCCGCAGGCCGGCGGCGAGAAGCTGCAGGCCCAGCGCGAGGAGGTGACCGGCTTCGCCCTGGTCCGCGCCTGGCCGGACCAGAAGGACGGCGAGCTCGCCCTGGCCCTGGAATTCTCGCGGCCGCTGGTGGGCACCCAGGAGTTCGACCGCCTGCTCAAGGTCGAGCCTGCCGGCACCGACGGCAGCGGCTGGTCGCTGTCGGACGACGGCAGGACCCTGCGCTATCCCTTCGTCGAGCCGGCGCGCGACTACACCGTGACCGTGCCGGCCGGACTGCTGGCCGCCGACGGCAGCCGCCTGGAACAGCCGCTGGTCCGGACGATCCACACCGGCGAACTGGATCCGGTCGCCGGCTTCGCCTCGCAGGGCAGCGTGCTGCCGGCGCGCGAGAGCCGCGGCCTGCCGGTGGTGTCGGTCAACGTGCCGGAGGTCGACGTCGAGTTCCTGCGCGTGCGCGAAAGCGGGTTGCCGCGCTTCTTCGCCCAGTTCCAGCGCGGCGGCCGCCGCGGCGGCTGGGAACTGGACCGCGACTACGACGACGACAAGGCGCCCTTGCGCGAGCTGGCCGAGCCGGTCTATCTCAACCGCTTCGTGCTCGGCGGCGAGCGCAACGAGCGCGTGCTCAACTACCTGCCGGTGCAGGAGATCGCCGAACTGCAGCAGCCGGGCCTGTACTTCGCCGTGCTGCGCCGGGTCGGCCGGTTCTCCGACCAGTACGACACCGCGTTCTTCACCGTCAGCGACGTCGGCCTGCACGCCCGCGCCTATCGCGACACGCTCTACGTGCACACCGCCTCGCTGCACGACGGCACGCCGCTGAAGGGCGTGGAGCTGCGCGTGCTCGACGCCAGGGGCGAGGCGGTGCTGAAATCTGCCACCGACGGCAACGGCAACGCGCTGCTCGACTACCGCCTCGACGCCGGCCAGGTGCTGGTGGCCCGGCGCGGCAAGGACATCTCGCTGCTGCCGTTCAACCAGCCGGCGCTGGACCTGTCCGAATTCGCGGTCGGCGGACGGCCGCAGGCGGACTTCGACGTGTTCGCCTGGGCCGGCCGCGACCTGTACCGGCCGGGCGAGACGGTGCGCATCTCCGCGCTGCTGCGCGATGGCGACGGCAAGCCGTTGCCGGTCGCCGCGGGCAAGGCGCAACCGCTGTTCCTGCGCCTGAAACAGCCCGACGGCCGCATCTTCCGCGAAACCCGGCTGGAGGCGGGCGCGCAGGGGTACTACGCGTTCGAGCAGGCGATCCCCGCCGATGCGCCGACCGGGCGCTGGCAGGTCGAGTTCCGCACCGATCCGGCCGGCAAGGACGCGGTGCAGGGCATGCGCCTGCGGATCGAGGAGTTCCTGCCGGAGCGGATGAAGCTGGACCTGTCGGCACCGGAGGCGCAGGACACGCTGCGCCCCGGCGAACCGCTGCAACTGCAGGCCGACGCCGCCTACCTGTATGGCGCGCCGGCGGCCGGCAACCGCTTCACCGCGAAGATGGCGCTGGCGGTGGCGCGGGAGCCGCTGGACGGGCGGCTGCCCGGCTACGCCTTCGGCGACCCGACCGTGGAGCTGCCGACCGGACCGCGCGACGTGCTCGACACCCCGTTCGACGCGCAGGGCCGGATCGAGGCCGCATTGCCGCTGCCCGAAGAAGCGGCCAAGGCGAAGACGCCGGTGACCGTGACCGTGGCCGGCAGCGTCCACGAAAGCGGCGGCCGCCCGGTCGACCGCACCCTGCAGCGCGTGCTGTGGCCGGCACCGGTGCTGGTCGGCGTGCGCCCGCTGTTCGATGCCGACGACGGTGCCGATGCCAACGGCGATGCCGGCTTCGAACTGGTCCGCGTGGACGCGCAGGGCAAACCGCAGCCGGCCAAGGGACTGAAGGTCACCCTGGTGCGCGAACTGCGCGACTACCACTGGCGCTACGACGACGAGGGCGGCTGGGACTACGACTTCACCCGCCGTTTCGAGGACGTGGAGACGCGCACGGTCGATGCCGGCGCCACCGCGGCGCGCTTCGAGTTCCCGGTCGAATGGGGCGAGTACCGGGTCGACGTCCTCGATCCGGCCACCGGACTGACCATGCGCTACCCGTTCCGCGCCGGCTGGAGCTGGGGCGACGACAACCGCGGCGCGGATGCGCGCCCGGACAAGGTCAAGCTGGCGCTGGACCGCACCGGCTACCGCGCCGGCGACACGCTCAAGGTGACGGTGACCCCGCCGCACGCCGGCCGTGGCGTGCTGCTGGTGGAGAGCGACCGCCTGCTGTACGTGCACGACATCGAACTGAAGGGCGGGGACGGCAAGGCGACCGCCACCTTCGAGATCCCGGTCACCCAGGACTGGGAACGCCACGACGTCTACGTGACCGCGCTGGTGTTCCGCGGTGGCTCGGCGACCAGCCAGGTGACTCCGGCGCGCGCGGTCGGCGTGGCCCACGTGCCGATGCGGCGGGAGGACCGCCGTGTCGCGGTCGGCCTCAGGCTGCCGGCGCAGATGCGCCCGCAGCAGGATCTGCCGGTCACGGTCAGCGTTCCGCAGCTGGCGGGCGAGCAGGCGCACGTCACCGTTTCGGCGGTGGACGTGGGCATCCTCAACATCACCCGCTTCCCGGTGCCCGACGCCAACGCGCACTTCTTCGCCCAGCGGCGCCTGGCCGCCGATGCCTACGACGTGTACGGACGGGTGATCGAAAGCTTCGAAGGCGGCACCGCGCGCCTGCGCTTCGGCGGCGACATGGCGCTGGAGGCGCTGCCGCAGGCGCGGCGGCCGACCGCGCGGGTGCAGACCGTGGACCTGTTCTCCGGTCCGGTGGCGCTGGACGCGCGGGGCAGCGCGCGGCTGAAGCTGCCGCTGCCGGACTTCAACGGCACCCTGCGGGTGTCGGCGCTGGTGTATGCCGACGAGCGCTACGGCAAGCGCGACGGCGAAGTCCTGGTGCGCGCGCCGGTGGTGGCCGAGGCGGGCATGCCACGGGTGCTGGCGCCGGGCGACCGCGGCACGGTGAGCCTGGACGTGCAGAACTTCAGCGGCCGCGCCGGCGAGTTCCGGGTGCGGGTGGAGGGCGAGGGTCCGCTGGCGGTCGCCGACGGCCAGCGCCGGTTGCGCCTGGACGACGGCGCCAAGGCCACGCTCGAATTCCCGCTGGCCGCGCTGCCCGGCAACACGATGGCGAAGGTGCGTGTGCGCGTGGATGGCGGCGGCTACGCGGTGGACCGCCGTTACGAACTGCCGGTGCGCGCGGCCTGGCCGGGCGTGGTGCGCACGCAGGCGCGGACGCTGGAAGACGGGAAGCCACTGGCGCTCGATGCATCGCTGGCCGACGGATTGATCGCGGAAACCGTGGACGTGCGCCTGCGGGTCGGTGCCTCGCCGCCGATCCCGTTCGCCAGCGCGCTGCAGGGCCTGCTCGACTACCCCTATGGCTGCGCCGAGCAGACCACCAGCAAGGGCTACGCGGCACTGGTGATGGAGGCGGACACGGCGGCCCGGCTCGGCGTGGCCGGACTCGATCCGGCCGAGCGACGCGCGCGCCTGGAAGGCGCGCTCGGACGGCTGGCGGCGATGCAGACCGGCAGCGGCCACTTCTCGCTGTGGGGCGGCGATGGCGACGCCGAGCCGGCGCTGACTCCGTACATCGCCGACTTCCTGCTGGATGCGCGCGAGGCCGGTTTCGCCGTGCCCGACGGCGTACTGCAGAAGGCGCTGGACCGGCTGTCCGAGGACCTGCTCGCCGGCGGTGCGCAGTTCTACGGCCGCGACCACCGCGACCACCTGCGCTTCGCCAACCGCGCCTACGCCGGCTACGTGCTGGCGCGGGTCAACCGCGCCCCGCTGGGCACCCTGCGCGCGATGTACGACCAGGAGAAGGCCAGCAGCCTCACCGGCCTGCCGCTGGTCCAGCTGGGCCTGGCGCTGTCGCTGCAGGGCGACGGCAAGCGCGGCGCGGCGGCGATCGCCGACGGCTTCGCCCGCGATCCGGAGCAGCGTCCGCAGTGGCTGGGCGACTACGGCAGCCGGATCCGCGACGATGCGCTGATGATCGCGCTGCTGCACGAGCGCGGCCACGCCGACGCGAAGTACGACGCCCGCGCGGTGGACCTGGCGCGGGCGCTGCAGTCGCGTCGCGATGAGGACGGCGGACGCCTGTGGCTGAGCACCCAGGAACAGATGGCGCTGGCGCGGCTGGGACGGGCGCTGGACGTGGACGGCGCGCGCCAGGTCGCGGGCCGTTACCTGGCCGGCGGCGAAGCGGAGACGCTGCGGCCGGCTGCTTCGTTCGCGCGGCGCCTGGAGCATGCAGCCCTGGTCCAGGGCGTGCGCTTCGAGCCGGACGGCGGACCGTATTACGCGAGCATCGAGGTCGCCGGCATTCCGCGGCAGGCGCCGGCCGAGGACAAGCGCCGTCTCGGCATCGTCCGCGACTGGTTCCTGCCCGACGGCACGCCCTGGAAGGACGGCTCCCTGAAGGAAGGCCAGGTGCTGGTGGCGCGCCTGACCCTGCAGGCCGATCAGGCCATGCCCGACGCGCTGGTCACCGACCTGCTGCCGGCCGGGCTGGAGGCGGAAAACCTCAACCTCGGCGACGGCACGCAGTGGGACGGGATCAGGATCGAGGACGTGGCGCTGTCCGACCGCGCCGGGCAGGCCGACCTGCGCCACGAGGAGTACCGGGACGACCGTTACGTGGCCGCGCTGTCGCTGGGGCAGGGCGGCACCGCGCGGCTGTACTACCTGGTGCGCGCGGTCACCCCGGGCACCTACACGGTGCCGCCGCCGCAGGCCGAGGACATGTACCGGCCGACCCTGCGCGGCACCGGCGCCGCGCGCCCGGCACGGATCACCGTCACGCCTCCGTAGAGCGGGGCTTGCCCCGCTGGAACTCCAGCCACGCCCCGAAGCCGGGCAAGCCCGGCTCTATGCGTCGGCCGTCCGCGGAGCGGGGCTCGCCCCGCTGGAACGCCGTCCGCACTTCCCGGCCGGACAGGGCCCAGCGCCATGCACCGCCGCCGTCCGCATGGCGGTCAACGGTTCGACGCCTCCCCGTTCCTGGTCGCGGCGACCTGCACCAGTTCGTCCATGACCGCGTCCAGCCGCGCCTCGTAGTCCTCCGGGAAGGTCCAGTATTCGAGCCCGGCATCGCTCTGGTTCCGCTGCAGTCCCCGCTCGCCGGGCGCGAGGTGGAACAGCATCTTCAGCAGCACGTCGCTGCTGACCCAGGGATGGTCGTACCAGAAGATGTGCGAGCGCCGCTCCATGCCGGGCAGGTCGCGCGCGCGCGCGGAAATCAGGTCGAAGTCCAGGCGGTGCGAGGCATCGACCATCCACTGCGCATCCTCCGGCGTGAGCTCGGTGGGATCGGGCCGGCCGGCGCGCGAGCCGCGCTGGTGCAGGCGCGAGAGCACCAGCACCGAGTCGCGCATGTTCACCGTGACCGTCACCCGCCGTGGATAGGCGTGGTAGACCTGCAGTTCGCCGACGAACCGGCGGAAGTCGGCGTCGGGTGCGGGGAAGTAGACCTCGCCCAGCCGCGTCGAACGCGGATCGTAGCCGGGCGCCGGCGTGCCCAGGATCGCCAGCGCCGGCGAGGCGACCATCGCCCCGGAGCTGTAGGCGATCACGTTGATGTGCCGGGCGCGCGTGTGCGTGGCCAGCATCCGCACCAGCTGGGCGAAGGCCGGCGCGGTCTGGCCGGCCTTGTTCACGTCGTGCGAGAAGCGCATGAAGTTCTCGGCCGACGGCCAGAGGTAGGACAGCACCACCGAATTGCGCCCGGTGAAGTGGCGGTACTGCGCCGCCTGCGCGGTGGCGCGGCCGACGCTGGTGTTGGCGCCGTGCACGTAGATGGTCAGGTCCGGATCGGCGCTGGTGGCCAGGGCCTGGTCGATCAGCCGGAAGTACGCCAGCGCCTGCTCGCCGGGCGCCTGCGTGCTTGCGCCGAGCGGCACCGAGGCCTTCTGGTCCATCGAGTTCACCAGCAGCTGCGGCCGCCGCTCGGCCGACGCGTTGGTGGACTGTTCGTACAGCCAGTCCCAGGTACGGCCGCCGCCGCCGATGTCCAGCGTGGCCAGGCCCATGTGCAGCTCGTCGCCGGCGAAGACGGTGTAGGCCGGCGCCCCGGCCGGTCCGAACGCCATCCGGTTGGTGGCGTAGAACACCTGGATGTCGCTGCTCTTGTCGAGGTGGGCGTTGGCGGCGAACAGGTTGTGCTCGCCGTTGAGGAACAGCGCCGGCGCCGGCATCAGCCGCACGGGCGGCTGGCAGGCCGTCAGCACGAGCAGCGCCAGCAGGAAAACCAGGTAACGGCCCATCACCACCTCCGGTCGTCGCTTGTGGATGACCCATGTCCGCCGCGGACTGGCACCAGGAAGTCCTGGCAGGGCGGCATGTTCCGCTGCGGCCTGTGTTGCAGGTCACGTTGTAGCAGAGCCCACGCGGTATGCGGAACCGTGGACCGGGGTGTGGAGGGGGATGGGAGTTGGCGGATGGCCGCGGCGGCCAAGGGAGCGGCCGGCGCGCACCGCGGCGCTATAGTCCGGCAAAGGGGAACCCGGTCTCCCGGCCATGCCGCGAGACCTGTCGGCAGCCATGGGTGCGGAGAAGGGATCGCGTGATGAAGCGGCAATGGACGACGGGCGTGACAGGCGCGGCGCGGACGCTTGCACGGTGCATGGCGCTGCTGCTGGCCGTGTGGCTGGCCCCGGTCCGGGCCGCCACGCCGGACCCGGAACCGGTCCTCGCGCCTGTCGAAGGACAATGCGTGGTCCTGCTGCACGGCCTGGGCCGGACCCCCCGCTCGATGGCCAGGGTCGAGTCGGCCCTGCACGCGGCCGGCTATGCGACCGCCAACATGGACTATCCGTCGCAGAGCCAGACGATCGAAGCCTCGGCGCTGGCGGCCGTTCCCCGCGGCATCGGCGAGTGCCGCGCCGCCGGCGCGCATACCATCCATTTCGTCACCCATTCGATGGGCGGCCTGCTGCTGCGCTACTACCTGTCCGGCCATGCCGTCGAAGGCCTGGGCCGGGCGGTGATGCTCGGGCCGCCCAACCAGGGCAGCGAGGTGGCCGACGCGCTGGCCGGGACCGCGCTCTACGACCGGGTGAACGGTCCGGCCGGCGCGCAGCTGGTGACCGGTCCCGATGGCATCGCCGCCCGGCTGGGGCCGGTGCGTTTCCCGCTGGGCATCATCGCCGGCAACCAGCGGACCGTGGTCGACAGCGTGCTGGCGACCCACATCCCGGGCGAGAACGACGGCAAGGTCGCGGTGGAACGGGCCCGGGTCGAGGGCATGGACGATTTCATGGTGCTGCCGGTCAACCACACCTTCATGGCCTACGACGACGTGGTCATCGCGCAGGTGCTGCAGTTCCTGCGCCACGGCCACTTCCTGCACGAGGAACCCGACCTGTAGGAGCCGGTCTCGCCGGCGACCCGACGTCGGCACAGGTCCCTGGTGATTCCGACGCCCGTGTTGCTCGCAGGTCGGGCTCCTGCGTGGTGGGCCGCTGGGGGGTTAAAGCGAAAGCTGCTCCGGACGGGGCCGCCGCACCCTGGGGGTGTGGCGCATCGCTCGGCTCCGCCATCCATGGCTCCGACGAGCGAGCGCAGGCCATCCTTGGCCTGCTTGCGCCAGACCCCCAGGGCACGACGTCCTCGGATGGCGTTGCGGCCGTGGCTTCGATCAAAGCGGAGCCTCGGGAGCCGGGCTTTCGTAGAGCGGGGCTTGCCCCGCTGCCTTTGCATCGCTGCCGGTCAGAAACAGCGGGGCAAGCCCCGCTCTGCGTAGCAACAGCAAAGTCGAAACAACAGCAGGCACGCAAGGGAGCCGACCCAGAAACGAAGCCATGCCCTCAACGCGCCGAAAGACGCGGTAGTGCGGGGGTATGGCGCAAGCAGCACACGGATGCGCCATACCCCCGCACTGCCGCGGCTCCCGCCGAAGCCGGCATCGCCCAACGCCTTGGCTCCTGAGCCTGCGGTTTGCGCCCTTCCCAAAGCTGGGAGAAAAACCAGAAAAAAACCCCGCCGGACGGCGGGGTTCTCGTGCGCGACCGGTCCAGCCGGATCAGTCGAGCGGAGTGATGTTCGATGCCTGCGCGCCCTTGGGGCCCTGGGTCACCTCGTAGCTCACACGCTGTCCTTCCCGGAGGGAACGGAAACCCTTGGAGTTGATCGCGGAGAAGTGTGCGAACACGTCCGCGCTGCCATCTTCCGGCGAAATGAAGCCGAATCCCTTGGCGTCGTTGAACCACTTGACGGTACCGTTGGCCATGATGCTGCGTAGTCCTTGCGATTGACGGAATGCGCGGCGGCTGCCGCGAGGCGGAGTATGCAAAGCCTTGCGGCGCCTGACAATCGGCGCGCGGTATCGACTGCAAACGTTACCGCTAACACTTTCGCGCCGCGTTCAGCCGCGGGCGAGTTCGGCGACCAGTTCCGGCAGACCGGCGGAGGCCGCGGCGACGTTGTCGAGCACCTCGGCCAGGGTGATTTCCTGGGCGTCGCCGCAGCCGGCGGCCCAGTTGGCCACGATCGCCAGGCAGGCGTAGTCCAAGCCCAGTTCGCGCGCCAGGCCGGCTTCGGGCATGCCGGTCATGCCGACCAGGTCGCAGCCGTCGCGGCGCATGCGCGCGATCTCGGCGCTGGTCTCCAGGCGCGGGCCCTGGGTGGCGCCATAGCAGCCGCCTTCGACCACGCGCACGCCGGTCACCCGCGCGGCGGCCAGCAGCTTGTGCCGGAACATCGGGCTGTAGGGATGGCCGAAGTCCACGTGCAGCGCCTCGCCTTCGCCGTCCCAGAAGGTCGACTCGCGGCCCCAGGTGTAGTCGATCAGCTGGTCCGGGCAGGCCAGCACGCGCGGGCCGTAGGCATCGGTGATCCCACCGACGGTGTTGAGCGCCAGCACGCGCCGGGCGCCGGCCTGCCTGAGCGCATCCAGGTTGGCGCGGTAGTTGACCTTGTGCGGCGGCAGCGCATGGCCTTCGCCATGGCGGGCGAGGAAGGCGATCCGTGTCTCACCCAGGCGACCGATGCGCAGCGGTCCGGACGGCGCGCCCCAGGGCGTGTCGAAATGCCGCGTTTCGACGTCTTCCAGCGCGGCCAGGCGGTAGACGCCGGTGCCGCCGATCACCGCCAGCGCAAGTTCCATCGCGCTCACTCCTTCAGCGCGTAGATGCCCGGCAGGTTGCGGCCCTGCTCGTAGTAGTCCATGCCGAAGCCGAACACGTAGCGGTCGGGCAGGTGCAGGCCGACGTAGTCGGCGCGCACGCCTTCCACGCAGCGGTCGTGGTCCTTGACCGTCAGCGCGGCGATGCGCACGTCGGTGGCGCCCTGTTCGATGCACCAGCGGCCCACCTCGGCCAGGGTGTGGCCCTCGTCGAGGATGTCGTCGGCGATCAGCACCCGGCGGCCGTACAGCGAAGTCGCCGGGCGGTGCTTCCAGACCAGTTCGCCGCCCTGGTTGTTGCCGCGGTAGCGGGTCGCGTGCAGGTAGTCGAACTGCAGGTCCAGGCCGCGCGCGCCCAGTTCCAGCGCCAGCTGCCCGGCGAAGGGCAGGGCGCCGTGCATCACGGTCAGGAACACCGGCACGAAGCTGTCGCCCAGGCGATGCGGCGGCACGTCGCCGATGTAGTCGCGGGCGATGGCGTCGGCCATCCGCGCGATGGCCGCATCGATGGCGGGACGGTCGACCAGCAGGTCGGATTTTTCCAGGACTTCGGCGATCAGGAGATTCGACATCGGGCGGATGCTACCGGAAGGGCGTAGGGGAGAGTGTGGAGAAGGGGCTCACGGGCGCGATCGCAACCGCAACCGCTCAGGCCAGCGTGGGCGGCAGCCGCGACTGCGCGCCGCCGTAGCGGGCGTCGGCCAGCAGGCCGTCCCAGCCCATCGCGCCACGGCCGATGAGGCCGGCCAGCGCGGCGGTGTTGAGCCGGCGGCCCTCGACCGCACGCAGCGACTCCTCGACCAGCTCCGGATGGCAGACCAGGACCACGTCGCAGCCGGCGTCCAGGTGGGCGTCGATGCGCGACTTGACCCCGCCGGCGGAGAACGCGGCGGCCATGCCGATGTCGTCGGAGAAGACCACGCCGCGGAAGCCCATCTCGTGCCTCAGGATCTCCTCGATCCAGCGCCGCGAATAACCGGCCGGTTCCGGTGCGACCTGCGGATAGGCCACGTGCGCCATCATCACCGCGTCGGCGCCTGCCTCGATGCCGGCGGCGAACGGGACCAGGTCCTCGGCGCGCAGCACCTCCAGCGGGCGCGGGTCGACCGCATCGTCGAAATGGGTGTCCTCCAGCACGGTGCCGTGGCCGGGGAAGTGCTTGAGCGTGGCGGCCATGCCGACGGCGTGCATGCCGCGCACGTAGGCGCGGGTGAACGCGGCCACCACTTGCGGGTCGTCGCTGAAGGCGCGGTCGCCGATGGCGCGGTTGCCGCGGGCCAGGTCGACCACCGGCGCGAAGCTCAGGTCCACGCCGCTGGCGCGGATTTCGCTGGCCATCAGCCAGGCGTGCTCCCCGGCCAGTTCCAGCGCGGCCGCGGGATCGGCGGCGTACAGCGCGCCGAAACGCTGCAGCGGGGGCAGGTCGCTGTAACCCTCGCGGAAGCGCTGCACGCGGCCGCCTTCCTGGTCCACGCAGACCAGCTGCGGTCGCGGCGCGGCGGCGCGGATCGCGGCCGACAGCTCGGCCACCTGCGCGCGCGAGGCGAAATTGCGCTTGAACAGGATGACCCCGGCCACCGCGTCGTGCTGCAGCCAGGCGCGCTCCTGCGCGGTCAGTTCGGTGCCGGCGACGCCGATCACGAGCATGCGTTGCAATTCCCTTGGCGTGCGCGAACCGCGCACTGGCGCATTGTCGCAGATGCGGCCGGACCTGTAGGAGCCCGTCTTGCGGGCGACGCTACGTCGCAGGCACGGGCGACGCCTTCGTGTTTCCGGGCCGTCGGTACAGGCGACGGCCTCGTGTTTCCGACGCCCGTGTCGCCCGCAAGACGGGCTCCTACAGGGAGCAGCCGTCGGGGCCGCAGGCCTGGTCGGGAGCGGGTGCCGGTGCTGCACCGTCAGTCATCGCCTGGCGCAATGCCTGCGCGAACACCTCCGGCGCCTGTCCGCCCTGGACCGCGTAGCGGCCATCGATCACGAAGGTCGGCACCGCGCGGATGCCCATCGCCTGGGCCTGGTCCAGCTGGGCGCGAACCTCGGCAAGGCCCTCGTCCGATTCGAGGAATGCGCGGACGCGTTCCGGCGGCAGTCCGCCGGCGCCGCCGGCCTCGGCCAGGGTGTCGGGATCGGCCAGGTTGCGGCCCTCGGCGAAATGCGCCCGGAACAGGGCCTCGCCCACCGCCTGTGCGTCGCCCTCGCGCGCGGCCAGCCACATCAGCCGGTGCGCGGGCAGGGTGGTGACCCGCACCTGGCCGCGGCCGAAGTCCATCGGCAGGCCCTCGGCGCGGGCGGTGGCCTGGGTGTTGGCCAGGATCTGTTCGGTGCGCTCGGCTCCGCCGAACTTGGCCGCGTAGGCCTGGCGCAGCGGCACCGGCTCGCTGCCCGCGTCGGGATCGAGCTGGAACGGATGCCAGTGCACCTCCAGCGGTGGCGCAGCGGCGCCCAGCAGTTCCACGCCACGCTGGAAGCGGTGCTTGCCGATCCAGCACCAGGGACAGACCACGTCGGACCAGATGTCGATTCTCATGGCCGGAAGATGGGGGCGGAGGCCTGCGTGCGCAAGCGGCCTTCGTTGTAGGAGCCCGTCTTGCGGGCGACACGGCGCCGTAGGCGCAAGCGACGCCCTCGTGTTTCCGACGCCCGTGTCGCCCGCAAGACGGGCTCCTACAAGGTGCCGTCGCGCTCGGCGGGACTCCACTGCGAATACGGGCGCCCGGCCAGGGCCAGGTTGTAGTAGCGGGGCAGGTCGGTCACCTCGGCGCCGAGCCAGTCGGGCCGGACGAAGGCTTCGCCGGCCGACTCCAGCTCGATCTCGGCCACCACCAGCCCGGCGTTGGCGCCCAGGAACTCGTCCACCTCCCACAGGTGGCCGGCATGGCGCACGTAGTGGCGCCGCTTCTCCACCCGCCCGCCCACGCACAGCGCCAGCAGTTCGCGCGCGTCGGCGACCGGGATCGGGTAATCGAACTCCTGGCGGGTATGGCCCAGCTCGCGCGACTTGAGGTTGAGGAAGGCGCGCCCGCCTTCGATCCGCACCCGCACCGAGGCCTTCTGCGTTCCGTCCGCCACCGCGGCCAGGTCGTTGATATAGCCCTGGGCCATCGGCTGGACCCGTTCGGCCGCCGTCCGCCAGCCTTCGCCGGCGACCCGGAACTTGCGTTCGATCTCGATGCCCATGCCGTCCCGCGTCCGTCCCGTGGCTGCCGCACATGCTAGCGCCGCCGGCCACGACCGGCCGGTGACGCGCGCCCGCTTTCCCGCGGCGCGCCATGGACGCTTCCGCGGGCATCGTGTATTAAACCGGCTCCCCCGACGCTTTCCCCGGTTCCCGCATGCAGAAAGACAGCGCGATGCGCCTGCTCATCGTCGACGACCGCGTGGAGGACGCCGAAGCGATCGTCAGCACCCTGCGCAACGGCGGCATCGCGGTGCGCCCGCTGCGGCCGCAGAACGCGGCGGAACTGGCGCAAATGGTCGCCGCCCAGCCGATCGACCTGGTCCTGGCGGCCGATTCGACGGCCATGCCGCTGGAGCAGGTGCGCGCCCAGGTCGCCGCCAGCGGCAAGGATCTGCCGCTGCTGCTGCTGGTGGACCGGATCGACGAGGCCGCGGTGCTGGCCACCCTGGGCGGCGGCGCCCGCGCGCTGGTGCTCAAGCACCGTCCCGAACACCTGCTGGAGATCCTCAAGCGCGAATGGGCCGACCTGGAGGCCCGCCGCGGCCTGCGCCGGATCGAGGCCCAGCTGCGCGAGACCGAGCGCCGCTGCGATTCGCTGATCGCCTCCTCGCGCGACCCGGTGGCCTACATCCACGAGGGCATGCACATCCGCGCCAACGACGCCTACCTGGAGATGTTCGGGTTCGAATCGTTCGACGAAGTGGAGGGCATGTCGCTGCTGGACCTGGTCGGTCCGCAGCACATCGATGGTTTCAAGCAGCTGCTCAAGTCGCTGTCCAAGGGCGAGCCGCCGCCGCCGGAATACCTGATGGAGGCGCGCCACGTCGACGGCAGCACCTTCCCGGCCAAGCTCGAGTTCACCACCGCCAGCTACGAGGGCGAGGCATGCGTGCAGGTGGTGTTCCGCCGCCGCGAGGAACTGGACCCGGAGCTGGCGCGCGAGGTCGAGGAGCTGCGCCAGCGCGACCAGGTCACCGGCCTGCTCAACCGGCCCACGTTCATGCGCCTGCTGGAGGACGCGGTGGCCGCGGTCGGCCGCGACGGCGGCCAGTACGGCTTCCTGCTGGTCGAACCGGACCACTACGCGCGCCTGCTGCCCGACATCGGCCTGGATTCGGCCGACGCCCTGATCGCCGCGCTGGCCGAGCGCGTGCGTACCTCGGTCAATGCAGGGGTGAAGGCGGCGCGCTTTGGCGAGCACAGCTTCGCCCTGCTGCTGGAAGGCAACCATGCGCGGACCCGGGCGGTGGCCGACGCCCTGCGCGACGCTTTCGCCACCCATGTATTCAGCGTGGGCGACCGCTCGGTGACGGTGACCGCCAGCATCGGCGGCGTGCAGGTGGGCGAGAAGATCGCCAGCGTGCCGCAGATCCTGGCGCGGGCCAACCAGGGCCTGACCGCGGCCACCGAGCTGGGCGGCAACGCCGTGCAGCTGTTCGACCCGGGCGCGGTCGACCGCGCCGAGGAGGAGCGCATCGCGCTGTGGGTGGCGCGCCTGCGCGAGGCGCTGGCCGGCGAGGGCTTCGTCCTGCACTGGCTGCCGGTGCTGGGCCTGCAGGGCGAGCCGGGCGAACTGTACGAGGCGCACCTGCGGGTGGACGCCAACGGCGAACTGGTCACCCCGTCCGGCTTCCTGGGCATCGCCGAGGAACATGGCCTGCTCGGCGAGATCGACCGCTGGGTGGTGCGCCGGGCGATCGCCGTGCTCGGCGAGCGCGAACGCGCCGGGCGCCAGACCCGGTTGCTGGTACGGGTCAGCCCGGCCTCGTTCGCCAGTCCGGAACTGGTCGACCTGGTGCGCCGCGAGCTGGCCGCGAACGGGGTGCCGGGCGAGCGCCTGTGGCTGGAGGCGCCGGAAGCCAAGGTCTTCACCCACCTGCGCAATGCGCAGCAGTTCCTGGCCGCGGTGTCGTCGATGGGCTGCCGGGTCGGCCTGGAGCAGTTCGGTTCCGGGCTGGATTCGTTCCAGCTGCTGGCGCATTTCAAGCCGGCCTTCATCAAGATCGACCCGGGCCTGACCGACGAGATGGGCAAGCCGGGCGAAGCCCAGGACAAGGTCCGCGAGATCACCGGGCGGGCGCGCGAGGAAGGCATCACCACCCTGGCCGAGGACGTGGCCGACGCGCAGGCGATGAGCCAGCTGTTCAGCGCCGGCGTGGACCATGTCTCCGGCGATTTCGTCGCCCCGGTGGGGGCGGCGATGAACTTCGATTTCGGCTGAGCCCCGGCCCGGCCGGCGCGCCGGTCAAGCCGCGCAGCGGAAGCCGTCCCTGCAGGAGCCGGCCATGCACGAGCTGCCGCCGTTCGAGACCCACCGCGTAGACAACCAGCCGCCGCCGTTCGAGCCGCGCGACCTGTGGGCCGACGATGCGGCCCTGCGCGAAGGCAGCGCACACGGCGGTGCGGACGGGTACGCCGCCGGATTGCAGGCCTACGGTCGGCTGGCCGGCGACGAACTGTACCGGCTCGGCTTCGACGCCAACCGCGACCGGCCGCGGCTGCGCACCCACGACCGCTTCGGCCACCGCATCGACACGGTGGAGTTCCACCCGTCCTACCACCGTTTGCTGGAACTGGCCAAGGCGCACGGCGTGGCCGGCCTGTCCTGGCACGCGCCGCGCCCGGGCGCGCACGTGGCGCGCGCAGCGCTGAGCTACCTGCACCACCAGGCCGAGGCCGGCACCAGTTGCCCGCTCACCATGACCCACGCCGCGGTGCCGGTGCTGCGCCGCGAGCCAGCGTTGCGCGAATGGGCCGACAAGGCCGCCGCGCCGCACTACGACCCGCGCGACATCCCGATCGGCGCCAAGCGGGGATTGACCCTGGGCATGGGCATGACCGAGAAGCAGGGCGGCTCGGACGTACGCGCCAACGCCACCACGGCCACGCCGTTGCCGTCGGGCGACGGCTATGCGCTGGTCGGCCACAAATGGTTCTTCTCGGCGCCGATGTCCGATGGCTTCCTGGTGCTGGCGCAGGCGCCGGGCGGGCTGAGCTGCCTGCTGATGCCGCGGCGGCTGCCGGACGGGAGGAAGAACGCGTTCCGGCTGGTGCGGCTGAAGGACAAGCTGGGCGACTGGTCCAACGCCAGCGGCGAGGTCGAGTTCTGCGGCGCGCAGGCCTGGAGGCTGGGCGACGAGGGCCGCGGCGTGGCCACCATCCTGGAGATGGTGATGCTGACCCGGCTCGATTGCATGCTCGGCGCCGCCGCCGAAACGCGCATGGCCCTGGCCCAGGCGCTGCACCATGCGCGGCACCGGGCCGCTTTCGGCAAACGGCTGGTGGAGCATCCGTTGATGGCCAACGTGCTGGCCGACCTGGCGCTCGAATCGGAAGCGGCCACCGCGTTCGCCCTGCGCGTGGCCGCGGCGGCCGATGCCGCGCCTTCGGATCCGCAGGCGGCGGCGTTCGCGCGGATCGCCACCGCGATCGGCAAGTACTGGCTGTGCCGGCGCGCGCCGGCGCTGGTCAACGAGGCGCAGGAATGCCTGGGCCGTGCCGGCTACGTCGAGGAATCGATCCTGCCGCGGCTGTACCGGCAGGCGCCGCTCAACTCGATCTGGGAAGGCAGCGGCAACATCCAGTGCCTGGACGTGCTGCGCGCGCTG
>Ga0160451_100162_pt1 | contig 56910 bp, 54 predicted proteins | sample HID1975M_E1MG_FD_108270 | JGI IMG/M metagenome (GOLD analysis project Ga0160451, IMG submission 108270) | Enriched soil microbial communities from UW Madison campus, WI, USA - HID1975M_E1 MG | ecosystem: Environmental > Terrestrial > Soil > Unclassified | place: USA: Madison, Wisconsin... | reverse complement strand
AGGTGGTGTTGTCCTCAAGCGAGGCGTTGGGCCGGCTGAGGCCGCAGCCGCGCTGGTCGAACAGGATGATCCGGTATCTGGCCGGGTCGAAATAGCGCCGCATCCCCGGATTGACCGCGCCGCCCGGCCCGCCGTGCAGCACCAGCACCGGCCGCCCCTGCGGATTGCCGCATTCCTCGTAATAGATCTCGTGCACGCCGCCGGTCGGCATCCAGCCGGACGCAAAGGGCTCGATCTCGGGATAGAGGTCGCGGCGGGCGGTCCGGGGCTGGGGAAAGGTCATGTGGGCTCTACAGGCAGGATCAGGCGCGGCCGCCGGGTGTGGACTGGAATGCCGAAAGGATCAGGACGATCCATCCCAGGATCATCAGCAGGCCCCCGACCGGCGCCGCGGCGCCCATGGCGGGCAGGGACGCCAGGCCGATCAGGCTGAGGGCCAGGCAGAAGACAAGCCCGCCAGCCCCTGCCAGCCATCCGGCCACGGCGGCCAAGCGGGGACGGTTCGGCCAGACGGCGCACAGGACGGCCAGGACGGCGTGGACCATCTGATAATGGGCGCCGGTGGTCAGCAGCGTCTTCACGGCCGGGCCCGCGCCATGGGCGGCGAAGGCCCCCAGCGCCACCGCCATCGCGCCGTTGAAGCCGGCGAACATCAGAAGCTTGCGATCCACAGTCATCTCCCCGCCATAGAACACGGCCTCGGCGGAGTCTGCTACGACGGATTTCATGAGAACCAGCGCCCCGCGCCAAGCTTTGCAGTATGTGTTGCTGTTCGGCGCCACTGGCGTGAGCCTGCCGTTCGCGGGGCTGTGGTTTCGTGGGCAGGGGCTGACGGGGGCCGAGATCGGAACCCTGCTGGCGGCGCCGATGCTGGCGCGCCTGGTCAGCGGGCCGATGATCGCGGTCTGGGCCGACGGATTTCAGCGGCGGCGGACGCCGATCGCTATTCTGGGGTTGCTGGCGGCGCTGGGCTATGGCGCGGCGGGGCTGGTCGAGGGGTTCGCCCTGTGGGCCGTCTGCTGGTTCGTGGGCGCGACGGCGGCGGCGGGGATGCTGCCGCTGACGGATGTGCTGACGCTGAAGTTGGCGAAGCGGGAAGGCTATGTCTTCTCCCTGCCGCGCGGATGCGGGTCGGCGGCGTTCGTGGCGGCCAATGTGGTCATGGGCGGCCTGCTGGTGCGGGCGCCGGTCGATGTAGTGATCGTCTGGATCGTGGCCGCCAGCCTGATCGGCGCGGTCACGGCGGCGCTGGCCCTGCCGGCCGAACTGGTGGGCGAGGGCGAACGCCGGGCGGGGCGCGAGCGGTTTCGGGGACTGGGCCGACTGGTCGCCGATCCGACCTTCATGACCGCCATCGTCGCCGTGGGCGCGGTGCAGTCGGCGCATGCTGTCTATTACGGGTTCTCGGCCATCCTGTGGAAGGCGCAGGGGCTGGCCGAGAGTGTGACCGGCCTGCTGTGGGCCTTCGCCGTGGCGGTCGAGATCGGCTTCATGTGGGTGATCGAACCGTGGCGGCGGCGGGTGGGGGTCAAGGCGTCGACCTTGCTGCTGATCGGGGCGACGGCGGCGGCCGTGCGGTGGGGCGCGCTGGCGTTGGCGCCGCCGCTGTGGCTGTTGTGGCCGTTGCAGGCCCTGCATGCGCTGAGCTTCGCCGCGACCTTCCTGGCGGGGGTGGAGTTGGCCGAGAAGCTCAGCCCGCCCGACAGCCATACGGCGGCCCAGACGCTGGGGGCCGTCCTGTCCACGGGCGTGCTGATGGGTCTGGCGACGGTGCTGGCCGGACCGCTGTATGACGTCTATGGCGCCGGCGCCTATTGGGCGATGACGGGGCTGGCGCTGTTCGGCCTGGCGGCGGCGCTGCGCCTCAGGCGGGCGACCGCCTGAGCTATTTCTTCGCCTCGGCGATCATCTTGCCGATATCGCGCGGATCGATGCCGGCGCTGGCCTTGCCGTTGACGAAGAAGGTCGGGGTGCCGTGCAGGCGCAGGGTCGCGGCGACCGTATGGATGTCGGCGATGTGGCGCGTTGTGTCGGGCGAGGCGAGATCGATCTTCGCCTTGGCGATATCCACGCCATTGGCGGCCAGGATGGCGTCGATGGCCGACTTGTCCAGGCTGGGTTCGGCCATCAGCGCCTCGAACACGGCCAGATATTTGCCCTGCTGATGCGCGGCCAGGGCGGCGCGGGCGGCGTAGTTGGAGGTGTCGTCGTCGCCCCGGTCCAGGATCGGCCATTCCTTGAAGACGAAACGAACGTCCGGATGGGCGCGGATCAGGGCCAGATAGTCCTGTGACACCGCCTTGCAGCCGGGGCAGCGGTAGTCGAAGAATTCGATCACCGTCACCTTGGCGTCGGCCGGACCGACGGCGGGATCGCGCGCGTCGGGCGCCAGCAGGGCGGCGTTGGCCTGGGCCAGTTGGTTGATCTGGGCCGTGACGGCGTTGCTCTCGTTGGTCTGGCGGGCGGCCACAACCTCGTCCAGAACCTGGGGGTTGGCCAGCAGATAGGCGCGAACCCGACCGCCGAAATCGCCGCCGGTCATATAGGGCGCAACCGACAGGCCCAGGGCCACGACCGAGATCGCCAAGGCGGCGACGCCCGCATTGCGGCTGGAGAACCAGCGTGGAGCGGTTTGCGGCGTGGGCGAAGGCGGCGTCGAGGGGGCGTCGGTCATGAAGGCTTTCAGGTCAGAAGTCGGGGATCAGCCGGCGGACGGCGCGATCACGATGTTTCGGTTGCGTTGTTCCTGACGCCGATCCAGGTCGTCGACGTCGTCCTGGGTCGCGCCAGAGGCGAAGACGATGTCCATGGCGCGGCGCCATTCGATCGACGACGGCTCCAGCATGTCGCGGGCGCGCAGGGCCATCTGGGTGGCCTGCTCGGAACGGCCCATGGCGTAATAGTATTCGGCCGAGGCCAGGCGCGCCTCGCCCTCCTTGCCCTGGGTGGAATAGGCCTGGCCCAGCAGGCGCCAGGCCATGGTGTTGTCCTTCTCCATGGCGGTCGCGCGCTTCAACTCGTCGATGGCGCGGTCCAGCACGGCGGGGTCGCTGGTCTCGATCAGGGCGTGGGCCAGGTTGACGCGCAGCAAGGGCGCGTCGGGCTTGAGCTGGACCGAGCGTTCGTGGGCGCCGATGGCGTCGGCCGGGCGGCCCTCCTCGAACAGGATCTGGCCCTTCAGCTCCCAATAGTAGGGGTTGTCCGGCTCGCCCGCGATCAGTTCATCGACGGCGGTCAGGGCGCGGTCGGTCTGGCCGTCGCGATACCAGGCGATGGCCCGGGCATAGCGGGCGGGCAGGGAGGTGTCGGTCGAGCGGTATTTCCGCAGCGTCTGGTTCGGCGGATCCATGAAGGCGTGGATCTTGGCCACGATCAGGTCGTGCTGGGCCTGACGCTCGGGCGGCTCGGGCTTGTCGTAATAGGGCGAGGCGGCGACGGCGCGGCGCAGGGCCTCGATGCGAGCCGAGGACAGGGGGTGGCTGCGGAAATAGGGATAGCGGCGCTGATCCGAGAAGACTTCCTGCGAGCGGAAATTCTCGAAGAAGCTGACCAGGCCGCGCCCGGATTCGCCCGCGCGTTCCAGGGCGCGCGCGCCGCTGACGTCGGCCTCGCCCTCCTGACCTTGCATGTATTTCAGGGCGTTCAGCGTGCCGAAATACTGGCTGGAGCCGATCAGGGCGGCGCCGGCGTCGGGCGCCCCGGCGGCGACGGCCAGGGCGCCCAGCGCCATGGACATGAGGAAGGGCTGCATGCCGGCGTCCCGCGCGCCGTCGCGCAGGGTGTGGCGGTTCTTGATGTGGGCGCCTTCGTGCGCCATCACGCCCAGCAGTTCGCCGGCGTTGTCAGTTTCCAGGATCAGGCCGGTGTTCAGGCCCATGATCCGGCCGCGCGTGGCGAAGGCGTTCAACGACGAATCGTTGATCAGCAAGACCTCGACCTCTTTCGGGTCCAGCCCCATCGCGTCGAAGACCGGATCGGCCCAGTCGCGGATAATGCCCTCGATCTCGGTGTCCCGGATCGCGCTCTGGGCGGCGGCGGGGCCGGCGGCGGCGGCGAGCAGGACGCCCGCCACCGCGACCGAAGCAAGCATGCGGGCGGCGACGCGATCAAACCAGGTCATGCCGTCCTCCTTTTACGCTACGCCCCGCGCCTATCGATCCAATCTAATCACGGCCTTTCAGCGGCGCCACCATCCGCGCTTGGGCTTGGACGGCGGAGCGGTGATCTGGTTCGGATCATTGGCGATGATCTCGGACAGATCGGCCTCGGGCGTCGGGGCCGGGCGGGCCTCGACCAGAACGGCCGGCTGGCCTTCGGCTGCGGCTTCGGCAGGGGTGACGTCCAGTTCGACAGGTTCGCCTGCCGGAACCGTCTCGTTCGGCTCGACGATGGTGATGTCGGGCTGAACTTCTTCGACCGCATCCGTCTGGGCCGGCTCGGCCACGGCGACCTCGGCCAGGACCGCCTCGCCGCCGACATCGGCGGCCACCTTGCGACGCACGCGGCGGCGCTTGGGCTGTTCGATCAGGGCCGGGGCGACGTCTTCGGCAACAGGCGCCTCGACGGCGATCGGGGTGTTCGAATCACCTTCCGGGGGCATGCCCTCGGTCGTGGCGCGAGCCTCGACCTTCACCTCGTGCGGCAGGCCACGGTCGCCCCCGCGTCCGCCGCGACGGCGGCGACGACGGCGGCCGCCGCCGTCGCGTTCACCGTCAAGACGTTCGCCTTCGTGGCGTTCGTTCTGATCGTCGGCGCGATCCTGGGCCGGGGCGGGGCGTTCGGCGCGAACCGGCGCGGATTCGGTCGGGTTGATGGGGTCGAACCAGACATAGGGGTCGTCCAGCGACGGGGTGCGGCCGCGCACCCAGGTGAAGGCGTCGCGTTCACCGTCCTCGCGCATCCGGCGACCGCCACGACGACCACGACGGCGGCGGCGACCGGCCTCGCTGTCGTCATCGTCGGACGCGAGTTCGCCGGCTTCGACGGTCTCGCCTTCGGCCGCCTCGGCGCCCTCGTCGTCACGGCGTCCGCCACGGCGGCGGCGGCGGCGGCCACGGCCGCCTTCGCCACGCTCGGCCCGCTCGCGCGGTTCGTCGTCGTCGGAATCCTCACGGTCCAGGGCGACCTCGTCCTCGTCGTCCTCGATCACTTCGTCTTCGTATTCGTCCACGAAGGCGGAATCGTCGAAGCCGTCGTCCAGGTCGATCAGGTGGGCCGGCGTCTCCTGAGGCACGAAGTCCTCGTTGGTCTCGGTCCGGTCGATGTTGTGCTCGCCCTGACCCAGGCTGTCGTCGATCTGGACGATGACGCTGAGGCCGCGGCGTTGCTGCAGGCGCTGCAGATAGTCGCGCTTGTGGTTCAGGATATAGAGGCCGACGGCCGTGCAGACGCGCAGGATCACGGCGCCCGCGCCGTTCTTGCCCGCCTCGATGTCGACGGCGCGCAGGGTCATCAGGGCGGCGGATTCAGCCGAGCGGATCCGGCCGGTGCCCTGGCAGTGGGCGCAGGCCTCGGTCGCGCCTTCGATCACGCCCAGGCGGCGGCGTTGACGGCTGATCTCCATCAGGCCGAAGCCGGAGATGCGGCCCATCTGGATGCGGGCGCGATCCTTGGCCAGCGCGTCCTTCAGCGCCTTTTCGACGGCGCGGTTGTTCTTGCCTTCATCCATGTCGATGAAGTCGATGACGATCAGGCCGGCGAGGTCGCGCAGGCGCAGCTGGCGGGCGGCCTCGACCGCCGCCTCCATGTTCGTCTTGGTGGCCGTCGCCTCGACGTTGCGTTCCTTGGTGGCGCGGCCCGAGTTGACGTCGATGGCCACCAGGGCCTCGGTCTGGTTGATGACCAGATAGCCGCCCGACTTCAGCGGCACGACCGGCTGGTGGATCTGGGTCAGCAGTTCTTCGATGCCGTTGGCGGCGAAGAGGGGCTTGGAGCCCTGATACAGGTGAATCTTCTTCGCCTGCGACGGCATCAGCACGCGCATGAAGTCGCGCGCTTCCTTGAAGCCCTCGACGCCCTCGACCTGGATGCCGTCGAAATCCTTGTCGTACATGTCGCGCACGGCGCGGCGGACGAGGTTCTCTTCCTCATAGATGACGGCGGGGGCGTTCGACTTGAGCGTCGTCTCGCGGATCGTCTCCCACAGGCGCAGCAGATAGTCGTAGTCGCGCTGAATCTCGGCCTTGGTGCGCTTGGCGCCCGCGGTGCGGATGATCAGGCCCATGCCGGCCGGCACCTCAAGCGAGGCGGCGGCGGCCTTGAGGCGCTTGCGGTCGGTCAGCGAGGTGATCTTGCGACTGATGCCGCCGCCCTTGCCCGTGTTGGGCATCAGGACGCAGTAGCGGCCGGCCAGCGACAGCCAGGTGGTCAGGGCCGCGCCCTTGGCGCCCCGCTCGTCCTTGACGACCTGAACCAGCAGGATCTGGCGGCGCTTGATGACGTCCTGGATCTTGTAGCGGCGCATCAGGCGGCGCTTCAGACGCTCCTCGTCGGCCAGCTTGCCTTCGGAATCGTGGTCGTCGTCGGCGCTTTCGCGGCCGAGATCGTCCTCGTCCTCGTCATCATGGGCCTCAGCCATGATGGCTTCGCGGTCGGCCACCGGGATCTGGTAGTAGTCCGGGTGGATTTCGTTGAAGGCCAGGAAGCCGTGGCGATTGCCGCCGTACTCGACGAAGGCCGCCTGAAGGCTGGGCTCTACGCGGGTGACCTTGGCGAGATAGATGTTCCCGCGAAGCTGGCGGCGGGCCGTGTTTTCAAAGTCGAACTCTTCAACCTGGCGGCCGTCCACGATCGCGACGCGCGTTTCTTCCGCGTGCGCCGCGTCGATCAACATAGTCTTTGACATCAAAAGTCTCTCTCTGGCGCGCCAGGCCGGGACCACAAGGGGTCGGAGCGGCTCGCCGAATGGGGGGCAGGGCCAGGGCAAGCGTCATCCCTTCGCCGGGGGCGATGGCGGCTTTTTCAAGCCGGAGGGGAGCGCAGGCGGACAGGCCCATTGGGTTCTTTGTCGGTTCTGGACCCGAGCGCCGTGTTTATGGCGGCGCCCCGAGCCCGGTCTTCGGAGCGCCTGGGCGAACCCGGCCGATCCTAGGATGGCTGTAAAATCACGCCGCGAGGAGGGCGCGTCCGGCCCGACGGGAGTCGGCGGTCGCGATCGGTCGCAGGCGGACTGAAGCATAGTCACGGTGATTGTGAATTGAAAGCGCGACGCTCTTAACCCCATTTAAGAAACCGCGAAGGCAGGGTCGCGCCAATCTGGTATGAGTGGCGAGGACCATAGTGATGTTTCGTGAGTGGCGTTCGGGGCCATGGCGTTGGGGCGTGCGGGATCGCGCGTTGCTGGCGCTTGCACTGATCGTCTTTCTCACCGCCGCGCTGTTTGCGGCGCGGGCGCTGGCGTCCGGATCGGCCGGGGATGTTCTGAGAATTCGTTTCGGCGGCGACGCCCAGCGGACGCGGGTCGTGGTCGACCTGGACAGCGCTGCGCGCGGCACCGTGGTCGATAGCGGGGCGGGCGGGCGCGTGGTCGTCTCGCTGGCCGGCGTGTCGCCGGGGCGTGGCCTGTCGGGCGATGGTTCGGGTCTGGTGCGCGGGTATCGCGTGGCGGCTTCGGGCGGAAACTCTCGTGTCGAGATGAACCTGGCTTCTGGCGCCGAGATCGAGCGTCGGTTTTTGCTGCCGCCGGGCGACGGGGTGGCGCACTATCGCTATGTCATCGACCTGAAGGCCACGGGCCGCGCGGCTCCCGTCGCGACCGCGCCGGCGCCGCGCCGCGAGGCGCCGCGCGCCGAAAAGCCGCTGATCGTCATCGATGCGGGCCACGGCGGGCGCGATCCCGGCGCCCGGGGGGCGAACGAGAACGAAAAAGACCTGACCCTGGCCGCCGCGCGCGACCTGAAGGCCGAACTGGAGCGGACGGGGCGCTATCGCGTGCGCCTGACCCGCGACAGCGATGTCTATGTCATCCACGGCCGCCGGGTGCAGATCGCCCGCGACGCGGGGGCGGACCTGTTCATCTCCCTGCACGCCGACGCCGGGTCCGATCCGGCGCTGCGCGGCGCCAGCGTCTATACCCTGTCGGAACAGGGCGCCGGGCGGGCGGTGCGAGAATTCACCCGCAATGGCGACTGGCAGCGCGACCTGCGCCTGCCCGGCCGCGATCCGTCGGTGGACCGAATCCTGCTGGACATGACCCAGCGCGCGACCCAGAATCGGTCGGCCCAGTTCGCGCGGGTGCTGCTGACCCACCTGGAAGCCGCCGAACGCCCGCTGCTGCGCCGCAGCCACCGCGACGCAGGCCTGGCGGTGCTGTTGGCGCCCGACGTGCCGGCCGTTCTGCTGGAGATGGGCTTCATCACCAACCCCGAGGATGAGCGCGTTCTTAGCGACGATCGCCAGCGTCGCCGGATGATGCGAACTGTGGCCCAGGGCATCGACCGCTATTTCCGCGAGCCCGGCGCACCGATGGTGATGGCGGGCGGCGGCTCGAACGACGGTTAGAGACACCCTCTTTCCGCCGGGGCCGACGCGGGCTAAACCGACCGCAGGGGCGTCCCGTCGGAGTTCACAGTGAAGATTGCCGAACGCTGGTTCGTGATGGCGGGCATTGGCCTGCTGGGCGCGATTGCGCTCGCCGGGCTGGTGGTGGCCGTCTATGCCGCCTGGGTCTTTCATGACCTGCCCGACGCGTCGGAGTTGGCGGACTATCGTCCGGCCACGGCGACGCGCGTCTATGCCGGCGACGGCACCCTGATCGGCGAGTTCTCGGACGAGCGGCGCATCTATGTGCCCTATGAGCAGGTGCCGGCCACCGTGGTGCAGGCCTTCCTGGCCGCCGAGGATCGCAACTTCTTCCAGCACGGGGGGATCGACGTGTCCGGCATTGGCCGCGCGTCGCTGAAGAATGTCTTCAACGTCGTGGCGGGACGGCGTCTGGAAGGCGGGTCGACCATCACCCAGCAGGTCGCCAAGAACGTGCTGCTGACCAACGAAAGCAGCCTGAACCGCAAGCTGAAGGAAGCCATCCTGTCCAGCCGCCTGGAGGCGACGCTGACCAAGGAGCAGATTCTCGAGCTGTATCTGAACGAGATCTTCCTGGGCTATCGGTCCTATGGCGTGGCCTCGGCCGCCTATAACTATTTCGGCAAGTCGCTGGCGCAGCTGACGCCGGACGAGGCGGCCTTCCTGGCGGCCCTGCCCAAGGGGCCGAACAACTATCACCCCAAGCGTCATCCTGGCGCGGCCAAGGGCCGGCGGGACTGGGTGCTGGGCGAAATGGCCCAGAACGGCTGGCTGACGCCCGAGCAACTGGCCACGGCGCGCGCGCGTCCGCTGAACACCCAGGATGCGCCGAAGCGCGCGGCCTATGCCGACGCCGACTTCTTCGTGGAGGAGGCGCGGCGTCGGTCCAACGCCCTGTTCGGCGAGGAGCAGGTGCAGCGCGGCGGCCTTTATATGCGCACGACGCTGGATCCGACGCTGCAGTCGGCCGCGCGCAACGCCCTGATGAAGGGGCTTGAGAATTACGACCGTCGCCATGGCTGGCGCGGGGCCTGGGGCACGACTGACTTCGCGCCCGGCTGGCAGGACGAGGCCCGAAGAAAGACGACCCCGCCCGAGCGTCGTCAGTGGCAGGCCGCCGCCGTGGAAAGCGCGTCAGGCAACACCGTGCGGGTGCGCACCGCCCGTGACGACCGCACGGGGACGCTGCTGTCGGCGGACGCCGCCTGGGCCAATGCGCGCAAGCCGCTGCAGAGAGGCGACCTGATCTTCGTCGAGCCGCGTGACAATGGGCAGTTCGCCCTGAAACAGGTGCCCGCCGTCAATGGCGCCCTGGTGGCCATCGAGCCGCAGTCGGGCCGGGTGCTGGCGATGGTCGGCGGCTATTCCTATGCCCTGTCCAGCTTCAACCGGGCGACCCAGGCCTGGCGTCAGCCGGGCTCGGCGTTCAAACCGTTCGTCTATGCCGCCGCGCTGGAGGGCGACTATACGCCGACGTCGATCGTGCTGGATGCGCCGATCAGCTTCGCCGGTCCCGGCGGATCGCGCTGGACGCCCGAAAACTATAGCCGCCAATACTATGGCCCGCAGACCCTGCGGCGCGGGCTGGAGCTGTCGCGCAACGTCATGACCGTGCGTCTGGCCCAGGACATCGGGATGCAGAACGTCGTCGACCTGGCCAAGAAGATGGGCGTGTCGGACACGCTGCAGCCGAACCTGTCGGTGTCGCTGGGTGCCGGGGAAACCACGCCCTATCGCCTGACGGCCGCCTATGCCGCCTTCGTCAACGGCGGACGGCGGGTCGATCCCTATCTGATCGAACTGGTTCAGGATCGGAACGGCGAGACTATCTATCGCGGGGACAAACGGACGTGCCGCGAGTGCGGGCGTGGCTTCAACGGCCAGGAATCGCCTCACCTCCAGCCGATCGGAACCCAGGTGATCGATCCGGTCACCGCCTATCAGATCAGCTCGATGCTGGAAGGCGTGGTTCAGCGCGGCACCGCCGCCAGTGCGCGCGGCCTGGGTCGCTGGGTCGGCGGCAAGACCGGCACGACCAACGAGTATCGTTCGGCATGGTTCGTGGGCTTCTCGTCGGACATCGTCGTGGGCGTCTTCATCGGCTTTGACGACAACCGGCCGCTGGGCGGCGGCGAGACCGGCGCGACCGGCCCTGTGCCGGTCTTCAGCGACTTCATGCAGGTGGCCCTGAAACACCGCCCGGCCCGACCGTTCGTGCGCCCGCGCAACGCCATCTTCCGCACGGTCAACGGCATCGAAGAGGCGTTCCGCCCCGGTCAGGAGCGGCGCCGCGAAGAAGAGATGCCGCGCGAAACCGCTCCGGTCGGCCCGCAGAACTACAACGAGGTTCTGCGCCGCGAGGCCGAGGAAAAGGCCCAGCAGGCCGCGCCGCCGCCGACCAGCGCGCCGCCGCCCAGGCGCGAGCCCGCCGAGGACTTGAGCGGACTTTACTGAGGCCCTAGTTAGACGCCTCGACCGGCGCGCCCCTGATCGGGCGCGCCGTTTCCTTTGCGGCCTTCTCAATCCTGAGGGGGCCAGTGTTCGCATGGAGAATGCGATGAGACCGGATGTCGAGGCCATGAAGGCCGACATCGAGCAGAGCATCGCTCTGCTCAGGAGGCGTCTTTGACTGGGATGTCGCGCTTCGAAAGCTGGATGAGCTGAACGCGCGGGTCGAGGACCCGACGTTGTGGAACGATCCCGAACAGGCCCAGGCCGTCAGCCGCGACCGATCGCGGCTGGAAACCCAGATAAACACCGTCCGTGAGATGGAACGGGGCCTGGAAGACGGGGTCATGCTGGCTGACATGGCCGACGAGGAAGGCGACGAGGACGCGCTGGAAGGCGCGCGCGCCGACCTGAAAGCGATCAAGGACCGCGCCGCCCGCGCCGAGCTGGAAGCCCTGCTGTCCGGCGAGGCCGACGGCAACGACGCCTATCTGGAAGTGAACTCCGGCGCCGGAGGCACCGAGTCCAACGACTGGGCCGGCATGCTGCTGCGCATGTACAGCCGCTGGGCCAAGGCCCACGGTTATGAGGTCGAGATCGAGGCCGAGGAATCAGGCGAACAGGCCGGGATCAAGTCCGCGACCATCCAGATCAAGGGGCCCAACGCCTATGGTTGGCTGAAGTCGGAATCGGGTGTGCACCGCCTGGTGCGGATCAGCCCGTATGACGCGGCGGCCAAGCGGCACACCAGTTTCGCCTCGATCGGGGTGTCGCCGGTGGTCGATGACGCCATCGAGATCGACATCAACCCATCGGATGTGCGCACCGACACCTATCGCGCTTCGGGCGCCGGCGGTCAGCACATCAACAAGACGGACTCGGCCGTGCGCCTGACGCACATTCCGACCAACACCGTCGTGGCCTGTCAGGCCGGCCGATCGCAACACCAGAACCGCGAGCAGGCGTGGAAGATGCTGCGCGCCCGTCTGTATGAGCTGGAGCTGCAAAAGCGCGAGGCGGCGGCCCAGGCGCTGGCCGACGCCAAGACCGATATCGGCTGGGGTCACCAGATCCGTTCGTATGTGCTTCAGCCATACCAGATGGTGAAGGATCTGCGGACCAACGTCGAAACTTCGGACACCCAAGGGGTTCTGGACGGCGATCTGGACGACTTCATGGGCGCGGCGCTGGCGGCCCGGGTCGGCGAGACCCGGGGCAGCACCACGGAATGAAAAAGGGCCCCGGAGCGATCTGGGGCCCTTTCTGTATCTGACGTCCTGATCGGATCAGGCGCGGACCTGGGCCGGGCGCAGGTCGATCATCTGGGCCAGGGGTTCGCTGGCCTGGGGCAGGGGCGACGGCGCCGCCGGGGCGGTGAAGGTCGGCTGCTGGACCGGTTGAGGCGCGGCGACCGGGGCGTCACGGCGACCCTGGATGCAGCGGCCCTGGAAATAGGCGCCGATGTCGATCGACAACTGCTCGGCGGTGATGTCGCCGTCGACATAGGCGGTCGAGATCAGCTTGACCTGCTTGCCGGCGACGCCGCCGACGATGCGGCCGCGCACCTCGATATAGTCGGCCGAGACATTGCCTTCGATGGCGCCGGTCTCGCCGACGATCAGGCGGCCGACGCGCACATCGCCACGGATCTGGCCGTCGATCTGCAGGTCGCCTGTCCCGGTGACATTGCCTTCGAACTGCAAATCCGACGAAAGGGTCGACAGGCCACGGGCCGACGGCGCGGCCGAGGGCGTCGGAGCGGCGGCGGGTGCGGCCTGACGGGCGGCGTTGCCGGGCGCGGGTAGGTCGGGAAGCGGCGGGATCGGCGGCGTGTTCGACGCGGAACGCGGCTGCGGGGCGGGGGACTTAGCCTTGTTGAACAATCTGATCTCCTGCTCTGAGGAAGCGGGCGGGGTTCTGGGGTCGGCCATTCAGCCAGACCTCGTAGTGGAGATGGACGCCGGTCGAGCGTCCGCTGGTTCCCATCGCGCCGACCCGTTGGCCAAGGGCGACCGGCTGGCCGGTTTGCACCGCCAGGGCGTTCAGATGGGCGTATCGCGTCTTGAAACCGCGACCGTGGTCTATCTCAACGGTGTTGCCATACCCTGAACGAACACCGGCAAATGATACGACGCCCGGCGCCGTGGCGTGGATGGGCGTGTTCAGGGGGGCGGCGAAATCCTGGCCCTGATGCAGGGCGGGGCGGCCGTTGAAGGGATCAAAGCGCACACCGAAGCCGGATGTGGTGCGCGCCTGCTCGCTGGGCCGGTGGAAGGGCACCGTCTGGGCCGCATCGGTCAGGCGGCGCATGTCAGACAGGCTGTCGGCCGCGTGGCGCACCCGCACGGCGAAGGGTTCGTCCACGTCCAGGATGGCGGCCAGGGCGCGCGGATCGCCCGCCTCGACCAGCGGACCGCCCAGGCCCGCGTTGCGCGGCGTATAGGCGGCGGGGTTCAGCCCGGCCAGGCGGAAGGCCAGGCGCAGACGCTCGGCCCGCGTCTGGGCGAAGTCCTCGGCCCGTTCGATCAGCCGTTCCTGATCCATGCGCACGGCCATGATGCGCTGGACCGGATTGCGGTGGGCCTGCGTGGTCGGGGCCGGGGTCAGGGCCTGCTCGGCGCCCTCGACGCCGCGGAAGGCGGTCGTCAGCTGGGCCAGGGCGGCGTGGCGGCGCTCGACCATGTGGGCGACCTCGTCGAACGAGCCGGCCGAGGCGGACATGCGGGCCACAGCGGTGTCCAGCCGGGCCTGGAGGTCGGCGTTCAGCCGTTCCGAGGCGGCGCGGGCGCGCACCACGGCGTCGTCCGACTGACTGCGCACGATCATGTCGAAGACGAAGCCGCCCGAGGCGACCAGGGTCCAGGCGGCGAAGGCGACCGTGCCCAGGGCGATCATGATCTGGCGGCCGGGCGTTAGGGCGCAGGCGCGGACGTCATCGCCGCTGCGCAGATAGACATAGCGGACAGGGATAAGCCGTTCGAGAAACGACCTCCGCACGCCTGTGTCTTCGCTCGCCATGGACAAACGCCCCCACGTTCGGGGGGCGTTATGGCCCTATAGCAACCCCGGCATCAAGTCTGTTTACCGTGCGTTAACTATCTTGGGGATGCTTCACGCGAATCTGAATGCTCTCGAACGCCAGATTTCGCGCGACAGGAGAAATGACGACTCTGTCGCACTTCCTCCGTGCCGCGACGATCTGCTTTCGTCAGCCGCCGCGAATCTGGTCCAGCACGGCCTGGGCGTGACCCTTGACCGACACCTTGCGCCAGATGTGGCGGATCAGGCCGTCAGGACCGATCACGAAGGTGGCGCGTTCGACGCCCATATACTGGCGGCCGTACAGCGTCTTTTCGACCCAGACGCCCCAGGCCTCGGTGACGGCCCCGTCTTCGTCTGAGCCCAGGATGACCTTCAGGTCGTGCTTGGCCTTGAAGCGATCCAGTTTCTTCACCGGATCGCGCGAGACGCCGATGACCACGGCGTTGGCGGCGGCGAAGTCGTCGATCAGGGCCGAGAAGTCCTGGCTCTCGGTCGTGCAGCCGGGCGTGTCCGCCTTGGGATAGAAGAACAGCACGACCGTGCGGCCTGCGTGGTCGGCCAGGGAGAAGCGGCTGCCACCGTCGGTTGGCAGGTCGAGGGCGGGGGCGGGCTGGCCTTCGGTGATGTCGGTCATCTGCATCTCTCCGGTCAGATGGGGCGAACCAGAACGATCTTCTTCTTGCCCGCCGCCAGCTTCAGCACGCCGTCGGCGTTGACGTCGGACGCGTCGATCAGGCGGGCGCCGTCGTTGATGGCCTCGTCGTTCAGGCGCAAGCCGCCGCCCTGGGCCAGGCGGCGCGCCTCGCCGTTGGAGGCGGTCAGGCCGGCCTTGGTCGTGAGGGCCGCGACCATAGCGCCGATCACCTCGTCCCGCGCGATCTCGACGGTCGGCAGGTCGGCCGACAGTTGGCCCTTTTCGAAGGCGCTCTCGGCGGCGGCGCGGGCCTTGGCGGCTTCGTCGGCGCCGTGCAGCAGGGTGGTGGCGGCGTCGGCGAGGGCCTTCTTGGCCTCGTTGATCTGCGCGCCCTCCATCGCTTCGAAAGCGGCGATGTCGTCCAGCGACAGGTCGGTGAACAGGCGCATGAAGCGGCCCACGTCGGCGTCCTCGGCGTTGCGCCAGAACTGCCAGTAGTCATAGGGGCTCAGCTGTTCGGCGTTCAGCCAGACGGCGCCCTGGGCCGTCTTGCCCATCTTGCCGCCCGAGGCCGTGGTCAGTAGCGGCGTGGTCAGGCCGAAGGCGGCCTTCTGATCCACGCGGCGGACCAGGTCGACGCCCGAGGTGATGTTCCCCCACTGGTCCGATCCGCCCATCTGCAGGGTGACGTTGTGCGAGCGGTTCAGCTCCAGGAAGTCCACCGACTGCATCAGCATGTAGTTGAACTCGAGGAAGGTCATCGGCTGCTCGCGCTCAAGCCGCAGCTTGACCGAGTCGAAGCTCAGCATCCGGTTGATCGTGAAGTGGGTGCCGAAGTCGCGCAGGAACTGGATGTAGCCGAACGTCGACAGCCACTGGTCGTTGTCGACCATGATCGCGTCGGTCGGGCCGTCGCCGAAGGTCAGGAATTTCTCGAACACCGTCCGGATGCTGGCGATGTTCGCCTGGATGGTCTCGTCGGTCAGTTGCGGGCGCGAGGCGTCCTTTCCGGTCGGGTCGCCGACCTTGGTCGTGCCGCCGCCCATCAGGACGACCGGCTTGTGCCCCGCCTGCTGGAGGCGGCGCAGCATCATGATCTGGATCAGGCTGCCGACGTGCAGCGACGGCGCCGTGGCATCGAAACCGATATAGGCCGTGACCACGCCGGACGCCGCCGCGGCGTCCAGTTCGACGGGGTGGGTGATCTGGTGGATGTAGCCGCGCGCCTGGAGGATGCGCAGGAAGTCGGATTTGAAGGTCTGGTCGCTCATAGGCGGCTCCGTTAGCAGGGAAGCCGGCGGGCGTCTTGTCAGGATTGCGCCGGCAGATGCGGCGCAGGGGTTCGCTGGCCGCTCGTCAGTACGAGGGGCGGTAATACAGGCCGGTGTCGGTGGCGCGGGCGAACATGGCGTCTTGGGTAACCGCGCCGGTTGACCGGCGTCAAGGGCGGGCTATCGATGGGGGATGAACGCGACTTTGATCCCACACCCGACGACGGCCGACGGACCCATCCACTCGCTCACGGTCCTGGCTGAACGACAGGGCGATCGTTTGTGGCTGCGGTTCGTGGCCGAGGGCGATGTGGATCGGATCGCCTGGTCCGCCGAAACGCAGGCAGGACGAGTGGACGAGCTGTGGCGGCATACCTGTTTCGAGGTCTTCGTGCGGGCGGGCGAGGGGTATCGCGAGTACAATCTGTCGCCGTCGGGCGCGTGGGCGTCCTATGCCTTTGACGGCTATCGCAGCGGCATGGTCGCGGCGGACGAGGCGGCGACGGTCGCCGGCCTGGACGGCGCCAGCGACATGGTGGCGCTGGAGGGCGCGATCGAACTGCCGGTGCATGCCGAGGCATTGGCCCTGTCCGCCGTCATCGAGGACATTGAGGGGAACATCTCCTACTGGGCCTTGGCGCATCCGTCGGATAAGCCCGACTTCCATCATCCCGACTCCTTCGTTTTGGAACTGCCATGACGTTCGGCCTTGACCGCCTGCTGTCCGACAACGCCCTGCGCGCGGAGCTGAAGGGGCGGTGCGTGGCGTTGCTGGCGCATCCGGCGTCGGTGACGGCTGACCTGACGCACGCGGTCGACGCGCTGGCGGCGCATCCCGACATCACCCTGACCGCCGCCTTTGGCCCCCAGCACGGGATGAAGGGCGACCTGCAGGACAATATGATGGAGAGCCCGGATTACCGAGACCCGGTCCACGGCTTCCCTGTCTTCAGCCTGTACGGCGAGGTGCGGCGGCCCAGGGACGAGTGGATGCAGACGTTCGACGTCATCCTGATCGACCTGCAGGACCTGGGTTGCCGCATCTACACCTATGTGACGACGCTGCTCTATGTGCTGGAGGCGGCGGCAAAGCACGGCAAGACGGTGTGGGTGCTGGACCGGCCCAATCCGGCGGGGCGGCCGGTCGAGGGGCTGACGCTGCGGGCGGGCTGGGAAAGCTTCGTCGGGGCGGGGCCGATGCCGATGCGGCACGGCCTGACCATGGGCGAACTGGGCCTGTGGTTCATCGACCACTTCAAGCTGAACGTCGATTACCGCGTCATCGAGATGCAGGGCTGGGCGCCCGAGCAAGCGCCGGGCTTCGGTTGGCCGCTGGATGACCGGTCGTGGGTCAACCCCAGCCCCAATGCGCCGAACCTGTCGATGGCCCGCGCCTATGCCGGCACGGTGATGCTGGAGGGTGCGACCCTGTCGGAAGGGCGCGGGACGACCCGCCCGCTGGAGCTGTTCGGCGCGCCCGACATCGACGCGCGGGCGGTGATCGCCGAGATGCGGTCGCTGGCGCCGGAATGGCTGGCGGGTTGCGTGCTGCGCGACATGTGGTTCCAGCCGACCTTCCACAAGCACGTCGGCCAGCTGTGCAGCGGGGTCCAGATCCACGTCGACGGGCCGACCTATGACCACGCCGCCTTCAAACCGTGGCGGGTGCAGGCGCTGGCGTTCAAGGCGATCCGGCGGCTGTATCCCGACTATGAGCTGTGGCGGGACTTCCCCTATGAATATGCGTTCGGGAAGCTGCCGATCGACGTGATCAACGGCTCGTCGCTGCTGCGCGAATGGGTCGATGATCCGGCGGCGACGCCTGCCGATCTGGATGCGCTGACCGTTCCGGACGAGCAGGCCTGGATCGAGGCGCGTCGCCCGTTCCTGCTGTACTGATGGCGTCCAGGGATCGCCTGATCGGCGTGGCCAGCGGCCTGGGGGCCGGGGCCATGTGGGGACTGGTTTTCCTGGCGCCCAAGGTCGCGCCCGACGCCTCGCCCATGCTGATGAGCGCGGGGCGGTATCTGGCCTATGGGATTATCGCCGCCCTGTTGCTGGCGCCGCGCTGGCGGCGGGTGGCCGGGCTGCTGAATCTGAGGGCGTGGCGGGCGCTGGCGTGGCTGAGCCTGGCGGGGAACATCATCTATTACCTGTTCCTGGTCGTCAGCGTGCATTTCGCGGGGGTCGCGGCGTCGGCCCTGATCGTCGGCATGGTGCCGGTGGTCGTGGCGGTCTGGGGCCTGCGCGATCCGGACGCGCCGCCGCTGCGCCGGGTCGGGCCGCCGATCCTGCTGGCGGCGCTGGCCGTGGCCCTGATCGGGTGGGAGAGCCTGTCGCGGGACGGGCAGGGGCGGGACGCCGGACAGGTGGTGATCGGCCTGTTCTGCGGCCTAGCTGCGTTGCTGTGCTGGTCGGCCTATGCCGTGGGCAACAGTCGCTGGATGGCGCGGTTGCCGCGCGTGACGGCGCATGACTGGTCGCTGCTGACCGGCGTGGTGACGGGGGCGTTCGCCCTGCTGCTGGCCGTGCCGGCCGTGCTGACCATGGGATCGGCGACGGGCGACCAGTGGGCGCGATTGGCGGGTGTCAGCATCGGAGTGGCGGTCCTGGCCTCCATCGTCGGCAACGCCTTCTGGAACCAGGCCAGCCGGCTGCTGCCGCTGTCGATGCTGGGCCAGATGATCGTGTTCGAGACCCTGTTCGCCTTCCTGTATGGCTATCTGTGGGAAGGGCGGGGGCCGACGGTGATCGAGATCGCCGCCATGGTCATGATGATCGTCAGCGTGGTCTGGTGCCTGCGCGCGCATCGGCCGTCCGTCGCCGTGGTGGTTGACGGCGACCACTGACGTTTGGCGTCCGGCCGGTGAAAAAAGTGCGTGCATATAGTGGACATAGTGCACTTTTCGGCGGGGCGATGGCTGGCGGCGGCGATTTCAAAGACCCAGCCGCAGTCTGGCACGGCGATGCGGCAGAAACGGGCGTAGGCCGCGTCGACGGCGGAACGCAAAACGCCGCCGGAGCGTCCCGGCGGCGTCTGAGGGTTGGCGATCCGGTTCGGATCAGGCCGGGTTTTCTTCCAGCCGCTTGTCCAGATAGGCGCCGACGCGGCGCTCGACCGCGTCCATGTGGTCCTGCCAGAAGTGGCTGGCGCCGTCTTCCAGTTCGTAGTCGATGACGATGCCCTTCTGGGTCCGCAGCTTGTTGACCACGCGCTCGACCTCGACCGGCGGGACGACGGTGTCGTTGGTGCCGTGCAGGAACAGGCCCGAGGCCGGGCAGGGCGCCAGGAAGCTGAAGTCGTACATGTTCGACGGCGGCGAGACCGAGATGAAGCCGTCCGTTTCCGGGCGGCGCATCAGCAGTTGCATGCCGATGTAGGCGCCGAACTGATAGCCGGCGACCCAGGTCTGGGTCGCGGCGGGGTTGTTGGCCTGGAGCCAGTCCAGGGCGGTGGCCGCGTCGGCCAGTTCGCCGATGCCGCTGTCGAACTCGCCCTGCGACTTGCCCACGCCGCGGCTATTGTAGCGCAGGGTCGCGAAGCCGCGCTTCACGAACAGCTGGTACAGGGTCACCGCCACCGGATTGTTCATGTGCCCGCCCGCCTTGGGGTGCGGATGCAGGATCAGGGCGATGGGGGCGTTAGGACGCTTGCCGGGCGAATAGCGGCCTTCGATACGGCCGGAGGCGCCGGGCAGGATGACTTCAGGCATGGATCGCGCGGTCCCTGTCGTTCAACTGACGTTTCGCGGCCGCGTAATACTTGACCAACGGGGTAGGACTTTCTAAGTCCGCCCTGCGTGTCACGCCGCCTGCGAGGGCGCGGGTTCTAGCACAGGAGCCCCGAAAAGCGCGCAATTTTTGAGGTCTTCCGATGCGACTGTCGACAAAGGGACGATACGCCGTGATGGCGATGGCCGATCTGGCCAAGAACGGCCGCGAACGGGCCGTGTCTCTGGCCGAGATCGCGGCGCGTCAGGAAATCTCGCTGAGCTATCTGGAGCAGCTATTCGCGCGGCTGAGGAAAAGCGGCCTGGTCAAGAGCGTGCGCGGCCCCGGCGGCGGCTATCGCCTGGCCAAGGGGGCGGACGAGACGGTCGTGGCCGAGATCGTTCTGGCGGTCGACGAGCCGATCCGCGCCACCCGCTGTGTCGGCGCCAGTTCGCCCAAGGGCTGCATGATCAAGGGCGAACGCTGCATCACCCACCACCTGTGGGAAGGGCTGGGCGAAGAGATCCACCGCTATCTGGCCGGTGTCTCGCTGGAGGATGTGGTGATGAATCGCACGCGGCCGTCGCGGCCGGTCGAGGGCCTGATGGGGGCGGCGGCTTGAGCGTCTATCTGGATTACAACGCCTCGGGCCTGGTGCGTCCCGAGGTTCAGGAGATCATGGCCAAGGCGCTGGCCGACAACGGCAATCCGTCGGCGGTGCACGCGGCCGGACGTCGCGCGCGGGCGCGGGTAGAGACGGCGCGGGCCCAGGTGGCCGAGCTGGTCGGGGCCGATCCGACGGCGGTGATCTTTTCGTCAGGCGGGACCGAGTCCAACGCCCAGGCGATCGTCAGCGCCCTGGCGGCGGGTTGCGAGCGGCTGATCGTCGGAGCGACCGAGCATCCGTGCGTGGCCGAGGCGGCGACGGTTTCGGGCGCGCCGGTCGAGGTGCTGCGGGTCGACGTCAATGGGGTGGTCGATCTGGCCCAGTTGGCCGAGGCGCTGTCGCGGCCGGGCCGAGCGGTGGTGGCCATCCATCACGCCAACAATGAAAGCGGCGTGATCCAGCCGATCGCCGAGGCGGCGGCGCTGGTGCGCGCGGCGGGCGGCTGGCTGCACGTCGACGCCATCCAGTCGGCGGGCAAGATCCCGGTCGACATGCGGACGCTGGACGCGGACAGCCTGACCCTGTCGGCGCACAAGCTGGGCGGGCCGCAGGGCGTGGGCGCCCTGGTGCTGAAGGAAGGCGTTGCGGCCGTGCGGATTCTGCACGGCGCGGGACAGGAGCGGGGCTTGCGCGCCGGCACCGAGAATGTGCCCGGCATCACCGGCTTCGGCGCGGCCGCCGATTGCGCCGCGCGCGATCTGTCGGGCGCCATGGCCCATGTGACGTGGCGCGACGCGGCCGAGGCCCGGGTCAAGGCGGCGGGGGCGACGATCATCGGCGGCGCGGTTCCGCGCCTGCCCAACACCCTGTTCATGGCGGTCGAGGGCTGGGACAGCCCGCAGCAGCTGATCACCCTGGATCTGGCGGGGGTCATGATCTCGGCCGGCAGCGCCTGTTCGTCGGGCAAGACCAAGCCGTCCAAGACGATCAGCGCCATGGGACTGGATCATCTGGCGACCGGGGGCGTGCGCGTCTCCGGCGGCTGGGGCACGACCGAGGCGGACTGGGCGCGGTTCGCCGACGCCTGGGTCGCCGCCTGGGAAAAGCATCGCGCGCGCATCGATCAGCGCGTGAAGGAAGTCGCGTAAATCATGGCTGCTGTTAAGGAAACCGTCGAAGCTGTCGCCGCGCTGGAGAAGTATGCGCACGGCTTCACCTCGGACATCGACACCGAATATGCGCCGCGCGGCCTGAACGCCGACATCATCCGCTTCATCTCCGAGAAGAAGGGCGAGCCGGAGTGGATGCTGGAATGGCGGCTGGCCGCCTATGAGCGCTGGCTGGCGATGGAGGAGCCGACCTGGGCGGCGGTCAAATACCAACCGGTCGATTATCAGGACCTGTTCTACTACGCCGCGCCGAAGCAGAAGGAGGGGCCCAAGTCGCTGGACGAGGTCGATCCCGAACTGCTGGCCGTCTACGCCAAGCTGGGCATTCCGCTGAAGGAGCAGGAGGTGCTGGCGGGCGTGCAGGGCGCGCCGCGCGTGGCCGTGGACGCCGTGTTCGACAGCGTCAGCGTGGTCACCACCTTCAAGGAAGAGCTGGCCAAGGCGGGCGTGATTTTCATGCCGATTTCCGAGGCCTTGCGCGAATATCCTGATCTGGTGCGTCAGTATCTAGGCTCGGTCGTCCCCGTCAGCGATAACTACTTCGCGGCGCTGAACAGCGCGGTCTTTTCGGACGGGTCGTTCGTCTACATCCCGCCGGGTGTGCGCTGCCCGATGGAGCTGTCGACCTATTTCCGCATCAACGCCAGCCAGACGGGCCAGTTTGAACGGACGCTGATCATCGCCGACAAGGGGGCCTACGTCTCCTATCTGGAAGGCTGCACCGCGCCGATGCGCGACGAGAACCAGCTGCACGCGGCGGTGGTCGAGATCGTGGCGCTGGACGACGCCGAGGTGAAATATTCGACGGTCCAGAACTGGTATCCAGGGGATTCAGAGGGGCGAGGCGGCATCTACAACTTCGTCACCAAACGCGCCGACTGCCGCGGCGACCGGTCGAAGGTGTCGTGGACCCAGGTCGAGACCGGCAGCGCCGTCACCTGGAAATACCCGTCCTGCATCCTGAAGGGCGAAGACAGCTCGGGTGAGTTCTATTCCATCGCCATCACCAACGGGCATCAGCAAGCCGACACTGGCACCAAGATGATCCATCTGGGCAAGAACTCGAAGTCGCGGATCATCGCCAAGGCGGTGTCGGCGGGGAAGTCGGACTCGACCTATCGCGGTCTGGTGTCGGTGCACCCCAAGGCGACGGGCGTGCGCAACTTCACCCAGTGCGACAGCCTGCTGATCGGCAAGGAATGCGGCTCGCACACCATCCCCTATATCGAGGCCCGCAACGGCTCGGCCCAGCTGGAGCACGAGGCGACGACGACCCGCCTGAGCGAGGACCAGCTGTTCTACGCCCAGCAGCGCGGCCTGTCGGAGGAAGAGGCGGTGGCCCTGCTGGTCAACGGCTTCGTCCGCGACGTGCTGCAGGAACTGCCGATGGAATTCGCCGTCGAGGCGCAAAAGCTGGTGGCGATTAGTCTGGAAGGGAGCGTGGGGTGAACTTTGCTCCCGAACTACTTGAGACTGCGCACAAGCGGTGCGTTTGCCACCGCCAAGAATTGCTCGCGAGCGATCTCTGCGGGTGCTTTGACTGCCAAGAGGCTTACCTCCCGTCCGAAATAGCGGACTGGTTCGAAGAAACGCGTGGTGAGCTAGCGCAGAAGCCCGACCCTTGGACCGCTCGGTGTCCACGGTGCGGAACAGATTCTGTCTTGGGCAGCGCTTCAGGTTTGCCCGTTTCTGATCCCAACTTTTTGCGTGCAATGCACGACCGCTGGTTTTCCTAAATGCTCTCCATCTCCAACCTCCACGTCTCGGTCGCTGACAAGCCGATCCTCAAGGGCTTGACGCTCGAAGTGCCGGCGGGCGAGGTGCACGCCGTCATGGGGCCGAACGGGGCCGGGAAGTCGACCCTGGGTTACAGCCTGTCGGGCCGCCCCGGCTATGAGGTCACAGCTGGATCGGCGTCGTGGAACGGGCAGGATCTGCTGGACCTGGACCCGGCCGAGCGCGCGGCGGCGGGCGTGTTCCTGTCGTTCCAGTATCCGACGGAGATACCGGGCGTGCCGGCCATGACCTTCATCCGCACGGCGCTGAACGCCCAGAAGCGGGCGCGGGGCGAGGAAGAGGTTTCGGCCCCTGCCTTCCTGAAGCTGGTGCGGGCGGCGGCGACGGCGCTGAAGATGGACTTCGACATGCTCAAACGTCCATTGAACGTCGGGTTTTCCGGTGGCGAGAAGAAGCGGATGGAGATCCTGCAGATGGCCCTGCTGGAGCCGTCGCTGCTGATCCTGGACGAGACGGATTCGGGGCTGGACATCGACGCCCTGCGCATCGTGTCCGAGGGGGTGAACGCGTTGCGCAGCTCCGAGCGGTCGATGCTGGTGATCACCCACTATCAGCGCCTGCTGGACTACATCAAACCGGACCGGGTGCATGTGCTGGCCGGCGGCCGCATCGTCGCGTCCGGCGGGCCGGAGCTGGCGCACGAGCTGGAGGCGGAAGGGTACGACAAGTTCCTGCCGGCGGCGGCGTGAATCTATCCTCGCGACTCGACCTGAATGACGTTTCGAGCTTCCCCACGCGTCGTGTGGAGGAGTGGAAGTACACGGATGTCCGGCGATACCTTCGCGAAGCCCCTCGTGGCGGCGAGCCCTTTGCGGTGGGTCATGCTACAGGCCCGTTTGGCGATCTCGGGGTGCATGAGCAAGTTTTCGCCAATGGTCATTGGCTCTTGCAGCAGGCTAGCGACCCCGTCGCGAGCGACGGCAATCAACTGCATATTTATGGCCGCAAGGGGCTGCGGGTTAGGCCGGACGTTCCCTTCGTAGAGAGGTTGCGGTTTGTCGGTAGTGGTGGCGGTGGGTGGCAGTCTTCCGCAGGGATAACGGTAGGCCCAAACGACCATTGTGTGCTGCTTGAATCCTATGAGGGAACGGGCAGCTATGTGGGAAATGTCGCGCTCAACATCGCGGTTCTTGAGGGTGGCCGCCTGGACCGGATCGTGTTGGCGGAAAGCGGCTCTGAGGCTCTCGTGTTTTCTCGCGCCGATGTGAAACTGAGCCGAGGAGCGACGCTCAATCAAACAATTCTAACCACTGGCTCCAAGTTGCAACGGCTCGAAACTCGGGTGATCCACCCAGGTGAAAATGTCGAAGTGCGACTGGATGGAGTTTACGCTCTGTCCGGCGCTGCTCACGCGGACCTGACCAGCATCGTCGATCACATTGGTCCTAGCGGCCAGACGTCGCAACTGATCAAGGGCGTGGTCCACGACACGGCGCGCGGTGTGTTTCAGGGCAAGATCATCGTCCAGCGCGGGGCCGACGGCACCGACGCGCGCATGGGCCACCACGCCCTGATCGCGTCGGAACGCGGCGAGGTGGACGCCAAGCCGGAGCTGATCATCTATGCCGACGACGTCCAGTGTGCGCACGGCAATACGGTCGGCACGCTGGACGAAAGCGCCCTGTTCTACATGCAGCAGCGCGGCATTCCGGCCGACGAGGCGCGGGCCCTGCTGACCCAGGCCTTCCTGATCGAGGTGGTGGACCGCATCGAGGATGAGGCGGCCAGAGAGGTGGTGCGGGAATGGCTGGAGGCGCGGCTTTGAAGCCGACCGTCCTACTCAAGAGCCCTCCCCCTCGAGGGGGGAGGGTTGGGTGGGGGTGTGTGCACTCCCTGTCCCTGTTCGCTGGGAGACGCCGGCTATGATCGCGTCTCCAGTGATCCTCGGCGGCGACGTGCCTCCACCCCCATCCCAACCCTTCCCCCCTCGAGGGGGAAGGGCTTTTGACCCCTACGCCGTCCGGGCGCAGTTCCCGATCCTGTCGCGGCAGGTGAACGGGCGGCCGCTGGTCTATCTGGACAATGCGGCGTCGGCGCAGAAGCCGCGCGCGGTCATCGACCGGCTGGTCGAGGTGATGGAGCACGGCTACGCCAATGTGCACCGGGGCCTACACACCCTGTCGAACGAGGCGACTGAGGCGTATGAGGCGGCGCGCGAGACGGTCGCGGGGTTCCTGAACGCACCGGCGGCGGACAATATCGTCTGGACCAAGGGCGGGACCGAGGCGATCAATCTGGTCGCCGCCGGGATCGGCCAATCCATCCAGCCGGGCGACGAGATCATCGTCACCGAGATGGAGCATCACTCGAACATCGTGCCGTGGCACCTGCTGCGCGAGCGGCATGGCGCGGTGCTGAAATGGGCGCCGATCCTGGACGACGGGTCGCTGGACATGGCGGCCTATGCCGAGCTGCTGGGCCCGAAGACCAAGGTCGTCGCGGTCACGCACATGTCGAACGTGCTTGGGACCATCAATCCGGTGGCCGAGATCACGCGACTGGCCCATGCGGCCGGGGCGCGGGTGCTGATCGACGGGTGCCAGGGGGCGGTGCACGCCACACCGGACGTCCAGGCCATCGGCTGCGACTGGTATGTGCTGACCGGCCACAAGCTGTTTGGGCCGACCGGAATCGGCGTGCTGTACGGCACGGCCGAGGCGCTGGAGAGCCTGCCGCCGTATCAGGGCGGGGGCGAGATGATCGAGACGGTCGAGAAGGACCGGATCACCTACGCCAAGCCGCCGCACCGGTTCGAGGCGGGGACGCCGCCGATCCTGGAGGCCATCGGCCTGGGCGCGGCGCTGGACTGGCTGTCCAGCTTCGATGCGACGGCGGTGCGGGCGCACGAAGAGGCGCTGTACGATCACGCGCTGTCTCGCCTGCAAGGGCTGAACTGGCTGCGGGTGCTGGGCGAGGCGGAAGGGAAGGGCGCGATCCTGACCTTTGCGGTCGAGGGCGCGCACGCCCATGACGTGGCCCAGATCATGGACCGGTACGGCGTGGCGGTGCGGGCCGGTCTGCACTGCGCCGAGCCGTTGGCGAAACGACTGGGGGTGACGTCGAGCACGCGCGCCTCGTTCGCCCTATATAATACGACGGAGGACGCCGACGCCTTCGTGGATGCGCTGATCAAGGCGCGGAACTTCTTTGTGTGACGACCATGGATGACGCGACCATCAGCGACAGCAAGACCTTCGCCGAGGCGTGGGACGAGCCCCAGAAAAGCGCCCTGTCGCAGGCCGAGCTGGACAGGCTGACCGACGATCTGATCGAGGCGCTGAAGACGGTCTATGATCCGGAAATCCCGGTCGACATCTATGAGCTGGGCCTGATCTACAAGGTCGACGTGTCCGACGATCGCGACGTGCTGGTGGAGATGACGCTGACGGCGCCGGGATGTCCGGTGGCGGGTGAAATGCCGGGCTGGGTCGAGGATGCGGTGCGGAAGGTCGATGGGGTGAAGTCCGCCCGCGCCAACCTGGTGTTCGACCCGCCGTGGGATTCCTCGAAAATGAGCGACGAGGCCAAGCTGGCCCTGAACATGTTCTGATGACCGACCTTATCCTCCACCGCGCAGCGGGGGAGGATCGAAAGCCAGTCCCGATGACCGATCTGCAAACCGCACCTCGCCCGCGCCGCCCCCGGCCCAAGGCCGTGACCCTGACCGAGGCCGCCGCCGCGCGCGTGCGCGAGATCATGGCGAACGCGGAAAAGGATTATGTCGCCCTGCGCGTGGGGGTGAAGAACGGCGGCTGCGCCGGTCAGGAATACACCTTCGCCTATGCCGAGCAGATCGAACCGCTGGACGAGGTGGTCGAGGACAAGGGCGTGACCATCCTGATCGAGCCCAAGGCGGTGCTGTTCCTGATCGGGTCTGAGATCGATTATGAGACGACCCGGCTGGCGTCCAAATTCGTGTTCCGCAATCCGAACGAGACCGACGCCTGCGGCTGCGGCGAGAGCGTGACCATCATCCCGGCCGCCGCCCTGGACCCCGACTCTCTGGACGAAGGCTGACATGATCCGACTGGAGGGCGTGACCCGGCGCTATCGCAGCGCGGCGGGCGATCGTGTGGCGCTGGACGCGGCGGACCTGCATGTGGCGCGGGGCGAGGTGTTCGGCGTCGTCGGGCGGTCGGGCGCGGGCAAGTCGACGCTGATCCGCACCATCAACCGGCTGGAGACGCCGGACGCGGGCAAGGTGTTCGTGGATGGGCGCGAGATCACGGCCATGGCCCCCGCCGAACTGCGTGCGGCGCGGCGCGGCATCGGCATGATCTTCCAGCATTTCAACCTGCTGAACGCCAAGACCATCGAGGACAACGTCGCCTTTCCGCTGAGACTAGAGGGACGCCCGGCGGCCGAGGTGAAGGCGCGCACGGCGGAGCTGCTGGAGCGGCTGGGCCTGTCGGAGCACGCGAAGAAGCATCCGGCCCAGCTTTCGGGCGGACAGAAGCAGCGTGTCGGCATCGCCCGCGCCCTGGCCTGCGGGCCTGGCGTCCTGCTGTGCGACGAGGCGACCAGCGCCCTGGACCCCGAGACGACCGAGGACATCCTGACCCTGCTGGATCAGCTGAACCGCGAGCTGGGCCTGACCATCGTCCTGATCACCCACCAGATGGAGGTGGTCCGCCGGGTCTGCGACCGCGTGGCGGTGCTGAAGGACGGCCGGATCGTGGAGCAGGGCGCGACGGCCGATGTCTTCCTGCATCCGCAGCATCCGGTGACCCGCGCCATGCTGGCCGAAAGCGAAGAGGCGTTCGACGCCTCGGTCGTGCCGGCCGGCGCGCGGCTGGCCAAGCTGACGTTCCGGGGCGGTTCGACCTATGAGCCGGAACTAAGTCGCGTCGCCCGCACGGTGGGCGTGGACTATTCGATCCTGTCGGGGCGGATCAGCCGCATTCGGGGCGAACCCTATGGCCAATTGGTCGTGGCCTTCACCGGCGGCGACGCCGAGGCGGCGGTGGCGCAACTGACCGGCCGTGGCGTGACGGTGGAGAGCGTCTGATGTTCGACAACGTCGACTGGTCCGAGATCGCGCGCGCCACCGGCGACACCCTGCTGATGCTGGGCGGGTCGCTGGTGCTGACGATCATTCTGGGCGTGCCGCTGGGGGTGCTGCTGTATCTGTCGGGCAAGGGGCGGCTGGCGGCCAATCCGGTGCTGAACGCCGTGCTGTCGTTCGTCGTCAACGTCCTGCGGTCGGTGCCCTTCATCATTCTGCTGATCGTCATGTTGCCGGTGACGGTGCTGCTGGTTGGGACGTCGCTGGGCGTGGCGGGGGCCATTCCGCCGCTGGTCGTGGGGGCCGCGCCTTTTTACGCGCGGCTGGTCGAGACGGCCCTGCGCGAGGTCGACAAGGGCGTGGTCGAGGCGACGCAGGCCATGGGCGGCTCGACCTTCCAGATCGTCACCCGCGCCCTGTTGCCCGAGGCCCTGCCCGGGGTGATCGCCGGGGCCACGGTCACGGCCATCGCCCTGGTCAGCTATACCGCCATGGCGGGGGTGGTCGGGGCCGGCGGTCTGGGCGACCTGGCCGTGCGCTTTGGCTATCAGCGGTTCCAGACGGATGTGATGGTGGTGACCGTCGTCCTGTTGCTGGTGCTGGTGCAAATCCTTCAGATGGTCGGCGACCGTCTGGTCACCTCTGTCTCCCACCGCTGATCGCTCCCTCGAAAGGCTACGTCATGATCCGTCGTTCGCTGCTGATTACCGCCGCCGCCGCGCTGATGCTCGCCGCCTGCGGGCAGGGGGCCGAGAAGACGGCGGGGCAGGGGCCGCTGCTGGTCGGCGCGACCGCCGTGCCGCATGCCGAAATCCTGGAGGTGGTGAAACCGATCCTGGCCGCCGAGGGCGTGCCGATCGAGATCAAGGTGTTCAACGACTACGTCCAGCCGAACGTGCAACTGGCCGAGCGTCGGCTGGACGTGAACTATTTCCAGACCAAGCCCTATCTGGACGAGTTCAATACGGCGCGTCGCACCGATCTGATCATCGTCGCAGGTGTCCATGTGGAACCTTTGGGACTCTATTCGCGCAAGCATGCGTCGCTGGCCGACCTGCCGAATGCGGCGCAGATCGTGCTGCCCAACGACGCCTCGAACACCGGCCGGTCGTTGCTCCTACTGCAGAGCGCGGGCCTCATCAGCCTGCGCGATCCGGCCAATCCGTTGCAGACGGTGCGCGACATCGCGACCAATCCCAAGGGGCTGGTGTTCCGCGAGGTCGAGGCGGCGACCATCCCGCGCATCCTGGCCCAGGTCGATGCGGCGATGATCAACACCAACTACGCGCTGGACGCGGGCCTGAAGCCGCGGACCGACGCCCTGTCGCTGGAGGGGGCCGACAGCCCCTATATCAACTATCTGGTCTCGCGCCCCGACAACCAGAACGACCCGCGCGTGCAGGCGCTGGCGACCGCACTGCGCAGCCAGGCGGTGAAGGATTTCATCGCGCAGAAATACGACGGTGCGGTCATCCCCGCGGCGTGAAGCCGGAAAGGCCGTGGACGATGAAACCCGTCGTCTGGGCTCCCGCGCGCCGGTCCTCGGATATGGCCTGATAGGCAGGGCTGTCGAGGAAGGCGCGAGCCTGGACCTCGTCATCGAAGCTCATGATGACGACCTTGTCGGGGGCGGCGGCGCCCTCCATCGGGGTCACGGCCTCGTCGGCGGCCAGCAGGCGGCCGCCTGATCCGGCGAAGGTTTCGGCGAAGCGCGCCAGATAGGCGTCGTAGCGGGCGCGATCGATGAATTTCAGCTGGGCGACGACATAGACGGTCATGCGGCGGCGGCTCCGGTCGCCTCGCGGGCCTTGCGAAGCTCGTCCGGGGTCGGGACCTGAACCGCCGGTGTGACAGCGGAATTCGATGCGGATGCGACCAGTTGCGCGGTCCGGCCCTCAATCGCGTCTTCCAGCCGGGTCATGAATGCGGCCTTGTCCAGACCCGGCGGGATCGGGTCGAGGAAGTGCAGCGTCGCCGTGCCGGGGTGCTTGCGATACGCCTCCTGAGGCCAGAAGACGCCCAGGTTGGTGGCCAGCGGTACGACCGGAACGTTGAAGTCGCGGTACATGTGCCAGACGCCGGTGCGATAGCGGAATTTCTCGCCCACCTTCGCCAGGTTACCCTCGGGGAAGATCAGAATCTTGCGGCCCTCGGCGTTGGCGTCGGCGGCGCGGCGTTTCAGGGCGGCGCGGGCTTCGTGCCCGCCGCAGCTGTTGACGACGATAGCGCCCAGCTTCTGGAGCACCACGGACAGCAGCGGAAACTTCTCCAGATGGTCGCCGGTGACGAAGGCCAGGTCGTCGAACTGGGAATAGGTAGCGAAGCCATCGCCCCAGCTCTGATGCTTCGAGGCGATGATGAAGGCGCCGGCGGGCAGGGCGTCGCGGCCCTGGACCTCAATCCGGATGCCCGCCAGAACGCGCATGGCCCAGACCATGGACCGGACATACGCCCGGATGATCCGGCGAACGGCGCCGCGTCCGGGCAGCAGGGCGGCGAAGGCCGCCGCCAGGGTGCAGGTGATGGAAAGGGTCCAGTAGGCGACCGCAAAGGCGAAGCTGCGCATGGGCGCAACCTCGCCGGATCAGGCGACCTTGTCGAGGGCGCCCGCGCTGGTGATGCGGTTCCGCCCGGCGCGCTTGGAGGCGTAGAGGGCGGTGTCGGCCCGTTCCATCAATGCGGTGGCGCTTTCGCCCGCGATACGCTGGGCGAAGCCGGCCGAGATGGTGACGGCGCCCAGTTCGTCGTTGGTCGAGCGACGGCGCAGGGTGCGGGAGGCGATCTCCTCGCGCATGGCGTTCAGAGCGGCCTCGACGGCGCCGACGCCCTCGGCCGGGAAGATGATGGCGAATTCCTCGCCGCCATAACGCGCGGCCATGCGCGGGTGACGGCACACGCGGGCCAGGACGCTGGCGACATAGCGGATGACCTGATCGCCGGTCTGGTGACCCCAGGTGTCGTTGAAATTCTTGAAGTGGTCGATGTCGATGACGGCCAGCGTCAGCTGCCGCCCGTCGCCGTCCGCCGTGTCGCAGGCGGTGCGCAGGTGTTCGTCGAACGCCTTGCGGTTGGCCAGATTGGTCAGGGCGTCCGTCATGGCGTCGCGGCGCACCTGCTCCAAGTGTTCGCGCAGGCGCGAGACCTCGCGGGTGGATTGTTCGAGCCGCTGCTCCAGGGTGGCGTTCTCTTCCTGAACGCGCTGCGTGGCCGAGGTCAGGTCATCGACCAGAACGCGCAGGCCGGCCTCGCCGTCGATGCGGCCCATGGTGGCCGAGGCGTCGGCCAGGGTCTCGCCATATTCGACGTGGGTCTTGTGGGCGTTGGCGATGGCGTTGGCGACGCTGGACAGTTCGCGGTCCAGCACCCGGCCGGCGTCGCGGATTTCCTCGGACAGGCGGCCGCGCGGCAGATATTCGGCGGCCAGCATTTCGGACACCGACTCGGTGAAGGTGTCCTCGTTCGTCAGGATGCGCTTGATCTCGCGCCCCAGGGCGCCGTCGGGGTCGCTGACGTAGTGGAGCCACAGTTCGAAATTGACCGGCGTGGGCCACACGCCCGCCGACTCCATCTCATCGACCACCCGGCGCGCCAGCGAATAGGCGTCCGGCCCCCTCAGTGTCGTTTCGACGTGTCCCGTCATGGATGCCCCTGCACGACCGTTCTGGTCGCTTCCTCACTGGGGAAGATAGGCGCCGTTCCGTAACGGTGGGTTAAGTCGCGACGAAATCTCGCCGCGACCTGTCGGGTGTCAGCTCTTGAAGGTGACGGGGCGCAGCAGGAAGGCGGGCGTGCCTTCGTCGCCGAAGGGCGAACGGCCCGACGGCGCGGGCGTTTCGCGCGGCGCGGCGTCGGCGGAGCGGAGTTCGCGGCCCTTGCGCTCCGATCCGCCGCGCGAGCGGCGCGAACGGGCAGGGGCTGTGTCGCGGACCGCCTCAGCGACGACTTCAACCGGAGCCTCGATCGGCGCGGCGGCCTCGACGACGGTCTCGGCGACGGGGGCGGCCGTTTGCGGGGCCTCGGCGGCTTCGGTGCGGCGGCTGCGACCACGCGGGGTGCGTTCGCGACCGCCCGAACGGGCGTCGTCGCGGCGCGGCTGGTCCTTGATGGCGGCGAAGTCGATGCCGTCCAGAACCAGTTCCTCCGGGTCCTTCTTGATCAGCTTCAGCACCTTATCCAGCGACTTGTCGTCGGACGGGGTGACGATCATGAAGGCCTGGCCCAGCTTGCCGGCGCGACCGGTGCGACCGATGCGGTGCACATAGTCGTCGGCATGGTGCGAGACGTCGTAGTTGAAGACGTGGCTGACGTCCGGGATGTCCAGGCCGCGCGCGGCGACGTCGGACGCCACCAGGATCTTCAGCGCGCCGGAACGGAAGTCGGCCAGTGTCTTCATGCGCAGGGACTGGTCCAGGTCGCCATGGATCGGCGCAGCGTCGAAGCCGTGGGTCTTCAGCGACTTGGCGACGATATCGACTTCCGACTTGCGATTGCAGAAGACGATGCCGTTGCGCACGTCCTCGCGGCCGACCAGCTGGCGCAGCGCGGTGCGCTTGGCCTTGGGGTCGGACGTGGGGATGCGGACGATGTACTGGGTGATGGTGTCGGCCGTCATGGCGGGGCGCGACGCCTCGATCCGGGTCGGATCCTTGAGGAACTGCTGCGTCAGGCGCGTGATCTCGGGCGGCATGGTGGCCGAGGAGGACAGGGTTTGGCGGCGCGGCGGCGTCAGCTTGAAGATGCGCTCGATGTCCGGGATGAAGCCCATGTCCAGCATGCGGTCGGCCTCGTCGACGACCATCAGCTCGACCCCCGTCAGCAGCATCTTGCCGCGGTCGAACAGGTCCAGCAGGCGGCCGGGGGTGGCGATCAGAACGTCCACGCCCTTGTTCAGGGCCGCGACCTGGTCGCCCATGGACACGCCGCCGATCAGCAGCACCCAGTTCAGCTTGGTGCCCTTGGCGTATTTGGCGAAGCTTTCGGCGACCTGGTCGGCCAGTTCGCGGGTCGGGGCCAGCACAAGGGCGCGGGGCATACGGGCCCGGGCGCGGCCAGAGGCCAGTCGGTCGACCATCGGCAGGGTGAAGGCGGCGGTCTTGCCGGTGCCGGTCTGGGCGATGCCCAGAACGTCGCGGCCGGCCAGGGCGACCGGGATGGCCTGCTCCTGAATGGGGGTGGCGGTCGTATAGCCGGTGTCGGCGACCGCTTGCAGGGTCGTGGGCGAAAGGCCCAGCTTGGAGAATTCTGTCATGAAGTCCTGAGGACGGAGGATAAACGCCGTAACGTCTTTGGCTGACCGGAACCGCCCCTCGTGGGCGAGCGGGCGGCGCGCATCGCCAGACCTGTCCCGAGCCTGCGGCGGATATAGAAGCCCCCACGACAGAGTCAAGTATTCGCGCGGTTTCGGCGACCATGGATCATCTTTCGGGGGAAGGGCGTTGCATTCGCATCCTGGCGCCCGAACAGTCGCGCGGGGTGGGGAGGTTCGGCATGCGAATGTTGGCTACGGCGGCCGTCGTATTTGGGCTTCTGGGCGTTGGGATTCTGGGCGTCACGCCTGCCCGGGCGGGGGACATGCAAGCCGCGTTCGGAAACACGCTGGTGACCCATTATCCCGACGGAGGCTGGATCAAGCACTGGTTCGAGCCGGACGGCTCCTATCGCGCCGAGTTCGACGACGGGCGGCGGCTGACCGCGCGCTGGCGGGTGGAGGGGGCCAAGGTCTGCCTGAACGACATTCGGCCCGCCAGCCTGATCCGCCGCTATTGCGTGCCGATGATCGAGGCCCGGGTCGGCCAGAGCTGGAGCGCGCGCGACGCGCTGGGGCGGCGGGTGACCAACACCTTGCAGGCGGGACGCTGACGCCGGGTTTGCCCGACTCCGCGCGGAGGGTTAGAGCAGTGCGCTTCTTCCGCACCGCTCCAGACTGAACCGCCATGCACGACATCAAAGCCATCCGTGAGAACCCCGACGCCTATGTCGCCGGCTGGTCGTCGCGCGGCGTCGATGACGCAGCGGACGTGGTCGCGCGCCTGCTGGCGCTCGACGTCGAACTGCGCGGGGCCCAGACGGCGGGGCAGGACGCCCTGTCGAAGCGCAACGCCGTGTCCAAGGCCATCGGCGCCGCCATGGGCCAGAAGGACATGGCCGAGGCTGACCGGCTGAAGGCCGAGGTCGAGACGCTGAAGGGCGAGATCGCCGCCTCTGCCGAGATCGAGGGGGCCAAGAGCGCGGAGCTGCGCGACCTGCTGGCGGGGCTGAAGAACCTGGCCGCCGCCGATGTGCCGGATGGTGAGGACGAGAGCCAGAACGTCGAGGTCCTGACCTGGGGCGAACCGCGCCGGACCGGCCCGGCCAAGGATCACGCCGACCTGGGCGAGGCGCTGGGCCTGCTGGACTTCGAGGCCGCCGCGAAAATGTCGGGCGCTCGCTTCGCCGTGCTGAAGGGCCAGCTGGCCCGACTGGAGCGCGCCATCGGCCAGTTCATGCTGGACCTGCAGACGGACCAGCACGGGTATCTGGAGGTGAACCCGCCGCTGCTCGTTCGTGACGAAGCAATGTTCGGTACGGGGCAGCTGCCGAAGTTCGAAGAAGACCTTTTTCGTGTCGATAGCGTTTCCAAGAAATACGTTCGTAGCGCCTTTCGACAGGCAGTTGATGATGTGATTGGGCAAAAGCTTGCCCAGCAGCATTTCGAGCTAAAAGGCGCTTACCCAGGCGGTTGGGATGAAACGTCGGCGAATTGGGACGCATCTTCGGAAGGAGCGTTGAGCTTCTTCGAATCCGTCCTCGAGCTTGAGAGCAGTAATCGCTGGCTCATCCCCACCGCCGAAGTTTCTCTGACCAACCTCGTGCGCGAGCAGATCCTGCCCGAGGATGAGGTGGCGACGCCGATGCGGCTGACCGCCTTGACGCCCTGTTTCCGGGCCGAGGCGGGGTCGGCGGGGCGGGATACGCGCGGGCTGATCCGCCAGCACCAGTTCAGCAAGGTCGAGATGGTCTCCATCTGCCGGCCCGAGGATTCCGAGGCCGAGCATGAGCGGATGACCGGCTGTGCCGAGGCCGTGCTACAGGCGCTGGAACTGCCGTATCGCAAGGTGCTGCTGTGCAAGGGCGACATGGGCTTCTCGGCGCGCAAGACCTATGACCTGGAGGTCTGGCTGCCCAGCCAGGGGACGTATCGCGAGATCAGCTCCTGCTCGAACTGCGGCGACTTCCAGGCGCGTCGCATGGACGCGCGGTTCAAGCGCGCGGGGGAAAAGAAGACCGAGTTCCTGCACACCCTGAACGGCTCGGGCCTGGCCGTCGGCCGGACGCTGGTGGCGGTGATGGAGAACTATCAGCAGGAGGACGGCAGCATCGCCGTTCCGAAGGCGTTGCTGCCGTATATGGGCGGGCTGACGGCCGTTGGAGGCGCAGCGTGAGCCCTTCTCCCCTCGGGGGAGAAGGTGGCGTGCGGAGCACGACGGATGAGGGGGCTGTGTCTGCTCTCTCGACGTCGGGGCCGTGGAAACCTACCCCTCATCCGAGCGCCTTCGGCGCCCACCTTGTCCCCCAAGGGGAGAAGGAAGATGGGGGCGCGATATGAAGATCCTCCTCACCAACGACGATGGCATCGAGGCGGAAGGCCTTGAATGCCTGGAGAAGATCGCGCGTCAGCTGTCGGACGACGTGTGGATCGTCGCGCCGCAGACCGAACAGTCGGCCAAGGGGCGGGGGATCACCCTGACCGAGCCGTTGCGGGTCAACAGGCTGGGCGACAAGCGGTTCGCGGTGACGGGGACGCCGACGGACTGCGTCATCCTGGCGGTCAACGACCTGATGCCGGAGAAACCCGATCTGGTGCTGTCGGGCGTGAACCGGGGACATAACGTCGGCGAGGACGTCAGCTATTCCGGCACGGTCGCGGGCGCGCTTCAGGGCATGGCGTTCGGCATCCGCTCCATCGCGCTGAGCCAGAGCCTGGAACGGTTCCACGACGATGTGGTCGCCCACTGGGAAACGGCCGAGGCGTTCGCCCCCGGCATCATCGCCCGGCTGCTGGAGCAGACGTGGGAGGACGGGGTGGTGATGAACCTGAACTTCCCCAAGCTGCCGCCGGAGCTGGTCAGGACGGTCGAGGTGACGCGCCAGGGCTTCCGCGACATCGGCGAGATGCACGCCATCCGCCGCACCGACCTGCGCGGGCGCGATTATTACTGGATGGCGTTCCGCGGCGCACCGCAGGAGCATGCCGAGGGCACCGATCTGAGGGCGATGGACGAGGGCAAGATCTCGGTCACGCCGCTGCATGTCGACCTGACCCACATGCGCAGCGTCAATGATCTGAAGAAGGTCTTGGGCGGGGCGCCGCCAAAGGCCATATCCGCCGCATGAAGATGCACGACGACCGCGCGGGACGACTGATCCTGAGCCTGAGGCAGCAGGGCGTCACCGACGCGCGCGTGTTGCAGGCCATGGAGTCCATCGACCGCGCCCTGTTCGTCAACGAGCGGTTCCTGGATCAGGCGTGGGAGGATCAGGCCCTGCCGATCGACTGCGCCCAGACGATCAGCCAGCCCTATATCGTCGGCCTGATGACCCAGGCGCTGGACGTCCAGCCGCGCCACCGGGTACTCGAGATCGGCACCGGCAGCGGCTATCAGTGCGCAGTGCTGAGCCGACTGGCGCGCTTCGTCTATTCGGTCGAACGCTATCGCAGCCTGCTGACCGAGGCCGAGGCGCGGCTGAAGGCGCTGGGCGTGGACAATGTCTTCACCCGCCACGGCGACGGCGGTCTGGGCTGGCCGGAACAGGCGCCGTTCGACCGGATCATGGTCACCGCCGCCTCGCCGCACGAGCCGACCGAACTGCTGAAGCAGTTGAAGCCCGGCGGGATTCTGGTCGCGCCGGTAGGGCGGACCTCGGTGCAGATGCTGCATCGCTATACCGGTCAGGACGACGGCTCCTTCCGCCGCGAAAGTCTGAGCGAGGTGCGGTTCGTGCCTCTGGTGGAGGGCGTGGCCAAGGAGGGGTAGGGACGGCACGCGGCGCCATTAACCTTTCCGCCCCACTTTCGCGCGCTTTGGCGGGTTGGCTTTGCCGGCGCGCCGGGGCACACCGGGCAGGCGAATTCACGGTTAAAGAGGGCAGGCGCATGGGCGGCATCACGGGATGGACCAGGGCGATGATCTTGGGCGGGCTGGCCATGTCGGCGGCCGCATGTTCCAGCTATCCCAGCGAGCCGCGCTATTCGACCCGACCGACGCCCACGGGCGCGCAGGCGGCGCCGACGGGGTCGCCCTATGGCCCGCCCGGAAATCCGTATCCGCAGGGCGCCTATGACAACAGCGGCCCGGCGCGGGTGGAATCGCCCGCGGCCGAGGCGCCGGTGACCGCGCCCGTCGCCCCGATCGAGGGGGGCAGCCTGCCGCCCGCCGGTGGGATTCCGCCCGTCTCGACGTCGCCCTATGCCCCGCAGCCGAGCTATACGCCGCCCGCGACCACGGCTGCTCCGGTCAGTCCGCCCGTCTCGACGATGCCGGGCGCGGCCTATGTGATCCAGCCGGGCGACACCATTTCCGGCGTCGGGCGCCGGTTTCAGACCCCGGTCCAGAGCCTGATCGACCTGAACGGCTTGGGGCCCAGGGGCCAGATCAGCACCGGACAGCGGATCATCCTGCCGGACAGCGCGGTGGACATGGGGTCTGACCCCTATGCGACCGGGCCGTCGCCCGTCGGTGTCATGGTGCCCGAGAACGGCGCGCCGCCGCCCCCGCCGCCTCCGCCGCCGTCGGGCAATCCGGCCTTGCCGCCGCCCTCGCGCATCCCGGCGGCCGAGGCCGGCGCGCCAGTCCCCAGCAGCGTGGCGCTGCAATGGCCGGTGAGGGGCGACATCGTTCGCCGCTTTGGCCCGGTCGGCATGGGCGAGCGCAACAATGGCATCAACATCGGCGCCTCGGCCGGCACAGCGGTGACGTCCGCCGCCGCCGGGCGCGTGGCCTATGTCGGCGACGACCTGGTGGGACAGGGGCTGACGGTGCTGATCGTGCACCGCGACGGCTGGCGCACGGTCTATGGTCATCTGGGCTCGGCCACGGTGCGGGACGGCGACGACGTCCGCGCCGGCCAGCAGATCGGGACGGTCGGTCTGACCGCCGGCGACGGCCGCCCGTCGATCCATTTCGAGACCCGTCAGATGCGCGGCGACGAGCCCGTGGCCATCGATCCGTTGTCGGTTCTGCCACGCTGACGGAATTGCGACCGCGCCGCGCGTTGCAATGTCGCGCGGCGCACCCTAGTTTCCGCGCCTCGTTTTCAAGGGGCGCCGCGTGACGGCCAGGCCCCGCGCCGGGGAGTTACCATGCCTGCTGCCGACGGCGGACTGATGTCCGCAATCACGACGTTCCTGCCGTTCGTCGCCATCTTCGTCCTGTTCTACTTCATGCTGATCCGTCCGCAGCAGAAGCGCGTGAAGGAGCATCAGGCGCTGATCGCGGCGATCAAGCGCGGCGACACGGTGGTCCTGTCCAACGGCATGATCGGCAAGGTGACCCGCGTCGAGAACGAGGAAGCCATGGTCGAGATCGCCCAGGGCGTGAACGTCCGCGTGGTCAAGGGCATGGTGGCTGAGGTGCGCAACCGCACGGCCATCGCCGCCAGCGACGCCAAGGCCTGACCCCCTAAACCGCCCAAGGGGCCGTCTCCATGATTCAGCTGTCGCGCTGGAAAGTCACCCTGCTGGTCATCGCGACCCTGCTGGGCGTGCTTTTCGCCTATCCCAACGTCCTGTCGCCCTCGCAACGCGAGGCGCTGCCGGGCTGGTTGCCCAAGAACGCCCTGAACCTGGGCCTGGACCTGCAGGGCGGCTCGTATCTGCTGCTCGAGGTCGATGTGCCGGAGATGCGCACCAAGCGCGTCACCAATCTGGTCGAGGACGTGCGGGTCACCCTGCGCGAGGCCCAGATTTCGGTCGGCGGCCTGCAACGCGAGCCGGGCGGCGTGGTCGTGACCGTCGCCGACGAAGGGCAGTATAACGCCGCCTTCGAGGCGCTGCGTCAGCTGGCGGGCGCGCCGGGCGCGAACGGACAGACCGACCGTCAGGCGACCCGCCTGTCGAACAACCGCATCCGCTTCGCCTTTACCGAAACCGCCCTGAACAGCATGGGCGCCACGGCCGTGGATCAGTCGATCGAGGTGGTGCGCCGCCGGATCGACAGCCTGGGCACGCGTGAACCGTCCATCACCCGCCAGGGCGCCGATCGGATCGTCGTCCAGGCTCCGGGCGAGAGCGATCCGTCTCAGCTGGAGCGCGTGATCGGCCAGACGGCGCAGCTGACCTTTCAGATGGTGGATATGGAAAACTCGGTCGCGGACGCCGCGGCCGGACGTGTCCCGCCGGACGCCCAACTGCTGATGGGCGAGGACGGTCAGCCGTATCTGGTCAAGAAGCGCGTGCTAGTCTCGGGCGAGAATCTGACCCGCGCCAGCGTGGGCGCCGACCAGAGCGGCCGCCCCGCCATCGACTTCCGCTTCGACGGCCAGGGCGCGCGTCGCTTTGGCGAGGCGACGGCCCAGAACATCGGCAAGCCGTTCGCCATCATCCTGGACGGCAAGGTCATCTCGGCCCCGACCATTCAGGGCGCGATCACGGGCGGCACCGGTCAGATCACCGGCAGCTTCTCGATCCAGCAGGCGTCCGAACTGGTGAACCTGCTGAACGGGGGCGCCCTGCCGGCGCCGCTGAAGGTCGAGGAACGCCGGACCGTCACCGCCGAGCTGGGGGCCGATGCGGTCGCCGCGGGCGGGATTTCGACGGCCATCGGTTTCGCCATCATCGTCATCTTCATGATCCTGGCTTATGGCCTGCTGTTTGGCGGGATTTCGGTGATCGGCCTGCTGCTGAACGGCCTTCTGATCATCGCGGCCATGTCGCTGACCCAGGCCACCCTGACCCTGCCGGGTATCGCCGGTCTGATCCTGACCTTTGCGGTGGCGGTGGACGCCAACGTGCTGATCTATGAGCGGATGCGTGACGAGGCGCGGGCCGGTCGGTCCGTGATCGCGTCGATGGACGCCGGCTTCAACAAGGCCATGGGCACCATCGTCGACGCCAACCTGACCACCCTGGTCGCCGCCGGGATCATGTTCATCTTCGGCGCCGGCCCGGTTCGGGGCTTCGCCTGGACCCTGACCATCGGCGTCTTCACCTCGATGTTCTCGTCGGTGATGGTCGCCCAGGTGCTGCTGGCTTACTGGCTGAAAATAGCCAAGCCCAAAAAACTGCCGATCGCGGAGTGATGGCGATGCGTGGATGGCCCCTCATCAAGCTGCTTCCGCAGAAGACGAACCTGCATTTCGTCAAGCACGCCCGCGCGGCGGGCGTTTTGTCCGTTATCCTGTGCGTCGCGTCCATCGCGGCCTGCTTCTATCCCGGTCTGAACATGGGCATCGACTTCCGGGGCGGCGCCTCGATGGAAGTGTCCAAGCCGGCTGGCCAGACGATCGAACTGGACCAGGTGCGCAGCGCCGTGGGCGACCTGGGCCTGGGCGACGTTCAGGTGCAGGGCATCGCCCGCCGCGACACCAACGCCGATGACGGCTCCACCGCCATCCTGCGCTTCCAGGTGCCGGAAGGTCAGGACCAGACGACCGTTGTCCGGCAAGTCGAGGGCGCGGTGACCAAGGCGGTCGGCGAAGTCAGCTATTCCGGCGTCAGCGTCGTCGGCTCGAAAGTGTCGGGCGAACTGTTCACCTCGGGCTTGCTGGCGCTGGGCGTCGCGATCGCGCTGATGTTCCTGTACATCTGGGTCCGGTTCGAGCCGCAGTTCGGGTTCGGCGCCGTGATCGGCCTGCTGCACGACGTGATCCTGACGTTCGGCCTGATCGTGCTGTTCAAGCTGGAGTTCAGCCTGAACATGGTCGCCGCGATCCTGACGGTTATCGGCTATTCGATGAACGACACCGTCGTGGTTTTCGACCGCCTGCGCGAGAACCTGCGGAAGTACAAGACGATGCCCCTGCGCGAGGTGATCGACCTGTCGCTGAACGAGACGCTGTCGCGGACCATCATCACCGGCGTGACCGCCGTCATGGTTCTGGCCGCCCTGGCGATCTTCGGCGGCGAGGCCCTGTTCGGCTTCTCCATCGCCCTGATGTTCGGCATCATCATCGGCACCTATTCGTCGATCTATGTCGGCGCGCCGGTGATCCTGCTGTGGGGCGTCAAGCGCGGCCAGGTCGCCGAAGACGCTAAGCCGATCAAGCTGGGCCCCGCCAGCCGGCCCTAGGCTTCGGCCCCTATGTGACTTCTCCCTCCCCACGCCGGGGAGGGAGCGTTACAGTCCCTGCTGGAATCACGCCGGGGAGGGCGCGTAAATGGCTGGACTGCTTTCGAATTTCCGCAACACCATCGGGCTCAGCCTGCTGCTGGCCGCGATCATGATCTTCGCCTTCGGCCGCGTGGCGCCGGGCGGGTTCGACATGGGCTTCTGGCAGGCGCTGTTCCGCTGGATCCACGTCGCGGCGGGCATCCTGTGGATCGGCCTGCTGTACTATTTCAACTTCGTCCAGATCCGGAAGATGCCGGAAATCCCGGCCGAGCTTAAGCCCGCCGTATCGCGCTATATCGCGCCCGAGGCCCTGTTCTGGTTCCGCTGGTCGGCGCTGGTGACGGTGCTGGCCGGGCTGGCCGTCATGTTCATGCGCGGCCATGCCTATGCGGCCGAGGTGCTGAGCTTCGGCATGGCCGGCAGCCTGGTCCAGGGCGACCAGGGCTTCATGCTGATGGGTGTCGGCGTCTGGGTGGCCGTGGTCATGTTCCTGAACGTCTGGGGCATCATCTGGCCGAACCAGAAGCGCGCGCTGGGCATCGTACCGGCCGACGACGAGACCAAGGCCCGCGCCGCTCGTGTCGCCATGCTGGCCAGCCGCACCAACCTGCTGCTGTCCCTGCCGATGCTGGCGGCCATGGCCATGTATCAGACCCTGTTCGGCTGACACCGTCCGACAGGTGATTTTCGGGGCCGGGGAGGGCGACCTTCCCGGCCTTTCGTCTTATGGGAACGGCATGAACGATCTCGACGCCCAGGTCCGCAGCGCAGACATCGACCGCTGGCTGGCCAGTCGGTTCGTGGCGGACGAACAGGCGCGCGCGGACCTGATCGCCCTCTACGCCTTCGAGGCGGAGCTGATGGCCATTCCCACCCGCGTGACCCAGCCTCTGCTGGCCGAGATGCGCTATACGTGGTGGGCCGAGCAGATGGACGGCGTGTTCGCGAACACGCCCCGCGTGGGCCATCCGGTGCTGGAAGCGCTGACGGATGTGGTGACGCGCCACGCCCTGCCGCGCGCGCCGGTGGATGCGCTGATCGAGGCGCATATCGGGCGGGTGCACGGACAGGCGCACGATCTGGACGCCTTCTACGTCGGGCCGATGGCGTTGGCGGCGCAGCTGCTGGCCGGCGCGGCCTGTGAGGCGGCGGTGACGCAGGCGGCGCGCGTTCGTGGCCTGGCGCAGACCGGCCGGTTCGAGGAGGCGCAGGCCATGCGATGCGCCGCCAACCGCGCCCTTCGCGGGCTGCCGGTTCGGGCCTTTCCAGCGGTGGCGCCAGCGGCCCTGACGCGGCCCGAGGCGCCCGAGGCGGTCAAGCGACTGAGGCTGACCTGGGCCGTCGTGACGGGCCGGATCTAGCGCGGATAGTCCAGCATGGAGGCGGGCCAGACGCTGCGGTTCGGCGAGCCGTCGAAGGCCCAGCGGATGAAGCGGGCCGTGCTCCTGGCCCCGGCGCGCATCAAGGGGCGCGGCAGGCTGACGGGTTGGTCGTGCATTGCCCGCGCCCACGCCGGCAGCAGGTCCAGCCCGGCCTGCATGATCACGCCGGCGGCCGCGTCGACGGCGGGCATGCCGACCGTCTGGCGCATCACCATGGCGGCGACCTCATGGGTGCGGGCGTCGGCGCGCAGCTCGGGCCGGTAGGTGTGGATCAGGGCGTCCGCCTGGGCCCGTGTGCGCGGCACGGGGTCGGCGCCCAGCGCCTGGGCGACCCGCGCCATTTCGGCGAAATAGGCGTCCTGGCGCGCCAGGGACATGGTCGGCTCGGCATAGCGGATCCAGGCGTCGAGGAAGCTGGACACCTCGGTCACATGCACCCAGGCCAGCAGATGCGGGTCGGACACGCGGTAGGACGTGCCATCGGGCAGTGACCCGCCCAGCCTGGCGTGGATGCGATTGACCTTTTCGATCGCCGCGCGTCCCGCCTCGGCGTGGTCATAGGTGGTGATGGCGATGAATTTGGCCGTCCGGCGCAGACGGCCGTGCATGTCGGCGCGGAAATCGGAATGATCCCAGACGCCGGCCAGCACGGCGGGATGCAGCATCTGCAGCAGCAGGCCCGAGACCCCGCCGATCATCATTGTCACCACATCGCCGTTGACGGCCCAGGCCACCGAGTCCGGCGGGAACAGGGCGTCGGCGCGGCGCAGCACCGGACGCTCGCCCTTGTCGGCGTCGTTGAACACCTGGGTGATCCGCGCACGCACGGCGCGGCGGACGGCGTCGAATGGTCGGGCGGAAGAGGGCATACGTCGCTCCGGCAGAGAGAATACCCGCGCGTCAGGCCTGACCGGCCGCTGGGCCCAGCACCGCGATCCTGCGATCCAGCCGGGCGACCTCGTCTTTCAACCGCGTCTGTTCGGAGGCCATGTCGACAGGCGTGCCGTCATCGTACTGCAACCGGGCGCCCTTTTCGATCAGATCGAGGCGATAGATCAGGGTCACGCGGCGCGCGATCAGCCGCTCCAGCTCGGTGTCCGAGGCGGTCATGACGCGTCCCGCCAGGCCTTGAGGGCGTTCAGGGCGCGGATGCTTTGCAGGCGCTTCTTGGCGCGGCCGCGATCCTTGGGATTGATGCGCTTGCCCTCTTCGTCGACGCGCGGCGCCTCCAGCGGGGGCAGCAGGCCGTAGTTGATGTTCATCGGCTGGAATTTGGAGCCTTCCAGGTGCCCGCCGGTGATATGCTCGACCAGGGCGCCCATGGCCGTTTCCGGCGGCGGCGCGGACAGGTCGCGACCCAGGGCCTGGGCCGCCGCGAGGCGACCCGTCAGCAGGCCCATGGCCGCGCTTTCGACATAGCCTTCGACCCCTGTCACCTGACCGGCGAAGCGCAGGCGCGGCATGGATTTCATGCGCAACTGCTTGTCCAACAGCTGGGGGCTGTTGAGATAGGTGTTGCGGTGCAGGCCGCCCAGGCGCGCGAACTGGGCGTTCTGCAGGCCGGGGATCATGCGGAAGGTCTCGGCCTGGGCCCCGTGTTTCAGCTTGGTCTGGAAGCCGACCATGTTGAACAGGGTGCCCAGGGCATTGTCCTGGCGCAACTGGACGATGGCGTGGGCCTTGACCGTCGGGTTGCGCGGATTGGTCAGGCCGACAGGCTTCATCGGGCCGTGGCGCAGGGTCTCGCGGCCGCGCTCGGCCATGACCTCGATCGGCAGGCAGCCGTCGAAATAGGGGACGTTCTCCCAGTCCTTGAACTCGGCCTTGGGACCGGCCAGCAGGGCGTCGATGAAGGCGTCGTACTGCTCCTTGTCCATCGGGCAGTTGACGTAGGCAGCGGCGTCGCCGCCCGGGCCTTCCTTGTCATAGCGTGACTGACGCCAGGCGATGTCGAAGTCGATGCTGTCGGCGTGGACGATGGGGGCGATGGCGTCGAAGAAGCTGAGGCTTTCCTCGCCCGTCAGCGTCAGGATCGCATCGGCCAGGGCGGGCGAGGTCAGCGGGCCGGTGGCGACGATGACATTGTCCCATTCCTCCGGCGGCAGGCCGGCGATCTCCTCGCGCACGACGGTGACCAGCGGGTGGGCCTCCAGCCGCGCCGTCACCGCCTGCGAGAAGCCGTCGCGGTCGACCGCCAGGGCGCCGCCCGCGGGGACCTGATGGGCGTCGCCGCAGGCCATGATGATCGAGTCCAGCGCGCGCATCTCGGCATGCAGCAGGCCGACGGCGTTGTATTCCCAATCGTCCGAGCGGAACGAGTTGGAGCAGACCAGTTCGGCCAGGCCATCCGTATGGTGCGCATCCGTCTTGACGCCCGGAACGCCGCGCATTTCGTGCAGGATGACGGGCACGCCGGCATTGGCGATCTGCCAGGCGGCTTCGGATCCGGCGAGGCCGCCGCCGATGACGTGAATGGGTTTGACGGAGGGGGCTTCGTTCGACATGGCGGCCTTCTAGCTATCCCGAACGGTTTAGTCAGCAACCGACTGGCGGCGCGCGGGGGGACGGGTATGATCCGGCCGACGACGAGGGGCTGATGAACCGCACGCATACCGATCAGCGGCGACTGAATGTCGCCGCCGCCACCCTTGATGGCGCGCGCGCCATGCCGCGCATCTGGCGCGGCGCGTGGGCCGCGCTGGCGCAGGTCAGTGTGCTGGCTGTGGCGCCGGCCCTTGTGACCCTGACGGAGACGGCCGGCATCGTCCACGCCGTCTGGCTGGCGATCGCCATCTGGATCGCCTGGGGCGCGCTGAGCCGTGTGGGCGCGGCGCGCAGCAATGTCACCGCCTGGGCCGAGGGTCTGGGGCCGGGCGGCCTGCAGTTCGGCAAGGTCGAGTTGCGGCTGTTGGCGGCGCTGCTGCTGAACCTGATCTTCATCGCCATGATCCTGACCGTGCTGGTGCTGGCGGCGCTGGTGGTGGCGGGCATGGCGGAGCTGGACGTCGCGGCGATCCAGGCGCGGGACTGGAGCGCTGCGGGCTCGCCCTGGCGGCTGGGGCTGGTGTGCGTGGTCGGCGCCCTGACGGTCTGGGTTCCGCTGATCTTCGTCATTCGACTGGGCCTGTTCAGCCAGGCGACGGTGGGGCGTGGCCATGCCGTGTCCTTGAACACCCTGGGGATCGCACAAGGTAGTTTCTGGCCGCTGGCCCTGTTGTTTGCGCTGATCGCCGCGGCGGTTGTCGCCCTGGTCGCTTTGCAGGTGTCAGCCGGTGTGGCGGGGCGGATAGCGTGGACTGTCGGCCTGATCTGGATTGCGGGGCCGTTTGCGGCGGGCGCGCTTGGCGCGGCCTATCGGCAGCTTGAATACTGGACCCCGCAAGGAGGGGCGCGATGACCAACCGATTTTCCATCGGCGATGCGCTGGGTGACGCGCTGGGCCTGATCCGACGGCACCCGCTGGCCGTGTTTGTCTGGGGCCTGCTGACGGCGGGGCCGAATGTGCTGGTGCTGGCCATCGGCGCGGAGATGGGACAGTTGGCGCCCGATCCCGACGCCGCGCTGACCGCCGGCTGGTGGCAGTACCAGGCGATTTCCGGCCTGATCAGCATTGCGCAATTGGTGCTGACCGTCGTCGCCGGCACGGCGACGATGCGAGCCGTCCTGCACGGGGAAGGGCAGAGGCGCGCATTCTTCATGCGGTTCGGTATGGATGAGTTGTGGGTCGCCGTATCCTACATCGCCATGATCGCGGCGGTGTACGCCGGCATCATCGTGGTGGGGCTGGCCGGAGTGGCCGCGGGCCTGATCCTGTGGGCGGTGAACGAGGGCGTGGCCATCGGCCTGGGCGTCCTGATCGGTGTCGTGGGTGGGGTGGCCGTGGTCTGGCTGATGCTGCGGGTGTCGCTGATACCGGCGGCCAGCGTGCGGGCGCACCGGTTCGCCTTCGCCGAGGGATGGCGTCTGGCCAAGGGTCAGGCGTTGCGGATCCTGGGCGTGTCGCTGGCGGCGCTGGTGCTGATCGTGACGCTGTATGCGGCGATCATCCTGCTGGCGATCATCATCGCCCTGGTGCTGGGCATCGCCCTGCCGAACCTGGAGCAGTTGGGCGAGATGGCCCAGTTGAGCCTCGACAGCGGCCCGCAGGTGTGGGCGCTGGCCATGATCGCCCTGATCCCCGCCTCGATCCTGATGGGGGTGATCCACGTGCTGTCCTATGGGCCGCTGGCGTCGGCGGTCAGGCAATTGGCGGGACCCGGGCCCGGCGCGCCTCAAGCTGACTTGGGCTAGACTGAACCGATCGGATTGACGGAGGAAACCATGAGCTTTTCACCCACGGAGGCCGCGTTCGAAGGATTCCGGGTCGTGCGGCGCCGACCCTTGGCCCTGGTCGGCTGGTCCCTGTTCAGCATCGTGATGACGGGCGTGATGGGCCTGTTGATGATGGACACGCTCACGGCCTTCGCCAGCGCGACGCAGGGGATCGAGAGCGGGGCCGAGCCGTCGATGGCGGACCTGGAGCGGATCGGGCGGCTGTATGTCGGCATGATGGCTTGGGCCGCGCCGCTGGGGATCGTGTTCGGCGCCGTGCTGAGCACCGCCATCGCGCGATCCGTGCTGAAGCCCGAGGCCAGCGCCTTCGCCTATCTGCGGCTGGGCATGGACGAGGTGCGGGTGGCGCTGGCGACGCTGGTCGTGGGCATCGTCATGGGGCTGGTCGGGTTCATCGTCTTTGGCGTGGTCGGTACGCTGGCGACGCTGGCGGTCAGCGGAAGCCAGAGCGCGCTGGCGGGCCTGGCGATCCTGGTCGGTCTGGCGGGCGTGGTGCTGCTGCTCTGGATGGCCGTGCGGTTAAGCCTGGTCGTGCCGATCACCTTTGCGGAACGCCGCGTCGCCCCGTTCGAAAGCTGGACCCTGACCAAGGGGCGGACGGCGCCGTTGCTGGGGATGGCGGTCATCGCCTTCGCCATGGCCATCGTCGTCAGCATGCTGGGCGGCGTCGTCGCCATGCCTCTGACGATGGCGACGGGCGCGGGCCTGCAGGGGCTGGCGGGGCTGGAGGACGCCTCGCTTCAGGAGGTGCTGCGCGCCGCCGCCGTCCCGCTGACGGTCTGGCTGATCATCAACAGCATCCTGACGGCGATGCAGACGGCCATCCTGTATGCGCCGTTCTCGGCCGCCTATCGCGACATCAAGGGTCAGCCCGCCGCCTGAACGGCGGGCTGAGGTCGGGGCTCAGGCGCTCTTGCGGGCGCGGGCCTTTGGCGCGCGTTCCGCGGGCGCGCCCAGGGCCGCCACGCGCGCCTTGCGGCGCTGCTCGTGGCGTTCCAGCACCTCTTTCAGATAGCGACCGGTCCAACTGGCGGGGTTGTCGGCGACCTGTTCCGGCGTGCCGACGGCGACGATCTCGCCCCCGCCGTCGCCGCCTTCGGGACCGAAGTCCAGCAGGTAGTCGGCGACCTTGATGACATCCAGATTGTGCTCGATCACGACGATGGTGTTGCCGTTCTCGACCAGTTCCTGAAGCACCTCCAGCAGCTTGCGCGTGTCCTCGAAATGCAGGCCGGTCGTGGGTTCGTCCAGGATATACAGCGTCTTGCCGGTGGCGCGTTTCGACAGTTCCTTGGACAGCTTGACCCGCTGGGCCTCGCCGCCGGACAGGGTGGTGGCCGGCTGACCGACCTTGACGTAGCCCAGGCCCACGCGTTCCAGCGTCAGCATCTTGTCGCGGATCGAGGGTACGGCCTTGAAGAAGGTCGCAGCCTCCTCGACCGTCATGTCCAGCACGTCGGAGATGGATTTGCCCTTGAAGACGATCTCCAGCGTTTCGCGGTTGTAGCGTTTGCCCTTGCAGACGTCGCAGGTGACGTAGACGTCGGGCAGGAAGTGCATCTCGATCTTGATGACGCCATCGCCCTGACAGGCCTCGCAGCGGCCGCCCTTGACGTTGAAGCTGAAGCGACCGGGGCCGTAGCCACGGGCCTTGGACTCCGGCAGGCCGGCATACCAGTCGCGGATGGGCCCGAAGGCGCCGGTATAGGTGGCCGGGTTCGAGCGCGGGGTGCGACCGATCGGCGACTGGTCGATGTCGATGACCTTGTCGAAATGCTCCAACCCCTCGATCCGGTCGAAGGTGGCGGGGGCGTCGGACGCATTGTTCAGGCGGCGGGCGGCCGCCTTGTACAGGGTCTCGATGGTGAAGGTGGACTTGCCGCCGCCGGACACGCCGGTGACGCAGGTGAACACCCCGACCGGGATTTCGCCGGTGACGTTCTTCAGGTTGTTGCCGGTTGCGCCGCTGATCTTCAGCATCTTCTTGCGGTTGATCGGGCGGCGGCCGTCGGCGGGCAGTTCGATCTCGCGCTCGCCGGTCAGGTATTTGCCGGTCAGGGAGTTCGGATTGGCCATCACCTCGGCGGGCGTGCCCTCGGCGCAGACCTGGCCGCCATGGACGCCGGCGGCCGGACCCATGTCGATAACGTAGTCGGCGGTCAGAATCGCCTCTTCGTCATGCTCGACCACCAGGACGGAATTGCCCAGGTCGCGCAGGCCCATCAGGCTTTCCAGCAGGCGGGTGTTGTCGCGCTGGTGCAGGCCGATTGATGGCTCATCCAGCACATAGAGGACGCCGGTCAGGCCCGAGCCGATCTGCGAGGCCAGGCGGATGCGCTGACTCTCGCCGCCCGACAGGGTGCCGGAACTGCGCGACAGGTTCAGATAATCCAGGCCGACATTGTTCAGGAAGCGCAGACGATCGGTGATTTCCTTCAGGATGCGCCGCGCGATCTCCATCTGCTTCTCAGTGAGATGCTCTTCCAGCGTCGAGAACCACAGATAGGCCTTGGAAATGGACAGCCAGCTGATCTCGGCGATGTCCTCTCCGGCCACCTTGACGGCCAGGGCCTCGGGCTTCAGGCGCTTGCCGCCGCAGACTTCGCAGGGGGTTTCGGACTGATAGCGGCCCAGCTCCTCGCGGACCCAGGCGCTGTCGGTCTCGCGCCAGCGGCGCTCGAGGTTGGGCAGGACGCCTTCGAAGGCCTTGGAGACCTCATATTTGCGAGCGTTGTCGTCATAGACGAATTTGATCTTCTCGCCGCCGGAGCCTTGCAGGATGACGGCCTGCGCCTTTTCCGGCAGGTCGCGCCACGGCTTGTCCATCGAGAAGCCGTAGTGGGTCGACAGCGACTGCAGCGTCTGGGTGTAGAGCGGCGAGGGGCCGCGCGCCCACGGCGCGACGGCGCCCTTGTGCAGGGTCTTGTCGCGATCCGGGATCACCAGATCGGCGTCGAAGGCCAGCTTGACCCCCAGACCGTCACAGGTCGGGCAGGCGCCGAAGGGGTTGTTGAACGAGAACAGGCGCGGCTCGATCTCGGCGATGGTGAAGCCGGAGACGGGGCAGGCGAATTTCTCGGAGAAGGTGATGCGACGTGGCTCGGTCTCGCCCTCGGCGACGCCGGCCCATTCGGCCACGGCGATGCCGTCGGCCAGACCCAGGGCGGTCTGCAGGCTGTCGGCGTAGCGACCTTCCAGCCCGGTTTTGGTGACGATCCGGTCCACGACGATGTCGATGTCGTGCTTGAACTTCTTGTCCAGAGTCGGCGCGTCCTCGATGGCGTAGAATTCGCCGTCGATCTTGAGCCGCTGGAAGCCCGAGCGCTGCCACTCGGCGATCTCTTTCCGATACTCGCCCTTGCGACCGCGCACGACGGGGGCCAGCAGCAGGATGCGCTCACCCTCAGGCAGGGCGGTCAGCTTGTCGACCATCATCGAAATGGTCTGGCTTTCGATCGGCAGGCCGGTGGCGGGCGAATAGGGTACGCCGACGCGCGCCCACAGCAGGCGCATGTAGTCGTGGATTTCCGTGACCGTGCCGACGGTCGAGCGCGGGTTTTTGGACGTCGTCTTCTGTTCGATGGAGATAGCCGGGGACAGACCCTCGATCAGGTCCACGTCAGGCTTGCCCATCAGCTCCAGGAACTGGCGCGCATAGGCCGACAGGCTCTCGACATAGCGGCGCTGGCCCTCGGCGTAGATGGTGTCGAACGCCAGCGAGGATTTGCCCGAGCCGGACAGGCCGGTCATGACCACCAGCTTCTCGCGCGGGATATCGACGTCCACGCCCTTGAGATTGTGCTCGCGGGCTCCGCGAACGCGAATGAAGTTATGCTTTTCGGTCATGCTGTCCGGGAACGCGACAAAGCCCGGATCGGTCCGGGACGACGCCGCTATATGGGGATCAATTCGCCCGATTCAGCAAGAACAATGTGGGAACATTGCGGCGAGTTCACTCGCCTTGGGTTTGCGGGGCGTCCTAGTGTGCAGGAATGACCCCCGCAGCCGCCCCCATCATTCTGAAAGCGACGCTTCACAGCGAGGACGGGATGGACCTGCGTCTGGTCCACTATCCCGCTGGGCTGGCGCAGCCGCGCCATCGTCATGATGATGCGCAACTGTCGATTTTGCTGGCCGGGACCCTGCGCGAGGTGACGCGTCAGCAAGATGTGGAGACGGCGCGGCGATCCCACGGTTTGAAACCCTGCGGCCAGAGCCATGCGGCGGAGTTCGGCCCGCACGGCGCGTTGATGCTGTCCATGACGCTGGACCGGGATCCGGCCACGCCGCGTCAGGCGGCCGAGTGGCTGCCGAACACCCCGGCCATGGACACGCTGATCGCTGGGCTGCTGGCCACAGATGATGCGACCGTTCGCGCCGACATGGCGCAGGATCTGCGTGGCATGCTGACGGCGGGGTCGGCTGCGCCGACGGGGCGGGGCGGGCAGGATGCGGCGCGACGACTGAAAAAGGCATTGGACGCCCGGCCGGATGGCGGGCGCATCGACGACATGGCCCGTGAGCTGGGACTGCACCGGGTGCATCTGAGCCGGTGTTTCACCGAAACCTATGGCCTGGCGCCCAGCCTTTATCGGGCGCGGGTCATGACGGCGCGGGCGCTGACGCAGGCGCTGCGAGGGCGGGAGGGGCTGGCGGCGGTCGCGGCGGATGCGGGTTTCGCCGACCAGAGCCATATGGCGCGGACCAGTCGGCGGCAGATCGGGGCGCCGCTGTCGCGGGTGCGGGAATTGTTCGCGCGCGCTACATCCGTTCAAGCGCGGGCCGCCTGAAACCCGCACATCGCTGCTGTCACAGGAGCGACGACCGATGAAATTCCTCCCCGCCATTCTGTCCGCCAGCCTGCTGGCCACGCCGGTTCAGGCGCAGCAGGCGGACCGCGCCGATCTGGCTGCCCGCACGGTCATGGATCTGGCCAAGGCGACCCGCGCGCCGGCGTCGGCGCCGCCCGCGCTGTCGGTCATCGTGGTGCGACCGGGCGCGGCGCCCGTCATCTATGTCGACGGCGTCGCCGATGTGCGCACGGGGGCCCGGGCGGATGGAGACACGCCCTTCTACATCGCCTCGATGACCAAGGCCTATGTGGGGCTGATGGCAGCGACCCTGGACCAGCGCGGGGTATTCGACCTGGACCAGACGATGACGGATGTCTGGCCCGGTCTGACGATCGAGGGGCGCGATCCGTCGATGATCACCTTCCGTCAGCTGCTGTCGCATCAGGCCGCGATCGAGAACGATGAGCTGACGGGCGGGACAGCCTATGTCCGCGAGATTCCGGCGGGCGACTACGGCGCCTTCCTGGCCTGGTCAGAGGCGCGGGACGAAGGGTTCCGGTACGATAATCTGGGCTACATCCTGTACGGCGCCGCGCTGGAGCTGAAGACCGGGCGGCACTGGCGGACCTGGCTGGACGAGACGGTGATCCGGCCGCTGGGCATGGATCACACGGCGTCGCGGGTCAGCGGCTGGCCGGTCGCGGCCGCGGGCCATGAATGGATCGGCGACGGTCAGTGGCAGACGCGGTCGGTCAAGGCGGACGATCTGATGCACGCGGCCGGCGGGCTGATGACCTCGCCCAACGACATGGCGCGGTGGCTGGCGGCGAATGCGGGTCGGATGGCCTTGCCGCCCGAAGCCTATGTCGAGGCGCAGACGTCGCTCATATCCGCCGAGGCCAATCAGGAAGGGATCGCCTGTCAGGGCTATTCCCTGGGCTGGCGCACCTGTCTGGTCGCCGGTGAGCCCGTGCTGCTGCACGGCGGCGGCTATACCGGCGCGCGGTCTGGCATGGCCATCGTGCCGCGGCTGGGCGTGGGCGTGGCGGTTATGTCGAACAGCGACAGCATGACGGGTTATCTGAGCGGGGCGCTGGTCAAGACCTTCCTGACGACGCTGATCGATCCCGCCTATCAGCCCGAGACGCCGGCGGCCTTTGGTCAGGCGTTCAGCGACATGCTGACCAAGCAGATGCGACGGCGTCACGAGCGACTGGCGCAGGCGCGAGGCGAGGCGGTGTGGCAGGGCTGGGCGTGGACGCCGGATGCGGCGACGCTAGATGCCTATGTCGGGCGATATCGGTCGGACCTGGGCGATGTGATGGTCGAGCGGGACGGGGAGGGCCTGCGTCTGCGCCTGGGCCAGATTTCAGCACGGCTGACGCCCGCGGCGCCTGATCTGTTCGGCGCGCAATCCAGCCCGATCGTCACGCCAGACGAAGCCCGGTTCGTGCGTGAAAACGGCCGGATCGTGCGACTGGACTGGGACGGCGATCTGCTGCCCCGCGTGGACTGAGCCTCAGTCGCCCGTTCGGCGATAGCGCTCGCCGACGCCCAGCATGACATTGTTGGCGTTGGCGACGCCCAGCTCCAGGCTCTCGGCGATGCGCCGGGCACGCTCCATGAAATGGGCGGCGGCCACGGGCGGGCAGACCTCGCGCGTCGTTGCTTCGAACAGGGCCAGCCAGCGGTCGAAATGGGTTCCGTCGATGGGCAGGGGCAGATGCTTCGGCATCGGTCTGCCCTGATAGACGCCGGTGGACAGGGCCACGGACGACCAGAACAGCTTCATTTGTTCCAGATGCGGACCCCAGTCCCGAACGCGCGCGGCGAAGACCGGGCCGATCAGGTCGTCGTCGCGAACCTTGGCGTAGAAGGTCTCGACCAGGCGGTCGATCATCACCTCGTCTATGCCGGTCTGATCGCGGATGCGCGCCGTCGCCTCGGCGCGCCGCAGGGCGGCGGCTTCGCGCTCGGGCGGCGCGGCGGCGGGGAAGGGGATGGCGGTCATGAGAGCCTCGTGGTGGGCGTAATATGGGACGGGCCGTATCGGTGCGCCATGCGACAGGTGGCGCGGCGGGCGCCAAGGTGGCGCTTGCAACCAACCGCACATGACCCCATTGTCTCCCTGTCGAGTGTTTTTACAGGAGGCCTGACGATCATGATCAGCACGCTGGAAATCGGTTTCGCCCTTTCCGCTCCGCTGCTCGTGTTCGCCTATGTCCTTCTCCAGCCTCGGCCCAAGCCCGTCCCCATCCGCGTTCGTGACGCTCAGCAGCGTCGCCGCCCGAACGCCTGACGGCCACACGCTTTTCGACAATCTGAGCCTCGCCTTCGGGCGTGAGCGCACCGGCCTGGTGGGCCGCAATGGCGTGGGCAAGACCACGCTGCTGCGTCTCATCGAGGGGCTGATTGCGCCCGCCGAGGGGACGGTGACGCGCGCCGGTCGCCTGGGCGTGCTGGCCCAGCGCCATGAGCCCGCGCCAAGCGAGACGGTGGCGGACACGCTGGGCGTCGCCGAACCGCTGGCGATCCAGGCGCGCATTTTGGCTGGTGAGGGATCCGATGCCGATATGGCCGAGGCGGACTGGACGCTGGACGCGCGGCTGGACGAAGCGCTGGGGCAAACGGGCCTGGCGGGTATGGCGTGTGAGCGGCTGACGTCCAGCCTGAGCGGGGGCGAACAGACGCGTCTGCGACTGGCGGCCTTGCTGATGGCGCGACCGGACCTGCTGATCCTGGATGAGCCGACCAACAATCTGGACGCCGACGCGCGCCAGATCGTGGCCAGGGTGCTGAACGGTTGGAAGGGCGGAGCCGTCGTGGTCAGCCATGACCGTTCCCTGCTGCGCCAGATGGATCGGATCGTGGAGCTGTCCAGCTTGGGTGGTGCGGTTTATGGCGGGAACTATGACGCCTATGAGCAGCGCAAGGCGCTGGAGCGGGCGGCCGCCGAGCGCGAGCTGGAGAACGCGGAAAGGCAGGTCAAGCAGACCGCGCGCGCGGCTCAAACCGCGGTGGAGCGCAAGGCGCGTCGGGACAAGGCGGGCCGCGCCTTTCGCGCCCGGGCCTCGGAGCCGAAGATGCTGCTGGATTTCAGGGCCGAGCGGGCCGAGCAGTCCGGCGCGCGCGATCAGCAGACGGCGGCCCGGCTGGCCGCAGCGGCCGATGCGGCCCTGAGCGACGCCGCGGCGAAGGTCGAGCGGGTCCGGCAGATGGACATTCCCATGCCCCCGTCCGGCCTTGCGGCTGGGCGGACCGTGCTGGTGCTGGATCAGGCGGGATGGACGACGCCTGAGGGGCGACAGGCGCTCAAGCCGGTGTCGCTACGCCTCACGGGGCCGGAGCGCGTGGCGATCACCGGGCCGAACGGGACCGGCAAGACGACCCTGCTGAAGCTGATGACCGGCGCGCTGGCGCCGACGATCGGACGGGTGGAGCGGCCCGTTCCCGCCGCCCTGATGGATCAGCATGTCGGCCTGCTAAGGCCGGACGAGACCCTGCTGGAGGCGTGGTTGCGGCTTAACCCGGCTGCGTCGCCGAACGACGCCCATGCGGGGTTGGCGCGATTCCTGTTTCGCAATGTCGCGGCCCACAAGCCGGTGCGCATGCTGTCGGGCGGCGAACGGCTGCGGGCCGGGCTGGCCTGTGTGATGACCGGGCGTCAGACGCCGCAGTTGCTGATCCTGGACGAGCCGACGAACCATCTGGATCTCGATTCGCTGTCGGCGGTCGAGGCGGCACTGAGGGCCTATGACGGCGCCCTGGTCGTGGTCAGCCACGACCGCGATTTTCTGGACGCCATCGGCGTGCAGCGGACTGTGGCGCTGGGTTAAGGCTCAGGCCGTGCGGTTCAGGGCGAAGGCCCGGCCGTCCGCGACCGCCGCGTGGCCCGATGCGCCATAGCCGGCGGGCGCGCCGCGCGCCTCGGTGACCTCGCCCGCGATGGCGCGGACCAGACCCTCGGAAATCTGGCGGGCCGCCTCGACCGCGCCGGCGTGGGCGGCGACGGCGGCGTCGAACAGGCGCGTGGCGCTCATCAGCGCCTTGCGTTCGGCCAGAGGCGCAGCGGCCAGGGCAGAGGGATCGGCCTTCACCTGGGCCGACTCGCGGCGATAGGCGTTGGCCAGGTCCTGGGTCTCGGCCAGACCCTCGGCCACGTCCTGGGGGCGCTGGGCGGCGAAGGCGGCGGTTTCCGTCTCGAGCCGGGCGGTCAGGATCTGGGTCAGGCCCAGCAGTTGGCGCACGCGGGCGGTGGCGGTGATGACGGCGGCGTCCGGAACGGTCATGCGGCTTGCTCCTGCATCTTCATCATCTGGGCGACGACGTGGTCGGCCAGCCCGATCCCGCCGGCCTTGACGGTCTGTTTGGCCATGGCTTCGACCAGGAAGCTGCGCCAGGTGGCCTCGCTCTCGCCGCCGCCGAACGGCCCGTCGGTCTTCAGACCCTCGAACATCGGCTTCATCATCTGGGCCAGGAAGGTGGCCTCGAAGGATTCGGCGGTCTCGCGCATCTTGCCCGACTGGGCGGACGGCGCCTGAGCTGTGGGGCGCAGCAGGTCGGGGGAAAGGCTGGTCAGGCTGTCCATCACATCACCTCGATGTCGGCTTGCAGGGCGCCGGCGGCCTTGATCGCCTGCAGGATGCTGATCATGTCGCGCGGGCTGACGCCCAGGGCGTTCAGGCCGTTGACCAGGGTCGAGAGTGAGGTCCCGCCGCCGACGATCCGCATCTGACGGCCCAGCTCTTCCTCGACGTTGACCGTCGATTGCGGGACCACGACCGTCTGGCCGCCCCGGCTGAAGGGTTCGGGCTGGCTGACCAGGGGCGTCTCCTGGACCGAGACGGTCAGATTGCCCTGGGCGATGGCGACGGTGGAGACGCGAACGGCCT
>Ga0160451_100159_pt1 | contig 58974 bp, 45 predicted proteins | sample HID1975M_E1MG_FD_108270 | JGI IMG/M metagenome (GOLD analysis project Ga0160451, IMG submission 108270) | Enriched soil microbial communities from UW Madison campus, WI, USA - HID1975M_E1 MG | ecosystem: Environmental > Terrestrial > Soil > Unclassified | place: USA: Madison, Wisconsin... | reverse complement strand
CGACTACGGCGCGGCCAGCCAGCTGGAGAAGATCGACATGCTCGACTTCGCCGAGCTGATCGTGCTCAACAAGTACGACCGCCGCGGCGCCGAGGACGCGCTGCGCGACGTGCGCAAGCAGTGGAAGCGCAACCGCACCGCCTTCGCCACAGCCGACGCCGATGTCCCGGTCTATCCGACCATCGCCAGCCAGTTCAACGACCCCGGCATCAGCTGGATGTTCGCCAACCTGTGCCGGCTGCTGCGCGGGAAGCTCGGCCTCCCCCCTGTAGGAGCCCGTCTTGCGGGCGACCCGGGCAACGAAACAACGGCATCATCCGGCGTGCCCACCACGCCGCACATCGCGGCAGCGGAGACATCCGTCGCGTCGCCGGCAAGACCGGCTCCTACGACAAACCGCTGCGACTTCGATCCGCGCATCGACACCACGCTCAAGGAACCGCGCGCCACCGTGCTGATCCCCGGCGCGCGCGTGCGCTACCTGGCCGAGATCGCCGAACAGGGCAGGGGCATCAACCGCCGCATCGAGACCGAGGCCGAGACCGCCAGCCGCGCGCAGTCGTACTGGCAATCCCTGCGCGACCTGGACGACGAGCTGCTGCCCGAACCGCTGGCGCTGTATCCGGATGCTGCTCTTGTAGGAGCCCGTCTTGCGGGCGACACGGGCAATGGAACCACGATGATGCCGGATTCCCCGGCCGCGCCGCAGAACACGGGGTTGCCGGCGTCCGTCGGGTCGCCGGCAAGACCGGCTCCTACAAGGAGCGCGCCGGACCGCACCCTCCTGATCCTGCGCCAGCGCTACAACGACGCGGTGCAGTCGCTGTCGTCCGAAGCCCTGCGCCAGCTGCGCGAGTGGCCGCAGCGGCTCAAGTCGATCACCGACGAAGCCACCGAATACCAGGTCCGCAACAAGACCATCCGCGTCGAGAACTACCGCCAGTCCCTCAGCCACCAGCCGGTGCCCAAGATCGCCGCGCCCACCTACAGATCCTGGGGCGAGCTGCTCACCTTCCTCGGCAAGGAAAACCTCCCCGGCAGCTATCCCTACACTGGCGGCGTCTACCCCTACCGCCGCACCGGCGAAGACCCGATCCGCATGTTCGCCGGCGAAGGCACGCCCGAGCGCACCAACCGCCGCTTCCACTACCTGTCGGTCGGCCAGCCGGCCGCGCGCTTGTCCACCGCGTTCGACTCGGTCACCCTGTACGGCGAGGACCCGGCGCCGCGCCCGGACATCTACGGCAAGATCGGCAACTCCGGGGTCAACATCCCCACCCTGGACGACATGAAGAAGCTGTACTCCGGCTTCGACCTGTGCGCGCCCACCACCAGCGTGTCGATGACCATCAACGGCCCGGCGCCGATGATCCTGGCGATGTTCATGAACACCGCCATCGACCAGCAGGTCGAGAAATACCTCAAGGCCGACCCGCAGCGCTGGGCCGAAGCCGAGCAGAAGATCGAAGCGTTGTTCGCGGGCCGCGGCATCTCCAATGAAAGCCGGCCGCGCTACCACGGCGAGCTGCCGCCGACCAACGACGGCCTGGGCCTGGGCCTGCTCGGCGTCACCGGCGAGCAGCTGCTCGATGCCGACACCTACGCTGCGATCAAGGCCGAGACGCTCAAGACCGTGCGCGGCACCGTGCAGGCCGACATCCTCAAGGAGGACCAGGCCCAGAACACCTGCATCTTCAGCACCGAGTTCGCCCTGCGCATGATGGGCGACATCCAGCAGTACTTCGTCGACCACCAGGTCCGCAACTTCTACTCGGTATCCATCTCCGGCTACCACATCGCCGAGGCCGGGGCGAACCCGATCAGCCAGCTCGCCTTCACCCTGTCCAACGGCTTCACCATCGTCGAGTACTACCTCGCCCGCGGCATGCACATCGACGACTTCGCGCCCAACCTGAGCTTCTTCTTCAGCAACGGCATGGACCCGGAGTACACCGTCATCGGCCGCGTCGCCCGCCGGATCTGGGCGCGCGCGATGCGCGAGCGCTACGGCGGCAACGAACGCAGCCAGATGATGAAGTACCACATCCAGACCAGCGGCCGGTCCCTGCACGCGCAGGAGATCCAGTTCAACGACATCCGCACCACGCTGCAGGCCCTGTACGCGCTGTTCGACAACTGCAACAGCCTGCACACCAACGCCTACGACGAGGCCATCACCACGCCCACCGAAGAGAGCGTGCGCCGCGCGGTGGCCATCCAGATGATCATCAACAAGGAGCTGGGGCTGAACTTCTGCGAGAACCCCTGGCAGGGCAGCTTCGCGGTGGAGTACCTGACCGACCTGGTCGAAGAGGCCGTGTACAAGGAGTTCGAGGCCATCAGCGAGCGCGGCGGCGTGCTCGGCGCCATGGACACCATGTACCAGCGCGGCAAGATCCAGGAAGAGTCGATGTACTACGAGCACAAGAAGCACGACGGCTCGCTGCCGCTGGTGGGCGTCAACACCTTCCTGCCCAAGGAACACGCCGGCGAGGTCGCCACCGAGATCGAGCTGATCCGCTCCACCGAGGGCGAGAAGGGCCAGCAGATCGCCAACGTCCAGGCCTGGCAGGCCAACCGCAACCGCCTGGCCCCGGAAGGGGAGACCCAGTCAGGCCATGTCGCCGGCGACGACGAGGCCGTTGCCGCGGCCACCGCCCACGACGGCCACGGCCTGGCGTATCTTCAGGACACGGCGCGCAGGCGGGGGAACGTCTTCGCGGCCCTGGTGGAAGCGGTCAAGACCCACAGCCTGGGGCAGATCAGCCATGCGCTGTATGATGTCGGCGGGGAGTACCGGCGGAATATGTGACTGGGCGCCACGAGCCGGTCTCGTTGGTTGCATCGCGCATCCGGGCGTAGGCAGCGCCTGCTTTCCCGAAAGTCCACCTGTGCGAATGATTGCGGCAGGTCGTCCAGCCCGCCCCTTCGCAATCGCTTCCTGGTTGAAACGTTCCCGATGTCAAAACTCACAGATACAGGCCGCTTCCATTCCATCGTGGATGTCCTCCGCGCCTTGTCCGTGCTTGCGGTCGTGGCTTACCACGCCGGGGTTCCGGGCATTCCGGGCGGTTTCGTGGGCGTGGACGTGTTCTTCGTCATCTCCGGCTTCCTGATCATCGGGCAGATCGTCGCCGAGCATCAGAAGGGCGGGTTCTCGTACGCCGGCTTCTGGGCGAGGAGGGCGCTGCGGATCCTGCCGACCTACCTGCTGGTGATCGTGGTGTCCTCGGTCATCGCCCTGTACGTGCTGGTCATGCCGGAAGAGTTCCGCGAGTTCGGCCGCCAGGTGCGATGGTCCGCGGCCATGGTGGTCAACCACCTGTTCCTCGCCGAGCAGGGCTATTTCGACACGGCCGCGGAGACCAAGCCGCTGCTGCACCTGTGGTCCCTGGCGGTGGAGGAGCAGTTCTACCTGTTCGCACCGCTGGTCCTGGGCCTGCTGTGCGGGTTCGCCGCGCCGCGTTTCGGCAGGACCGGGCGATGGGCCGCCGGTGCGATCGTGGTGCTCATGTTCGTGGTGTCGCTGTGGCTGTGCGTGAAGTTCACCGGCACCGGGGACGACGACAGGAACTACGCGTTCTACCTGATGCCCCTGCGTGCTTGGGAGTTCATCCTTGGCGGGGCGATCCCGTTCCTGCTGCCCTGGATGACGCGTTGGCCGCGGTGGGCATTGTCGTCGCTGATGGCAGGTGGATTCGCCCTGGTCCTGGGCGCGATCTTCGGCTTCGGGCACGACACGGCGTTCCCTTCATGGAATGCGCTCATTCCGGCGGTCGGCGCGATGCTGGTGATCGCGGCCGGACTGGCGGCGCCGGGAATGCCGCTGGCGAATGCGCTGGCGATCCGGCCCGTGTTGTGGATCGGCCTGGTGTCGTATGCGTGGTACCTGTGGCATTGGCCGTTGATGGCGTTCACGCGCATCTACAACTTCGGCGAACTCACCTTGCCCGCCGGGCTTGCGATGGCCGGCCTGTCCCTGCTCCTGGCCGCGCTGACCTACGTGTACCTGGAGAAGCCGATCAAAGAATGGCGGATCCGGCGCAAGCCGACACTCGGGCTGAAGCCGGTGGCCGTCGGCGTCCTGGCCTGCGTCGTCGTGGCGATGGCCGGAGGCGTGCTGGAGACGCGGCATGCCACGCGTCTTGCGGCAGAACTTCCGGAGGCGCTACTGCCCCAGAAGGTGAAATCGGCTGGCCCGTGCCGGCTGACGGCGATGAAATCGTTCGACAGATGCGCCGAACGCCTGGAGAAGGAGGGGCGCGAGGTTCTGGGTGTCGTCATAGGCGACTCGCACGCGCGCGCAGCCTATTCGGCGCTGAACAAGGCCGCCGCCAGGCGGGACAGTTCGCTTGTCTCGGTGGACCGGAGCGGCTGCGTGCCGATCGTCGGCGTGCGCCTGGTGCGGACTTCGACCGGCAAGGTCTATCCCTGCCACAAGGACAAAGAGCGCGGCATGCGCTACCTCTTCAAGAAGAAGGTGCGTCCGGAATACGCCATCGTCTATGCCCGCTGGAGCAACGCCACGCCGTGGCTCGAAGAAGACGGCAGCGAGGGCGAGCAGCTCCGGTACATCGTGGACGTCGATACGGGGGAATCGGAACCGAAGCGTCGCGTGTTCGTCGAGTCGCTCCAGGCGACCTTGGGCAAGCTGCGCAAGTCCGGGGTGAAGCGGATCCTGGTGGTCGCGCCGACGCCGGAGTTCGGTCGCGACCTTTCGTCCTGCCTGATCCGCGCAGACCGGTACGGCGTCGATCGGGACCAGTATTGCTCGGTGAGCAAGGCCTCGGTCCTGGGCCGGAGGTACTACTCCTACCAGTGGCTTTCCGAAGCGGTCCAGGGCGTGCGCGGAACCCGCCTGATCAATCCGGGCCCCGTCTTCTGCGACGCTTCATCCTGCCGTGGATACGACTCCACCGGATTGCTGTACCGCGATGACGACCACCTCAACGAAGACGGCATGAAGAAGGTCATCGAGCGATATTCCGAAGATTTCGACTGGGTGATGGGCGTCTAGATTCCTGGAGCCACGCGATGCGGCGGTGTTTCTCGGCATCGTCGGAATGCCCATCCCGCCTCACCAGTCCGTCGGCGGAAACAGGGGAAAACAGGGTCAGAGTACATTTCCTGAAAATCGACGAAGTAGGTCATTGGATTCTTCCAGGTTCCATGCGCAGATCGAGCGGCGATTGCAGCAACACGCAGGAATCGGGTGTCGGAGGCGGCCAAGAAAGGAATTGCTACTCTGACCCCCGTTTTCCCGGCGGGCCCAAGGCTGAGGGGCGGGCGGCCATCCGCGAGGGATTCGCCCATTACCTGGGCGGCTTCACGGTCAAGGAGATGCAGATGACCGAGCTCGGGCAGCAGAACATCGACGACCTGCGCACGGTGTGGGGCACCTACGCGCTCCGCGCGGTCGACAAGGCCAGCGGGGTCGAATCCATCGAACGCAGCCGCTTCACCGACGTGCAGAAGAAGGTCGGCGGGCGCTGGCTGTACTTCGTCGACCATCCCTCGCTCGATCCGCCGGCGGCGGCGCCCAAGCCCTGAGCATGGGTAGCGGCGACAGGACGGTGGGGGACGGAAGCGATTCCGTCCCCTTTTCATGATGAGCGGGCAAGGTCCGCTTCGAGCTCCGCGCCTGGCGCGTGCAGCCCGAAGCTCGATACGCCGAGTCTGGCGCTCGATCGATGGATCAGCCCTGCGACGGCTTCCAGTCGGCCGAGGCATTCGTGTTGACCATCCACGGGATGCCGAAGCGGTCGACCAGGGAGCCGAAGCCGGGGGACCAGAAGGTCTCGGCGAAGGGCATGACCTGCTTGCCGCCTTCGGACAGCTGCTCGAACCAGCGCTTGGCCTGGGCCACGTCGTCGGTATGGATCGACACGTCGAAGCCGTTCTTGGGCTTGTCGATGTTCGGTGCCCACTCCGGGGCCATGTCCGCGCCCATCACCGCCTGGTCGCCGACCTCCATCCAGCAGTGCATCAGCCACTCGTTCTGCTTCGGATCGCTGACTTCCATGCCCGGCGGGCCGTCGCCGTAGGGGAAGGCGGCGGTGATGCGGCCGTCCAGGACCTTGGCATAGAACTCGAACGCTTCGCGGCATTGGCCCTGGAAGCTCAGGCTGGTCACGATCTTCATGCGGTCTCCTTGGTGTGCCCGTCGGGGCGGGGCGGGTCATTGGGTACGCCCGTGCGCGTTAGCCGGCCGCGAACGGAGGTGCCGGGAAGGTGTCGCATCCTGTTGACGAGCGGGCACGCCAGGAATCGACAGCCTGCAGACCCCGCTCCGGTGGCTGGCCTGCGGTCCGCGCATGCCAGGCCCTGCATCCGGTTAGGATCGCCCGTCACCCATCACTCATCCCGAGCTGGAGCGCCGCATGCACCTGTCCGTCCCCGTTCGACGCCGTGCGGTTCCCGCCGGCCTGCTGGTGCTGCTGCTTGGCCTGCCCGGGCTGTCCCCGGCGGCCGAGGTCGATCTGGCCGCCATCGAGCGCACCGTGGCCGCCCAGCACAACGTCTCCCTCAAGCGCCTGCAGGACTGGATCGCGCTCCCCTCCATCGCCGCCGAGGACCTCAACTCGCGCCAAGGCGCCGAGTACATGGCCAAGCTCGCGCGCGACGCCGGCTTCCAGCAGGTCGCGATCCTGGACACCGACGGCAAGCCTGGCGTGTTCGCCACGCTCGACGCCGGCGCCGAGAAGACCGTGGGCCTGTACTTCATGTACGACGTGAAGCAGTTCGATCCGGCCGAATGGTCCTCGCCGCCGCTGGAATCGCGGCTGGTCGACAAGCCCGGCCTGGGCAAGGTGCTGATGGGGCGCGGGGCGGTGAACCAGAAGGGCCCGCAGTCGGCGCTGCTCGCCGCGCTGCACGCCATCCGCGACTCCGGCCAGATGCTGCCGGTGAACCTGGTGCTGGTGGCCGAGGGCGAGGAGGAGATCGGCTCGCCGCACATCGGCCAGCTCGTCCATCGCCCGGAGGTCGAGGCCGCCTTGCGCGACAGCGTCGGCGTGTTCATGCCGGCGGCCTCGCAGGACGCCGAGGGCAACGTGACCATCAGCCTCGGCGCCAAGGGCGTGATCGAGCTGGAGCTGGTCGCCAGCGGCGAGAAGTGGGGCAGGGGGCCGAAGAAGGACGTGCATTCCTCGCTCAAGGCCATGGTCGACAGCCCGGCCTGGCGCCTGGTCAAGGCGCTGGACACGCTGGTGTCCGAGGACGGCAACACGATCACCATCGACGGCTATCCGCAGGCGCCGCCGATCAGCGCCGAGCACAAGGCGATGATCGCCGCCGCCACCCGGGTGCGCAGCGAAGCCAAGAGCAAGCAGCTGTACGGCGTCGAGCACTGGATCGACGACCTGTCCTGGCAGCAGGCCAACGAGCGCCTGGTTTCCCAGCCCACCGTCAACATCGAGGGCCTGGTCGCCGGCTACACCGGCCCCGGCGGCAAGACCGTGCTGCCCGGCCGCGCGGTGGCCAAGATGGACTTCCGCCTGGTGCCCGGCATGAACAAGGACGACGCGGTCGCCGCGCTGAAGGCGCACCTGGCGCGGCGCGGTTACGGCGACATCGAGGTCAACGTCAGCGGCGGCTACGACGGCACCCAGACCGCCGCCGACGCCCCGCTGATCCAGGCCCAGCGCGCCGTGCTCGAACGCCGCGGCATCACCCCGCTGCTGTGGCCGCGCAACGCCGGCTCGTACCCGGGCTTCGTCTTCACCGACGCACCGCTGGGCCTGGCCCCCGGCCACTTCGGCCTGGGCACCGGCGGCGGCGCGCATGCCCCGGACGAGTACTACCTGATCGAATCCAGCAACCCGGCGGTGCAGGGCTACGACGGGGCGGTGATGTCGTTCGTGGAGTATCTGTACGAACTGGGGAAGTGAGCCGGTCGCCGCCCGGGGCGGGGCAGGGTCCGCTTCGCAGGCGCACAGCCCGTCCCGCATGAGGAGCCGTCCATGGATCACGCCCAGTACCCCGCCCAGGTCGTCGAGGACGTCGTCCGCCTGCGCCGCCGCATCCGGCAGGCGGGCCTGCCGCCGCGGCGCGTGGATGCCAACGTCATCGTCGGCACCTGGAACCTGCAGAAGTTCGGTGCCCTGCATCCGCAGTGGACCGAGAACCCGGGCAGCCCCAAGCGCAACCTGCGCTGCCTGGCGCTGATCGCCGAGGTCGTCCGCGGCTTCGACGTGATCGCCGTGCAGGAAGTGCAGCGCGAGACCACCGCGCTGCGCTACCTGATGGAGCACTTCCTCGGCCCGCACTGGGCGGTGCTGCTCACCGACGTGACCGCCGGCGACAAGGGCAACTCCGAGCGCCTGGCCTACCTCTACGACACCCGGCGGTTGGTGCTGTCGGGCCTGTCGGGCGAACTGGTGCTGCCGCCGGCCCCGGCCGGGCTGCCCGAGCAGTTCGACCGCACCCCGTACATCGCCGGCTTCCGCGCCGGCAACGAGCATTTCACCCTGCTCACCGCGCACATCCGCTACGGCACCGTCCCCGACGAGCGCCTGCCCGAACTGCGCCAGTTCGCCCGCTACACCGCGCAGGAACTGCGCGAGCGCACCCGCACCGGGCAGAGCCGCGAGGAACCCAACCTGCTGGTGCTGGGCGACTTCAATATCGACAAGCGCCAGGGCAACCCGCTGTTCGACGCCTTCGTCGAGACCGGCCTGTGGGTGCCGGAGGCCCTGCAGAACATGCGCACCACCACCGGCAAGGTGGCCAAGTACTACGACCAGATCGCCTGGTTCCAGGGCGAGGACTTCGGCCTGCGCCCCAGCGGCCGCGCCGGCACCGTCGACTTCGCCGGCGCCGTGTTCCAGGAACTGGCCCAGTCCCAGGTCTCGCCGCGCATCAGCGACCACCTGCCGCTGTGGATCGAGTTCGCCACCGACCGCAGCGAGGAGGCGATGGCGCGCGTGCTGGGGGTGGATGGCGACGGGCCGGATCCGTTTGGCGGGGTGCGGGATTAGGGCAGGGGACGGGCTGAAACCGGGGCAGAGGGAAGGGAGTAGAAAGTGGGGTCAGCTTCGCTTACGTCGATGCTTACGGAACTTTGGGGATAGGGGAGAAATGAATCAAGCCAATGATGGTCACGACTTCTTTAAGCAGCTCGAGCAACGCTTGCTGGTGCTGTCACCGCCTGTGCAGTTGGGTTTCAAGCGCGACCGTTGGTTGATTGGGGTCGTGTGCCTTGGGCTGCTGATGACTTTCTTGCCTTGGAAATTAGTGATGGCGCGGGACATGGCCATCTGGCTGACACTGACCGGGACGGTGCTGCAACTCATAGGGGCTGTGTTGATTGCTTCGCGCCAAATTCGGGATGTGATGCCCGATTTCATGGACTCCAAGCAAAAGTTCGCAGCAGAGCTGGACGAGCAATTCGTGCAACGTGAGGAGATCCTGGCCTGGCTTCGTTCGATTCCAACGTCGATACGTCAGCCAAGGATGGTCTATGTCGAGGCTCGTTTGGAGTCTTTGCGGTCCCGATATCCCATCGTCTTTGGCGCCGTGGACCGGCTCGGCGTCCTTCCCGTGCTGGTGGGCGTGCTCATCCAGTACCAAGCGCTCAAGTCGGTATCGGGCCCGATCATGCTCCTGGGTCTGGCCATCGTGGGACTCTACTTGATGTCGCTGTGGATGGTCCGATACCGGATACAGCTAGAGGGCTACATTCGCGTGCTGCGCGCCGCCGATTAGTCCTGCGCTGAATTGCCTGCTGTAAGTCAGCCAAAGGTGGCGAAAATGGGGTGCAGCCGAATGCAGCAACCTGCCTAACCGATCTTTGAAGCGAAAACACTCTGGTGATGGCTTAGGAATGTCGTTTGTTCGGGTCTGAATCGCTCAACACGACGAGCTGGGTCGATTCCCCAGCGATCCAGGACAGCGCGCGATAGCGATTCGTGGACGTGCATTTGTCCATCGCGCTCGAACGTGATCAAGTGATCATCGAACAGCGCATCCACATGCGGCGAGAGCAGGATGCCGTTGTAGCCGCTGATCCGTTCGGCATTGCTAGACGACTTCCAGGGCTTGATGTGACTGGCAACCAGAACTCGCGTATCGGTCACACCCGTCACCCGGCAGGCGGGGTCAAGCAGGATCACGCGTTTGCGGAACAAGCCTTGCCCGATGCGGGCCTTGGCCAATTGCAGCTTCTGCGTCTCAGGAATCGACAGGTCACCCTCGATCTGGTGCAGGTCTTCCAGTAGCGCTGGACCATGTGCCGGTTCGCTGATTCGGCTCGGAACGGGTAGCCGATCGCTTGCATTCGTCAATTCCAGCAGGAGTAGCCCCAGCGTGTCTGAAATCCCCGCCAGGTAGCAGCCCTGGTTGCCATGGCCGTTCTTCTGGATCGGCGAGTGGCGCTCGGGCAGGAGCGGGCCGATGGCCTGGACGTGGGATTGGGGTCGCAATGGGCGAGGCACCGGCACGAAGTCGACCTCGACCAACCAGCCTTCATCGGCCCAGTAATCGCCCACCGCGCCGAACTCGGTTGGCTTGGGACTAGCGACAGCCGCCGCGGCAACACGTCCGACCGCGCCAATCTGAGCATGGGCATACGAAAAGACGACATCGCCCACTTGGACATGGCGCATGTTCTCGTAGGTCTGGTTATAGGCACCGTTGGCATTGCGGAAGGGCGACCACAGGTAGCCACCACGAACTTCGTGGTCGCGCGTCTGTTTATGGTTGACCCACCAGAAGGCCATCGTTTCCCCCTGGCGACCAGGTTAAGCCAATCGGGCGGGGGTAGGAATATTCCTATCCCGGAATGGCCACTGATCTGACGTCAGGTTGCGCCATCTCTGACATGAATTCAGGCGTATTCCTATCTATTGCCGGTGCCTAACCCGATAGCACACGGGCTCCTTTCCGACGCACTCTGCGCCCGCCGGCCAATCCCCGCCGGTCCCCAACGGAAAAGGAGAACCGCCGTGTCGCAGAACGTGATCAGCCTGACGTTGTCCGAGCAGCAGCTTTCCCAGGCCAGCCAGGCGCTCGATACGCTGGAACAGGCGCTGGCGTCGCTGGTGTCGCTGAAGGTCGAGGACCGCCGCCGGCTCAACAAGATGGGCCAGAAGTCGGAGGTGTTCTGCCGGCAGACGCTCAAGGTGCTGGGGCAGAACCCGCACATCGTGCCGTCCAGCCTGGACCTGGCCGGGGCGCAGGCGGACCTGCTGGCGCTGGACCAGCTCGGCCCGTTGCTGGACCGGGTGCAGCGCCTGGCCGAACGTGGCCGCGACACGGAGATGGCGCTGGGCAGCGACGTGATGGACGTGGCCCTGGAGGGTTATTCGCTGCTCAAGGTCTCCGGCAAGCAGCAGGGCCTGGATGGGCTGCGCGCCGAGCTGGCCACGCGCTGGGCCAAGCCCCGCCGCGCCGAGGCCGAGCCGGCCGGGGCCTGAGCCTTCCGCTTCCTTTCGCTCGATTTCCCCCACCGGCGCCACCTCTCCCGCGCCGGGGTGCGCCGGGGCCCCGACGCGGGCAAACCCCTCCGGTGCACCTTCCGCGGCCGCCCTCCGGGGCGGCCGTTTCTTTTGTGACCAATCGGGGGCCGGAGGGCGTCCGGGACCTTCGCGATAGTCTCCGGAGCCTTCCGGAAGGATTCCGAAGCCTTCCGGAATGACTCCGGGGCCTTCGCGAATGAATAAAAGACTCTCCGGAGAGTCCCGGAGAGGTTCCGGAATGAATATAAAGACTCTCGGGATAGTCCCGGAGAGATTCCGGAATGAATAAAAGACTCTCCGGAAGGCCCCGGAGACTATCGCGAAGGATCCGGAGACTCTCCGGAAGGTCCCGGGGTCTTTCCGGAATGACTGGAAGGCTCAACGGAAGGACCTGGAGACCTTCCGGAAGGCTCAGAGCCCCTGGCGAAGCGGCGTATCCGGCTCTTTGCATGTCGCGCCTGCTCCCCATGACCTTGACCACCGGTAGACCAGCGCAGGAACGCGCCGCGAGGTGCACCACGGCCGTGGCCGGGCGTATCTTCGGGACGCGGCAGGTTGCGGCCTGCCCACGGGTGTCACGCAATCGTTGTCATGATGGATCGACATAGAGGCATCACTTCGAAGGAGCGCCCGCATGATGAAGATCGCTTTCCCGGTGTTTCCGGCGGCCATGGTGGTGGACACGGCCGCGGGCCAGGCGCCGCCGCCGCGCGACGAGCATCACTGGATCGGCACCGAAACGGTCCGCAGCCGCAGTGGCGATTTCGGGTTCGTGGGCGGATTCCCCACCCGGGAGACGGTGACCCGGGTCAACGAGCTGCTGCGGTTCAACCGCGCCACCGAGGTGTACCTGCAGAACGTCTCGGCCGTGTCGATGTACAAGTTCCGCAAGGGCCTGGCCGATTTCGGGGTGAAGGCGTCGAACCAGGTCGCGCTGTGGGCCGAGCTGATGGACGCCGGCACGCTGCTGCTGACCGCCAATTCCGACACGGTCTACACCATCACCTTCCTGGACCTGAAGCAGGATGGGCCGACGGTCGTCGAACTGCCGCCGAAGATGCTCGGCCTCTACAACGACATGTGGATGCGCTACATCGCCGACGGTGGCGTGGCCGGGCCCGACAAGGGCGAGGGCGGCCGGTTCCTGTTCGTCCCGCCCGGCTACCAGGGCCCGTTGCCCGCGGACGGCTATTTCCGCTTCGATTCCCCGACCTACGGCATCTGGATGCTGATGCGGGCAGTGGACCCGGATCCCGCCGCCGCCGCCGAACGTTCGCGCCGGATCAAGGTGTATCCGCTGGCCCGGGCCGCCGAGCCGCCGGCCATGGAGTTCGTGGATGCGTCGGGCAAGTACGTGGACACCATCCACGGCGACGACATCTCGTTCTTCGAGGAACTGGACGAACTGGTGCAGCAGGAGCCGGCCGACGCGATCGACTCGCTGCGCCGCTTCTACCTGGCCGCCATCGGCATCGAGAAGGGCAAGCCGTTCGCGCCGGATGCGAAGTCGCGCGCCCTGCTGACCGAGGCGGCGCGCACGGCGGCCGCGACGGCGCGCGTGGTGGCCTATGGCGGCACCGATCCGGACGCCATCGTCTATCCGGACCGCCACTGGCAGTGGGCGTTCGTGGGCGGCAGTTACCGGTTCGACAGCCAGGGCTACGAGAACATCGACCGCCGCGCCGGATTCGCCTATGCCGCCACCGGCAACACGCCGGCGATGGCGTCCAAGGTCGTGGGCGCCGGCTCGCAGTACATGTGGGCGGCGCGCGATGCCGCCGGCGAATTCCTGGACGGCGGCAAGTCCTACCGCCTGCATGTCCCGCCCAACCCGCCGGTGAAGGATTTCTGGTCGGTCACCGTGTACGACCCGCTGAGCCGCTCGATGCTGCAGAACGGGCAGAAGTCGCCGACGGTGAGCAAGTACACCAATCCGGAGCAGAACGCCGACGGCTCGGTCGACATCTACTTCGGCCCCAGCGCGCCGGCGGGCAAGGAGCGCAACTGGATCCGGACGCTGCCCGACCGCGGCTGGTTCCCGATCCTGCGCTTCTACGGGCCGCTGCAGCCGTTCTTCGACAAGACCTGGCAGCCCGAAGACATCGTGGAAACCCGATAGCCCGCACGCCAACGACAAGGACGAACAGGAGCTTGCATGAACACGATCAATTCCCCCGCCGACGCCGACATGCCGGCACCCGGCGATGCGCTGGCCACCGGCACGGTCGAACTGCCGTTCGGCACGGTCGAACTCAAGGGCGGGCTGCCGGCCGCGCCGTCCGATACGCAGAAGCTGTTCGACCAGCTCGACTTCCAGCAGGCCTGCCAGGCCTACCTGTGGGCGCTGCCGATCGTGGCCTTCGCGCAATGGGAGTACGCGCACAGCGAGATCTTCGGCGCCCGGCCCAGCGACCTGGTGCTGTATTCCAGCTATGCCGACCGCCTCGGCATCCTGACCGCCAACGCCACCACGCCCTACATCATGAGCTTCACCGACATGAGCAGGACCGGGCCGATGGTGATCGAGCTGCCGCCCGGGCCCACCGCCGGCGGGCTGGGCGATTTCTGGCAACGCGAGGTCGCGGTCATCGGCGAGATGGGGCCGGATGCCGGCAAGGGCGCGAAGTACCTGATCGTGCCGCCGGGCACCGCGGTGCCGCCGGACGCGGGGGGCTATCGCGTCATCCAGCCGCCCACGGTGAATTTCTTCTTCGGCGTCCGTGCGCTCGATCCGGATGCCGCGAAGGCGATGGCCCTGGTCGAACAGGTGCGGCTCTACCCGTATTCGCAGCGTGCCCAGCCGCCGGAAACGCGCCTGGTGTCGCCGGAAGGCAAGTCCTGGTACGGCGGACAGCCGCGCGGGTTGGCGTACTGGCGGCGGCTGCACGAGATCGTGCAGGTCGAGACGGTGGCCGAGCGCGACCGCTTCTTCATGGCCATGCTGGCCAACCTGGGCATCGAGAAGGGCAAGCCGTTCCAGCCCGATGCGCGCCAGCAGCAGGTGCTGCTGCAGGGCGCGCAGGCCGGCGAGCTGATGGCCAAGGCCAATACCTTCGACAAGCGTTTCGCCGATGCCCGGCACTGGCCCGACCGGCGCTGGGACTACATCCTGGTGATGCCCGATCCCGACCAGCGCATCGGCGACCGCGACGCGCTGCTGGAGCGCGCGGCCTACTTCTACGAGGCGGTGACGTACTCCAAGGCGATGAAGACGCAGACGCCGGGGGTGGGGCAGGCCTACCTGGCCGCCTACACCGACCAGGACGGCCAATGGCTGGACGGCGGCGAAAGCTACACCCTGCACGTGCCGGCCGACCCGCCGGCAAAACTGTTCTGGTCGGTCACCGTCTACGACAGCGACACGCGCGCCCTGATCGACAACGCGCAGCAGCGCGGCGACCGTTCCTCGCGCGACCAGCTCCAGCGCAACGCGGACGGTTCGGTGGACCTGTACTACGGCCCCACGCCGCCGGCGAACGGCGAAACCAACTGGGTGCAGACCATCCCGGGCCGGCCCTGGTACGCCTACATCCGCTTCTATGGGCCGACCGAGGGCTACTTCGACAAGAGCTGGAAGCTGCCCGATATCGAAAAGGTGAAATGAACCTGCGTACTTTCCCCTCCCGGCGGAGGCGCGCTTGAAGCAGTGATCCGCTTCCGCCCCGCAGCAGCGCAGTCTCCGCTGGAACAACGCCGCCGATGCGGTCGCCACCATCCACGTCGAGGAGCACTCCATGTCCGCCAAGCAGGCCCGTCCCGCCACCGAAGGCACCCCCGATTCGCTTCCCCGTCCCGATTTCCATTTCACCGGCCAGGTCGGCCGCACCTACCAGGACTCGGATCCGGCGCAGTTCCCGCAGCCGGTGCAGGCGCCCAGGGGTGCGCCGAACGTCGTGCTGATCCTGCTCGACGACGTCGGCTTCGGCCAGTTCTCCACCTTCGGTGGCGGCGTGCCTTCGCCGACCATGGACCGCCTGGCCGCCGAAGGCCTGCGCTACAACCACTTCCATACCACCGCGCTGTGCAGCCCGACCCGTGCGGCGCTGATCACCGGCCGCAACCACCATTCGGCCTCCTTCGCCGGCATCACCGAACTGGCCACCGGCTACGACGGCTACTGCTGCGTGCTGCCGCGCGACTGCGGCACGGTCGGCGAGGTGCTGCGTCAGAACGGCTACATGACCGCGTGGATCGGCAAGAACCACAACACGCCCACCTGGGAGACCAGCGCCGCCGGTCCGTTCGACCGCTGGGCCAATGGCCTGGGCTTCGACTACTTCTACGGTTTCAATGCCGGCGACATGAACCACTGGAATCCGCTGCTGTTCGAGAACCGCGACCTGGTCCCGGCCTCGGACGACCCGGATTACCACCTCACCGAGGACCTGGCCGACAAGGCGATCGCCTGGGTGCGCAAGGTCAAGAGCATCGCGCCCGACAAGCCGTACTTCCTCTACGTCGCGCCCGGCGCGACCCATGCACCGCACCAGGCGCCGCAATCGTGGATCGACCGGTTCAAGGGCAAGTTCGACATGGGCTGGGATGCCTATCGCGAGCAGACGCTGGAACGGCAGAAGAAGCTGGGCGTGGTGCCGAAGGACACCAGGCTCACCGAACGTTCCCGCGGCCTGCCTGCCTGGGACAGCCTGAACGCCGAGCAGAAGCGCCTGTATGCGCGGATGATGGAAGTGTTCGCCGGCTATGGCGCCCAGGTCGATGCGGCGATGGGGCGGGTGGTCGATGCGGTCAAGGCGCTGCCCGACGCCGACAACACCATCATCATCTACATCGCCGGCGACAACGGTTCCAGCGCCGAAGGCGGGCTGGAGGGTTCGCTCAACGAGAACCTGTTCTTCAACGGCTTCCCGGAGAAGTGGCAGGACAACCTCAAGGTCATCGACGAACTGGGCGGGCCGAAGCACTTCAACCATTTCCCGTCGTCGTGGGCCCACGCGATGAACACGCCGTTCCAGTGGACCAAGCAGGTGGCCAGCCACTTCGGCGGGACGCGCAACCCGATGATCGTCAGCTGGCCCGAGGGCATCGCCGACAAGGGCGGGCTGCGCGAGCAGTTCCTGCACGTGATCGACATCGTGCCGACGATCTACGAAGCCTGCGGCATCACCGCGCCGCGCGAGCTCAACGGCGTGCACCAGAAGGACATCGAAGGGATCAGTTTCGCCTTCAGCTTCGGCGACGCGAAGGCGCCCAGCAAGCGCCGCACCCAGTACTTCGAGCTGGCCTGCAACCGGGGCCTGTACCACGAGGGCTGGATGGCGTCGGCGCCCTCGTTTGCGCCATGGGAACCCAACCGGCCGGAAGACTGGACCCCGGACCAGCAGGTCTGGGAGCTGTACAGGCTGGAGGACGACTTCTCGCAGGCCAACGACGTGGCCGCGGAAAATCCGGACAAGCTGCGCGAGCTGCAGGACCTGTGGTGGGTCGAGGCCGCCAAGTACAGCGTGCTGCCGCTGGACTGGCGCGGCACGATCCGGATGAACGCCGAGGCCATGGGTCGTCCCAGCCTGGTCGGCAAGCGTACCCGGGCCACGTACTACCCCGGCATGGTCGCGCTGCCGGATGCGGCGTGCCTGCCGATGCTCAACAAGTCGTGGACGATCACCGCGGAGGTGGAACTGCCCGATGGAAACGCGCAGGGCATGATCGTCACCCAGGGCGGATCGGAAGGCGGCTACGGGCTGTACCTGCGCGACGGCAAGCCCACCTTCGTCTACAACTACCTGGGCGTGGAGCGGCCGACGATCGCAGCGGAAGCGCCGCTGGCCAAGGGCAAGGCGACGATCGTGGTCGACTTCAAATACGACGGCGGCGGCATGGGCAAGGGCGCCGCCGTCACCATCAGCGCCAACGGCAAGCAGGTCGCCGGCGGACGCATCGAGCGCACGGTACCGATCCAGTTCTCGATCGGCGAGGGCCTGGACATCGGCATGGACACCGGCTCGGCGGTGGACTGGTCGTACACGCTTCCCTTCCGGTTCAGCGGCCGGATCGACCACGTCACCGTCGAGGTATTCCCCGAAAAGAGCCGCGTGGCGGCATGACGGCAGGCTCGGCCGAGCGGGTTGCCCGTGCCGGCAATGCCGATGTCCGCAATCGGCATTGCAGGCACGGAAACGCTGGTCGCGGACGTGCGCCTTTCCGGAAGGATGCGGAAACGTTCGCGGACGCCGCGGAAGCGCCCCGCAGGCGGACAGGGTCCGGCATCGCGGGAGCGGCTTTGTTGGCGGCGGCGGTCGTGACGCCGCTGCGTGCGTGGGCGGCGCAGGAGGACTGCACGCCCGACAGCGGCTACAACAGCTGCGTGCGCTTCACCGTTTCCGGCGGCGACCAGGCGTTCACCGTCCCGGACGGGGTGACCCGGGTGGACGTGAAGCTGTGGGGTGCCGGCGGGGGCGGAGCCTCCGGCGCTTCCGCCACCTACCTCTCCGGCGTGGGCGGCGGCGGGGCCTTCGCCAGTGGCGGGCTGGCGGTCGCGCCGGGGGAAGTCCTGACCGTGGTCGTGGGTGCGCCGGGCACGGCCAGCGGGCTGGCCGGGACCTACGGCGGCGGCGGGGCTGGCGGCGACGACACCAGCAGTTCCAACTTCGATGGTGCCAGCGGCGGCGGCCGCTCGGCACTGCGCCGCGGCGGCACCGAGCTGGCGACCGCCGGCGGTGGCGGCGGGTCGGCCGCTGCCACGGTCAGTGCGGCCAACACACAGTTCGCCGAGAGCTACGCCGGCGGCGGCGACCAGGATGCCCAGTGGAACACCAGCCCCTGCGTCCCGGGCACGCCGGCCGGGCGCGGCACCGCGTCGGCGGGCGGCGCCGCGGGGACGGGCACGGCGGATCGCGTGGGCACGCCTGGTTCCGCACTGGCCGGCGGCGCCGGTGGCAATTCCATCAACCCGAACTCGGGCGGAGGCGGTGGGGGCGGCGGCGGTTACTTCGGCGGCGGCGGCGGCGCCGGCCAGCAGGTCGGCAACCTCACCTGCAACACCAACCCGGGGAATATCAGCCCGGGCGTGGGCCAGGATGGCGGCGGTGGCGGGGGTGCCAGCTACCTGTCGGGCTCGGTGCTTGGCGGCAGCACGGCGCCGGGCGATCGCCAGGCCGCGGCGGCCGCGGGCGACGCGCAGTACGTGGGTGGCGTGGGCACGGGTGGGTCGCGTGCCGGCAGCGGTGGGCCGGGACTGGTGGTGATCCAGTTCAACGGCCCGGTGGACGTGACGATGACCGTGTCCGCGGTGCCGGCAAGCGTGCGCACCGGCGCCACGGTCGCCTACACCCTCACGGTCGGCAATGCCGGCGCGCTGGTCGCCAACGACGTCAACGTCAACGATGCGCCGGGCGCCGGCCTGGACTGCACCACCGTGTCGCCGACCGCCGAATGCACTGCCAGCGGTGGCGCCCAGTGCCCGGGCGGCGGCGCCAGCGGCAGCGTGCCGGTGGCCACGCTGCTGGGCGCCGGTGCCGTGGTGCCGGTGCTGCCACCGGCAGGCCAAGTGCAGCTGGTGTTCCAGTGCACGGTGACGGCCAGCGGCCAGTGAGTGGCGGGAAAGGCGCCAGGAAAGATGTCAGGGACAATCCCCGCTCGCGGGTGCTCACCGGCGAGGGCAGATTGGCCCTGACCCCACCGCGTCACCGCAGGTACTCGCACCAGTACTGCAGTTCGCTGCTCTTGCCCGGTTCGTAGACGTACTGGAACCCGGTGAAGCCGTAGGCATCGGGCCGGGCATCGAAGGGCGGCCGCCAGGTCGCCTGGTGGATCAGCACCGGGTCGCCGCTGCTCATGCCGTAGGTGTAGGCGCGGATGAACCCGCCGGTGGCGGGCAGTTGCGCGTAGACCAGCTTGAACTCGAAGTAGCGGCCGATCCTGCGTCCTTCCACTTTGTAGGGGGAGGTGGTCGGTGCCGCGTCCACGGTCCATTCCTCGCCGCCGTAGATCACGTGGCAGCGCGCGGTCGCGGCCTGCGCGGCGCCGCACGCGGGCAGGGCGCACAGCAGCAGCGCGCGCGCCAGGGCCCGACTCATGGCGCCTCCTCCGTGCACAGGCCGACCCTGGTGTCGCCGGCATGGCCGCAGGGGCTGGCGACGCCTGCGGCCGGCCACGGCACGCCGTCGGCATCCAGCCGGGCCACGTGCGTGCGCCATTCGCGCACGCCGTCGGGGCCGATCCGCGCCGACAGCACCCAGCCGGTGGTGGTGGCTTCGGTCTCGAAGCTGTTGAACAGGAAATTGCCCAGGCTGTAGACGATCGGCTTGCCCTTGTAGACGTCGGCGCCCTGGGTCACGTGCGGGTGCGCGCCGACCACCATGTCGGCGCCGGCATCGATCATGCGCCGCGCGAACGCCTGCAGGCGCGGGCTGGGCCGGGCTTCTTCCTCCCAGCCCCAGTGCATGTACGGGATCACGATGTCGGCATGGTGGTCGCGGCGCGCGGCGACGATGTCCTCGATCACCTGTTCGTCCTCGCCGCTCCAGGCCACGCCCGGCCGGGTGGCATCGGCCTCGAACGCGCGCGGCTTGAACTCGACGTAACCCAGCAGGGCGATGCGCAGCCCGTTGCGCTCCAGGATCAGCGGCGCGTGCGCTTCGGTGGCGTTGCGCCCGCCGCCGAACCCGGGCAGCCCGGCCTGCCGCATCAGGTCGAGCTGCTCGGCGAAGGCGGCCTTGCCGAAATCGCCGGAGTGGTTGTTGGCCAGCGACATGCCGTCGAAGTGGCGCTTGAGCACCGGCAGCACGCGCGGATCGGCGCGGAACGTGAAAGGCTTGGCCAGTGCGCTGCCACCGGTGGCGACCACGCATTCCAGGTTGCCGATCCGCAGGTCGTGCGCGTCGAGCAGGGGCGCGAAGGGCCGGAACGGGTCGTCCCCGTTGGCGATCAGCTCGCCCGGACGCTCGGCGACCATCACGTCGCCGACGAACACGATCGACACCTCGCGCTCCGCGGGCGCCGCCGCGGCAAGCAGGGGCCATCCGAGGGCGGCCAGCAGCGCAAGGGGTTTCATGCGGGGATCATGCCGTACGGGGGGAGTGGGCGACAGGGGGAGGGCCCCGCGCCTTCGCTCAGGCCGGCAACGCCCGGTTCCGCCCCTCCGCCTTGGCCCGGTACAGCGCGCCGTCGGCCGCATGCAGCAGGTCGTCCGGCGTACCGCCGCGCGCCGGCCGCAGGCTGGCTGCGCCGATGCTGACGGTGAGGTAGCCGTCCACCGTCGAGGCGCGGTGCGGAATGGCCAGCGTCCGCACCGCCGCGACCAGTTCGCCGGCCAGCGCCAGTGCCGCATCGGGGTCGCAGTCGGGCAGCAGCACCGCGAATTCCTCGCCGCCGTAGCGCGCGGCCAGGTCGGCGCCGCCGCGCAGCCGCGCGGCCAGGGTGGCGGCGACGGTGGCCAGCACGGCGTCGCCGCCCAGGTGGCCGTAGTTGTCGTTGTAGGCCTTGAAGTCGTCCACGTCGACCAGCAGCACGGCCAGCGCCGCATCGCGCGCGGCGTGGTCGTCCCAGGCCAGCAGCAGGCGGCGGTTGAACTCGCCGCGATTCGCAATCCCGGTCAGGGCGTCGATGGCGGCGATGCGCTGCAGCTGCGCGTTGGCTTCGCGCAGGGCGTCGGTGCGCAGCGCGACTTCATGGGTCAGGGCCAGTTCGCGGCGGTGGGCGGCGCGCAGGCGCAGGCGGACCAGCGCGGCCACCAGGCCCAGGGTCGCCAGCACGGCCAGCGTGCGCAGCCACCAGGTCTGGTGCCACAGCGGCAGCAGGGTGAACTCCACGCGCGCGCCTTCCTCGTTCCACACGCCGTCGTTGTTGCTGGCCACCACCCGGAACACGTAGTCGCCCGGCGGCAGGTTGGTGTAGTAGGCGGTGCGGGTGTTGCCGGCCTCGCTCCAGCCGCGGTCGAAGCCTTCCAGCCGGTAGCGGTAGCGCACCGCCGACGGGGCCACGTAGCTCATCGCGGCGAACTGCAGTTCCAGCCGTTCCACGCCGGGGCCCAGGCGGCCGGGCGCGAGCGGATCCACGTCCACGCCATCGACCAGCATGCGTTCGACCGCCACCGGCGGCGGCTGCGGGTTGCCCTGCATGCGGTCCAGGTTCGCCACGACCACGCCCTTGGCGGTGCCGAACCACAGGCGGCCATCGGTGCTGCGCGCGGCCGGGGTCTGCGAGGCGCCGTTGCCCTGGGCGTTGAGCATGCCGTCGCTGGTGCCGTACCAGTGCGGCTCGACCTGCTGCCGGGTACCGTCGTCCAGCGCCTGCAGGTCGGCCTGGGCGATGCGGCCGATGCCGCGGTTGGAACTGAACCAGAAGTTGCCGCGCCCGTCGTCGAGCAGGGAGAACACCGCGTCGCCATGGAAGCCGGCGCGCTCCAGGTAGCGCGTCACCACGCCGTCGCGCAGGCGCAGGATGCCCACGCTGGTGCCCAGCCACAGGTCGCCGTCGGGCGTGGGATGGAAGGCGAACACGCTGGTGCCGGGCAGGCCGTCGGTGCCGCAGCGGTCGAGCACGCCCCGGTACAGGCAGTGCAGGCCGCTGCGCAGGCCGATCCACAGGCGCCCGTCGGGGTCTTCGTACAGGGCGCGGGTGTCGTCGCCGCGGCTGGCTTCGACGACGTGCACCTTGTCGCCCTCGATCCGGGCCACGCCCTGCAGCGTGCCGGTCCACATGCCGCCTTCGCGCGCCGGGGCGAACGCGAAGACGATGGTGCCCGGCAGGCCATCGTCGATGCCGAAGCCGCGCGCACGGCCGCGGCGGTCGAAGCGGACGACGCCTTCGGTGCCGCCGACCCACAGCCGGCCGGCGTCGTCGGAGACGATCGCCCGCACCAGCTGGCTGGGCAGCTGCCTGTTCCAGGCTTCCGCGGGCTGCAGTGTGTGCTCGCGGTAGCGGGCCAGGCCGCCGCCGTCGGTGCCGATCCACAGCTCGCCGTCGGGCGCCTGGTGCACGGCGCGCACCGCGTTGGAGGCCATCTGCCCGGTGACGGTGACCAGCTTGGACTGGCTGAGCCGGTGCAGCCCGCTGGAGGTGGTGCCGATCCACAGGTTGCCCTCGCGGTCCTCGAACATCGAGCGCACGGTCTCGCCGTGCATGCCGGCCAGGTGTTCGTCGCAGGCGAAGCGGTCGGGCGTCAGGCGGCACAGGCCCATGTCCAGCGGCGCGAACCAGACCGTGCCTTCGCGGTCGCCGTACAGGTGGTAGATGCGCCGGCCGGCGAGCGCGGCGGTGCGCGGGTCGCGCCGGAAGCGGCCGTCGCGGAAGAACGCCGCGCCGGCCTGGGTGCCGGCCCAGGCGGTGCCGGCGGCGTCGATGGCCAGGCTGTAGACCGCATTGCTGGGCAGGCCCCGGCGTTCGTCGTAGACCTGCACCTGGCCATCGTGCCAGTGGACCACGCCCACGCCGTCGGCGGCGATCCACACCCCGCCGGCGGGGTCGGCGATGATCGCCCGGTAGAAGCCGCGCGGCGGGAAGCCGTCGGCGTCGCCGAGCAGGCGTGCGTCGCCATCGACGCTGCGGACCACGCCCGCGTTGGTGGTCAGCCACAGCGCGCCGGTGCTGTCGGTGACGATGCCGAACACGCTTTCGATGCCGTCGGGCAGCGGCACCGGTTCCAGCGTGCGCCCGTGCTGCCGGTACAGGCCGCCGTTGAGGGTGCCGACCCACAGGCCGTGGTCGCCTCCGTCCGCACCGGCCTCGGCGCTGACCGCGGTGATGGCCGAACTCTTCAGCGCCGGGGCGACGCGCGGGTCGATGGCGTCGAAGCCGGCGCCGCTGTGGCGGACCAGGCCGCCGTAGGTGGCCAGCCAGATCGAGCCATCGGCCTGCTGGGCGATGGACAGGACCGTGCCCTGCGGCAGCTGGTTCTCGTACCAGACGTGGGTGAACTGCCCGATCGCGCGCTGCGGATCCAGGGCACGGGCGGGGCCGGCGGGGAGGGCGGTGCACAGCAAGGCACACGCGGCGTACAGCACCAGCGGCGCGCAGGCGCGCCGGACATCGTCGAACATCGGAATTCCGGACCTCGGCCCCCTGTGACCGGTCAGGGCGCATGGTAGCAGCCGGTTAGGCCGGACCGTGATGGAGGGGGTGGGAGCAGGAGCGATTGCGTCTGGCTGGGCCAGCTCCGGCCGGAGCCGCGGCAGTGCGGGGGTATGGCGGCCCCCGCCGAAGCCGGGGTTTTCCGCCTTTCCAGCCAAACCAGCAACCAGAAAGAAACCCGGCGGAGAGACTCCGCCGGGTTCCAGTACGCAACGTCGGGATCGGCGGTCAGTTGCCGGTCGGCAGGCCGATCCTGAAGCCCTCGTTGGCCAACTGGTCCTTGACGTGCTTGAAGCGCTCGTACTGGGTGAGCGTGATCGGGCCCGAGTAGCCCTCGCTCTGCAGCTTGCGCGGCGGGTACTTGAGGTAGCTCTGCATCAGCTCCTTGATCGCCGCGTTGATCGTCACCAGCGTCCAGGTGTGCTCGGTGTAGTTGTTCATGAAGATGTCGTAGCGTTCCTGCGGGTCCTGCCACAGGTCGAACACCTGCGGAACGGTGGCGACATAGGCGTTGGGACCCTTCCAGCCCAGGTTGGTGTCCACCGCCAGGCCGCCGGTGGACGCACCGTTGTCGCCGCGCACGTTGAAGCAGGCCTTGTAGTGGCCCACGCGCGCCGCGCCCGGGGTCAGTTCGTCCTCGGTGAAGTAGAACCAGCTCTTGCGCTCGGACTTGCCCTTGCCCAGCAGGACCGGCGACATGTCGTAGCTGTCGAAGATGATCGGTTCGCCCTCGCGGTCCTTGGTCGGAAGCTTGATCCCGGCCAGCGAGGCGAACGTGGCCATGTAGTCCAGTCCGCCGACGATGTCGGAATTCTTGGTGCCGGGCTTGATCCCGGGCCCCTTGGCCAGCGAGGGAACGCGGTTGCCGCCCTCGCGGATCGTGCCCTTGGTGCCGCGGAACGGGGTGTAGCCGGCATCCGGGTACACGTCCTGCCAGGCGCCGTTGTCGGTGGTCCAGAAGATGTAGGTGTTGTCCTCCAGGCCCAGCTCGCGCACCTTGTCCAGCAGGTGGCCGATGCGCGCGTCGTTCTCGCAGATCGAATCGGAATACTTCGACTTGGACAGCGACTTGCCCTGGTAGTCGGGGTGCGGCATGTTCGGCTGGTGGACCTTCATGAAGTTCACGTGCATGAAGAACGGCTCGTCGGAGTCCTTCACGCTGTCCAGGTACTCCAGCGAGGCCTTCTCCACGTACTCGTCGTAGAACGGGATGCCGATGACGCCCTTCTCCGGCGTGTTCACGTACTGGCCGTTGACCTTGAAGTCTTCCTTGGGCTTCTCGCCGGCCTTGCCCGACAGCGCGCCCTGGGTGACCTTCACGAACATGTCGCGAAGCTCCTCGTCCATGTCCGGGAACCAGGTGGGATCGGAATAGGTGTAGGCGTTGAGGTGGTACAGGCCGCAGTACCGCATCAGGTCGTAGCCGTGCGCGTTGGGAAGCGCGTAGTCGGATTCGCCCAGGTGCCACTTGCCCACGAAGAAGGTTTTGTAGCCGGCGGTCTTGAGCACCGAGGCCAGCGTCCACTCCGCGGCCGGCAGGCCGCCGCCCTGGCCCTGGAAGGCCACCGTGGTCATTCCGCTGCGATTCGGGATGCGTCCGGTCAGGACCGCCGCGCGCCCGGGCGTGCAACTGGGCTGCGCATAGAAGGACATGAACTGCATGCCCTCCGCCGCCAGCCGGTCGAGATTGGGGGTCGGCATGCCGCGGTTCTCGCCGCCGCCGTAACAGCCGGCATCGCCATAGCCGAAGTCGTCAGAGAGGATCAGGATGATGTTCGGCTTGCCTTTCGCCTTGCTCGATTTTTTGGCGGGTTGCGCTTTTGCCATTTCAGTCTCCTTGTCCGATACCGGGGATTGCCATGATGGGCACGTGATCGGCGTGCAAGCGCGAGTGTGCTCGTGCGGAGTTAAGGGTCGATGAAGCGATTGGAATGCGGAAAATGGCGGCGAATACGATGAATGCAGTATCCGGCTTGTCATTGCGCTTACGCGCTTTCATGGCCGGCGATGCGCGGTCCGTCGGCCATGGCTGCAGGTGTATCGAAGACCCGATAGAGTGTGGCCGCAAGGCAGCGGCGGCTGCCGTCATGGAGAGGTCATGGATCCGCAAATCGCGCCTGTACCGCACGGGGACATGGTCCATCTTCCCGGTGGCGTGTTCACCATGGGATCGGACCGTCATTACCCGGAGGAGAAGCCGGCGCACAAGGTGCGCGTGGGTCCGTTCCGGATGGACCGGTACGCGGTGACCAACCGCCAGTTCGCGGAGTTCGTGGCCGCCACCGGGCACGTCACTCTGGCCGAGAAGCCGGCCGATCCGGCGGACTACCCCGGCGCGGATCCGGCGCTGCTGGTGCCGTCCTCGATCGTGCTGGTGCCGCCCGCCGGCCAGGTGGACCGCGGCAACATCTACAACTGGTGGATCTACATGCCGGGCGCGGACTGGCGCCATCCGCGCGGCCCGGGCAGTTCGACCGCCGGCCTGGAGGACCATCCGGTCGTCCATGTCGCCTTCGAGGACGCGGCGGCCTACGCCGCCTGGGCCGGCAAGGAGCTGCCCACCGAGGCCGAATGGGAGTACGCGGCCAAGGCCGGGCTGGACGATGCCGAGTTCGCCTGGGGCGACGAGCTGGTGCCCGGCGGGCGCTACATGGCCAATACCTGGCAGGGCGAGTTTCCCTGGGAAAACCAGAAACTGGACGGCTACGAGTTCACCTCGCCGGTGGGTTCGTTCCCGGCCAACGGTTTCGGCCTGTTCGACATGATCGGCAACGTCTGGGAATGGACCACCGACTGGTACCAGCACCACGACCGGATCCAGCGGTCGTGCTGCACGCTGGACAACCCGCGCGGCGGCGAACGCGACGGCAGCATCGATCCGGGGGATGTCGCCAGCGTGCCGCGGCGGGTCACCAAGGGCGGCTCGCACGCCTGCGCGCCCAGCTACTGCCGCCGCTACCGCCCGGCGGCGCGCATGGCCCAGCCGGTGGACACGTCCACCAGCCACATCGGCTTCCGCTGCATCGTCCGCGGGCCCTGAGACGGGCGGCCGCGGCGGGTGCCCGCGGGCGGGCGGGCACCGCCGGCCCGCGGGCCCGGCGGCGGCGCGCCAACGGACGGAGATGGGCGCGGCTGCACGGTCATCGCGCCACGCCAGGCGTTACCATGACGCACTCCCGTCGACTGCATTCCGTGGTTCCCGCATGAGGGCCCGAAATCCCCCAACCCCCCAGGCGGCATGAACTCCAGGTCGAACCGTCCGGACGACAGCGCCAGGCCCCGGATCGAACGTTGGCAGCCATGGATCGCCGCGCTCCTGAGCGTGCTGCTGCACCTGCTGTTCCTGCTGATCCTGCTGTGGTCGGCCAAGGAGGTGGTGACGACGCCGCAGGGCGCGGTCGGCGGCAGCCGGATCCGGGTGAACTTCGTCGGCGAGCCGGCGCAGCAGCCCACGCAGGCCCCGCCCAGCCCGAAACCATCGCCGCCGCCCAAGGCCGCCTCCAAAAAGAAGGCTCCGGAACGGGTCGACCAGCAGAAGCCGGTGCTGCAGGCCGAGTACATCCAGCGTCCGAGCGAGTCCGCCCCGGAACAGAGCGAGAGCCAGGTTCCGCCGGCCGATGGCCAGGCGCAGGCCGCCGCCGCGAGCCCGCCGGAACCGGCGCAGCGTCGTCCGGAGACCTGGACCGGGCGTCCCCCGGGCATGCTCGACGAAGAGACCGCACCGCAGAACTACGGCCAGGCCAGCGGGCCGGCCAACGACACCGGCACCCGCAACGACCTGGAGGCCGGCGAGCCCAGTGTCGAGGTGGGCGGCTTCCAGATCTACTACGACCTGCTCGCCGAACAGCGCCTGCGCACCTGGAAGGAGCAGGGCATGAAGGAAATCTCCTTCCCGCTGCCGGGCATGCGCTCGCGGATGGTGTGCCCGGTGGAGATCGCGCTCCGGCGCGGCTCCGGCAAGTGCCGGCTGCTGGACCCCAACGAGCCGGAGATGCAGGCCATCGGCGATGCCCGCGAGGTCGTGGTGGTGATGGCGGTCTACAAGCGCGGGGAGCTGGTGTGGCGGGGGCCGGGAGCGTACCGGTAAGTCCGGACGGGAGGTGCCGGCAACAGGTCCAGAAATGGGCGCCGGAATGCGCTTCCGCGGGCCGGGCGCAGCGCGTGGCGAAGCGCCGTCCGGCGAGGGTGGGCGGCCATGAAGCACTTCGGTGATCCATTTCGCGAACCGGGCGATCCGGGGACCCTATACTCGATCGCGCAACGCAACCTCCAGGGGATCTCATGTTCGGCATGTCCATCATCCTGGCCATGGCTGTCGCCGTGGCCGTCGTCATCGGCGTCATCCTGTTTTTCTGGACCATCGCGCTGCGCCGGGTCGTGCCGGTCAACGAAGTGCACATCGTCCAGACCCGCAGGAACACCGTCTCCTACGGCAAGGGTTTCGCCAGCAACACCTACTACGAATGGCCCACGCGGATTCCGCTGATCGGCCTGCAGCGGGTGACCCTGCCGGTGTCCAACTTCGCCATCGACCTGCCGGACTACGCCGCCTACGACAAGGAGCGCGTGCCGTTCCTGGTGCATGTCATGGCCTTCTTCCGCATCAGCGATTCCAACACCGCCGCCCAGCGCGTGGCCTCGTTCGATGAGCTGAAGGAGCAGCTCACCGCCATCGTGCAGGGCTCGGTGCGCACCGTGCTGGCCGCGCACGAGATCGACCAGATCATGCTGGACCGCAGCCGCTTCGGCGAAGCGTTCACCAAGGAAGTGCAGCCGCAGCTGGGCGGGTGGGGCGTGGAGGCGATCAAGAACATCGAGCTGATGGACATCCGCGACTCCAGGGAAAGCCAGGTCATCCAGAACATCATGGCCAAGCGCACCTCCGGGATCGAACGCGAGTCGCGACTGGTGGTGGCCGACAATACCCGCCAGGCCGAAATGGCCGAGATCGCGGCCAAGCGCGAGGTCGAGATGTCGCGCCAGCAGGCCGCCGAACAGGTCGGCCTGCGCACCGCCGAGAAGGACAAGAACGTCGGCGTGGCCAACGAGCAGGCCTCGCAGCAGGTCAAGGTGCAGCAGCGCGAAACCGCGGCCAAGGAAATGGACGTGGTGCAGGTCAAGAACGTGCGCGGCGCCGAGATCGACCGTGAGGTGGCGGTGATCACCGCCGCCCAGGCCAAGGAGGTGGCGATCGTGCAGGCCGACGCGGCCAAGCAGGTCGCCATCGTCTCGGCCGAAGGCGGCAAGCAGCAGACGGTGCTGACCGCCGAAGGCAAGCTGGAGGCCGCCAAGCGCAACGCCGAGGGCATCGCGGTGGAGGGCCATGCCAAGGGCCAGGCCGAAACCGCGATCCTGATGGCGCCGGTGGATGCGCAGATCAAGCTCGCCGAGAAGATCGGCAGCGACCAGGGCTACCAGACCTACCTGCTGGGCATCCGCAACATCGAAGCGGCCCAGGCCGTGGGTACCGCGCAGGCCGAGGCGCTGAAGACCGCCGACGTCAAGGTCATCTCCAATGCCGGCACGCCGGGCAAGGGCCTGTCCAGCGTGATGGACCTGTTTTCCGCCGACGGCGGCACCGCCATCGCCAGCATGCTCGAAGGCCTGGCCCAGTCGCCGGAAGGCAAGAAGCTGCTGCAGAAGTTCGCCGACAGGACGCAATAGGACAGGGCGACGGGACCGGGACGGCCTGGCGGCGTCGCGCCCGTCGATCCGGTACGGAGGTCGCAGCTTCGGTCGCCGTTGCCGGGGCATGCTGCCCGGGACTCCATTCGCGCCATGGCGCCAGAGGAAGACACGATGCGGGCACGTGCGACGCTGCTTGGCCTTCTCGTCCTGCTTGGCTCCGGCATGGACCCGGCGCACGCCGACAGCAAGGACGCGGTGATCGACCGGGAAGACCAGGAGGTGATGAGCACCATCGCCTTCCTCGACGCCCATCCGGACATGAAGTACCGGCGCGAGGGTTGGCTGGCCTTCGAGGCGGGCGAATACGAAGGAGCGATCGCCCATTTCACCAAGGCCGCCAGCTTCGGCGACAAGGTGTCCCAGGCCATGCTCGCCGAGATGGCGTGGAACGGGCAGGGACAGCCGGTCGACCGCCCGCTCGCCTACGCCTGGGCGGACCTGGCCGCCGAGCGCGGCTACCGGCAGTTCGTGGCGCTGCGCGAGCGCTACTGGGCGCAACTCACCCCGCAGGAGCAGGACACGGCGATCCGGGTCGGGCAGCCGCTGGTGCCCGTCTACTCCCATGCGGCGACCCAGGTCGCGATGCGGAAGCACCTGCGCAAGGCGCGGCGCTACATGATCAGCGGGCGCTACAACCGCAGCGCCGACATCGTGGTGCCCGGGCCCGGCGGCTTGTGGACGAGGATCCGCGGCCACGACTTCTACGCGGAGAAGTTCTGGAACCCGGAGCGGTACCAGGAATGGACCGACGCGGTGTGGACCGATCCGCCCAAGGAGAACGTGGACGTCGGCGAGCCGACCACCGTCCAGGGCCAGGACTGACGGCGCGCCGGCCTGGACGGGCGGCGGCTGGCTGCCCGTGCGCGATTCAACCAGGATCCCGGGTTCATCGCCGCCGACCGGATCCGCGACGAATCGGCCGCGTGCTGCGTTACGACCGCAGCTTCATGCGCCCGTTGTTGCCGGCGGATGCAGCGGGCGCGCAGGCGGGGCAGGGAACGGGTCGACGGGCGGCATCGGCGGAACAGGCCTGGAAAGCGTCGTGCGCCTCCACCGCCACGTGCCAACGGCACGGCGGACGCGAGCGTGTGGACGGCTGCCAGGCCTCAGCCGCGCACGGCCGCCTCGATCGCGGCGACGTCGATCTTGCGCATGGTCATCATCGCCTCGAACGCACGCCGGGCCACGGCCGGGTCGGGGCCGTTGAAGGCCTCGAGCAGGACGCGCGGACTGATCTGCCACGACAGGCCCCACTTGTCCCGGCACCAGCCGCAGTCGCTTTCCTGGCCACCGTTGCCGACGATGGCGTTCCAGTAGCGGTCGGTCTCGGCCTGGTCGTCGGTGGCGACCTGGAACGAGAACGCCTCGCTGTGCTTGAACGCCGGACCGCCGTTGAGGCCCACGCAGGGAATGCCGAGCACGGTGAACTCCACCGTCAGCAGGTCGCCCTGCTTGCCGGAGGGGAAGTCGCTGGGGGCGTGGTGCAGGGCGGTGACCGCGCTGTCGGGAAAGGTGGCGGCGTAGAAGGTGGCGGCGTCCAGGGCGTCGTTGTCGTACCAGAGGCAGATGGTGTTCCTGGGGATCACGGGCGTGCTCCTGCGATGGGATGGGGCGAGGGTAGGGCGTCGCGGTCGACGCGGGGGTGAACGGGCCTTTGCATCCGGCCGGGTTGTTGCGGTCCGGGCGGGTCGTTACCTTGTCGTCGATCCGGCAACCCTGGAATCGACATCATGCACAGGCGACATTTCATCGGCGGCACCGCCCTGGCCGCCGCCGCCCTGGTGCTGCCGCTGGCACGCGGCGCCGATGCGCTCGCGGCCGGCCCGCGCAGGCGCCTGCTGCCGCCGCCGCTCGATCCCGGCGACACCGTCGCCCTGGTCAGCCCCTCGGCGGCCACCGACGATCCGTTCGACCTGCAACTGGCCAGCGAGGCGATGCAGGCGCTGGGATTCAAGGTGAAGGTCGCGCCGCACCTGGCCTCGCGCTGGGGTCACCTGGCCGGCACCGACGCCGAGCGCGCCGGCGACCTCAACGCGATGTTCGCCGATCCGGAGGTCAAGGCGATCGTCTGCGCGCGCGGCGGCTCCGGGGCCGCGCGCCTGCTGCCGCTGCTCGACTACGGGCTCATCCGGCGCAATCCCAAGGTGCTGCTGGGCTATTCGGACATCACCGCCCTGCACAACGCGCTGCTGTCGCAGGCCGGCCTGGTCAGCTTCCATGGGCCCATCGGCGTGGGCAGCTGGAACACGTTCAACGTCGACCAGTTCCGGCGCCTGTTCTTCGACCGCGAACTGATGCAGTACCGCAACGTGGCCGACATCGGCGACGAACTGGTACAGCGCAGGAACCGCACCGTGACCCTCACCGGCGGCACCGCCCGCGGCGAACTGGTCGGCGGCAACCTGTCGGTGCTGGTGGCCCTGGCCGGCTCGCCGTACCTGCCGGACTTCAGCGGCAGGATCCTGTTCCTGGAAGACGTCGGCGAAGCGCCGTACCGCATCGACCGCATGCTCAGCACGCTCAAACTCATGGGCGCGCTGGACAGGATCGCCGGCTTCGTCTTCGGCGAATGCACCGAATGCGACCCCGGCGACGGCTACGGTTCGCTGACCGTGCCGCAGATCCTCGACGACTACTTCAAGCCGCTGGAAATCCCCGCCTACCGTGGCGCGATGATCGGCCACATCCGCCAGCAGTTCATCCTGCCGGTGGGCGGCCGGGTGGAGATGGATGCGGATGCGGGGACGTTGCGGATGCTGGAGCCGGTGTTCCAGGGGTAAGCCGCTCCGGACGGGGCCCACGCACCTTGTAAACGGAAAAGACTGCGCGCAAGTCACTGGGTTCCCGCCGAAGCCGACGCAACCGGGCGCCTTGGCTCCCGTGGTTTGCGCGCACCTCCGTCGCAGTTCGGGAAGAATCACATATTTCGCCCGGCCTGCATGTGCGATCCTTGCCGACTTTCTCTTGGCACCCGACACGGAGTCCTGATGCGTCGTCGCACCCTGCTGTTCCTGGCCAGTCTTTCCGCCTGCGGCCTGGCCGCGCCGAGCTTCGCTTCCACCAACCCGCAGTCCACGTCCCCGTCAGGCACGACGGCATCGACGACTGCACCGCAGAGCCTGGGCGCGCTGGTCGACGCGCAGACGATGCGTGAGGTGGCCGGCAATCCGGAACTGCGCACCGCGCTGGGTATTTCCGGCGATGGCATCGACCTGTCCGGACAGTTGACCGACGTATCGCTGCCGCGCCGCGACGCGCTGCGCGCGACCATGCGCGACAACCTCGCCGAACTGGAGCGCTACGCCGCCGGTGCCCGGATCGATGGCCAGGACCGCTGGAACCTGGGCCTGATGCGCTGGTTCTACCAGCGCCAGATCGAGATGATGGCCCCGGCGTGGGCGCCGGCCTGGCTGCCGGCCGGAGCCACGGTCTATGCGGTGGACCAGTTGTTCAGCATCCCGGTGACGCTGCCGCAGTTCATGGAGAACCAGCACGCGGTGCACGACGAGGCCAGTGCGCTGGCCTACATCTCGCGCCTGCATGCCATCGGCACCAAGCTCGACCAGGTGCGCGCCAACTTCGACCTGCAGGCCAGTGAGGGCGTGTTGCCGCCGCAGGTCGCGCTGGAAGGCGCGGCCGCGCAGATCCGCAGCCTGATCGAACCGCCGGCGGCGCAGAGCCGCTTCGTGCTTGCGCTGCAGCGCAAGCTGGAGAAAACCTCGCTGCCCGTACCGCGGCAGCAGGAACTGCTGGCGCAGGCGGTGGCTGCGGTCGAGAGCGACACCAACCCCGGCTATGCGCGCCTGCTGGCGCGGCTGGAAGAGGCGATCGCCACGCAGCCCGGCGACCACGGGATGTGGGCGCTGCCCGGTGGCGACGCGTATTACGACGCCGCGCTGCGCTGGAACACCAGCACCGACCTGGATGCCGACGAGATCCACCGCCTGGGCCTGGCCGAGGTCGCGCGCATCCAGCGCGAGATGGATCGCCTGCTGCGCGCGCAGGGCATGGCGCAGGGCAGCGTCGGCGAGCGCATGGCCGCGCTGGTCGAGGATCCGCGCTTCCAGTACGCCGATACCGAGGCCGGGCATGCCGAACTGGTGGCCGACATCCACGCGATCCTGGCCCGGCTGGAGCCGCAGGTGCCGAAGTACTTCGGCCGCCTGCCGCCGGCGCCGCTGGAAGTGCGTACCGTGCCGGAGGATGCGCAGGCCACCGCGCCGGGCGCCTATTACCTGCTGCCGGCGCTGGACGGCTCGCGCCCGGGCCTGTACTTCATCAACCTCGGCAATCCCAAGGCGAACACGCGCTGGAGCCTGCCGACGCTGACCTACCACGAAGGCTCGCCGGGCCATCACTTCCAGATCTCCATCGGCCAGACCCTGACCGACCTGCCGCTGATGCGGCGCAGCCTCAGCCCCAGCGCGTTCACCGAGGGCTGGGCGCTGTATGCCGAGCAGCTGGTCGCGGAGATGGGGCTTTACCGCGACGATCCGTGGGGCGACATCGGCCGCCTGCGTGCCGAGCTGTTCCGTTCGGTGCGGCTGGTGGTGGACACCGGCCTGCACCGCAAGCGCTGGACCCCGGAGCAGGCGATCGCCTACATGCACGCGCAGACCGGGATGGAGCCGGCCGAGGTGCGCATCGAGGTCTACCGCTACCTGGTCCAGCCCGGCCAGGCGTGCTCGTACAAGATCGGCCATCTGAAGATGGTGGAACTGCGCGAGCGCGCCCGCGCGCAGCTGGGCGAGCGTTTCGACATCCGCGCCTTCCACGACCTGGTGCTGGGCAACGGCGCCCTGCCGCTGGCGGTGCTGGAGGCGGCGGTGGACGACTGGATCGCGACGGTGCGGCGCGAACCGGCGGGTTGACGGCGCACGAACAACCCGAGGCCGCGCATCAGTGCGCGGCCTCCCAGGCGTGCGCGGCGATCGGCTCCGTACCGCCGCATCGGCAGGACCGGCTCAGACCAGTTGCAGCGCGCCGAATACCGCCGCTGCCGCGACCGCCTGGGTCAGCAGCCAGGCCGACCAACGGGGCGGATGCAAGCGCCACCGGCGTACTGCCGGAACGACCAGCAGCGGAAGCAGCGAGAGCGTGAGGACCAGGGTGACGCGCGTGTCCACATCGACGCGGCTTTCCAGCGGAACGGTGAGCATCGCCCAGCCGACCGCCTGGCCCAGGGCAAGCAGGATCGAAGCGATGCCCGGCAGACCCGGCAGCGGCCGGATCATGCAGGCGTAGGCGCGGATGCCGCCGATGAGTACGGGGAGGGGGTTCTGGCCGAGGATCCACGATAACGACATGCCCAGCAGCGCCGAGAAGATGGCGTCATATTCTTCGGGCAGCAACTGCAGGCGCTGGATCGCCCAGTGCGCGCCGTGGTACCAGACCCATTTCACCAATGCGTAGACGGCCCACAGGGCGGCCGCTCCGGCCATCCAGTAACCGGCTGTCCGTGCGACGCCCAGATAGGTTCCGTCGAGGAACAGTGCGCCCCAAGCGAACGCCATCGCGAACCAGACCACCACGCGCAGGGCGATCATCGCCAGCCGCGGACGGCTCAGCGCGATCGGATCGGAGGCCTGCGTCCAGAATGCGATCTGGCCCGGGTCCAGCTTCGGATGGCGCAGCGCCGGATCGATGGCGCGGAGTTGGGCCAGCAGGTTGCGGATACGGGTGGGAACCATCGGCACCAGCAGCAGGAACAGGCGCCTGAAAAAGTGCTCCGGACCGGCCAGTTCTACAGCGATGCGCCGGTTCAACCAGGATTGGTCGCGGGAGTGGACGTTCTTCACGACATGGTCGAGCCGGCCCGACTTATGCCGGAATTCGAGCACGGCCTGCACGCGCTCAGCCAGGCCTTCGCGATCCATCTGGTCCAGGCCGAAGAATGCAAGCAGCGTGGCGACGACCTGCCGCTCCTGGATCCGGGGCGCCTGCTCGATCGCCTGGACGACCACCGGGCGCAGTGCATGCTTGAGCTGGAGCAGGTACAGCGGTTCCTGCGCGTAGAGCCAGTCGCGCATGCGCCGCGCATCGGGCTGGTCGAGCAGTTCGTGCAAAGCGGCGACGAAGGCGCCGACGTCGAAGCAACGCTCTTCCCCGTGGCCAGGGTCGCTGGCGCCGGCATCGTCCGCCATGGCCTCGTCCAGGGCCTCGCCGGCCGCGACAGGCGCCTGCAACGATGCCGACCCGGTTCGCGGGGGCGCGCGCCAGCGGGCATCGGCATCGTCCGGTGCCGGCGCCGGTGCGCGAGTGGCGACATCGTCGTCGGCCACGTTCGCGGCGATGCGCGCGCGTGCGATGTCCAGGCAGCGCGCATAGGCTTCCTGCAGGCGCTGGAACGCGGCGGCGTCCTCGTCGGGCCGGGTGCGCTTGAGCAGGTGGGCGTAGGCGCGCTTGATCTCCCGCTCATCGGCGCCGGGCGCGACTTCGAGCAACTGGAAGGGCGACATGCCGGTCAGCCCGCCTGCGATTCGAGTTCATCCAGCGCCCGGCTCAATTCGGTGCGGTGATGGGCGATGCGTTCGCGGTCTTGCTGGTCGATGATGCCCATGAACCGGCCCATCCAGTCCTGCAGGGTGCCGCGCAACTGCAGGTGCTCCTCGTAGAGCCGCTCGAGCCGCGCCAGCACGGCCAGGTTGGCCTGGTCCTCGCGCGGGTGGATCTTGATCTCCTGCAGCCGCGCCAGGCGTTCGCGGATCTCCTTCACGTCGAGTACGCCGTCGTTGCCCTGGATGATCAGCTCGTGGACCGCGCCGGTGGACTGGGCCCGGGCCTCGACCTGGAGCACGCCGTTGACGTCGTAGGTGAAGCGCACGTCCACACCGTTCTCGTGCCTGGGTACGTCCGGCCGCAGCGGGACGGTGAGTTTGCCCAGGGCGATGTTGTGCTCGGTGCGGGGGCTCTCGCCCTGGAACACCTCCAGGTCGACCTGGCGCTGGCCATCGTGCATCGGATAGAAGGTCTCGACCCGGCTGACCGGGACGGTGCAGTTGCGATCGATGATCGGGCTGAAATGGCCGCTGCTGAGGTGGCCGTGCTCGTCGGTGCGCGCGGTTTCCACGCCCAGCGTGTACGGGCATACATCCGTCAGGACCACTTCCTCCAGCGACTGGTCCCGACCTTTCATGCCCGCCACCACCGCCGCGCCGAGGGCGATGGCTTCGTCCGGATGAACGTGGCGCAGCGGCAGGCGGCCAAGCATCCGCGCGGCGGTGCGGGTGAACAGCGGCATCCGCGAGGCGCCACCGACCATCACCACTTCGTCCAGGCGGTCGGGCGTCAACCGGGCATCGCGCAGCGCGCGTTCGATCGGCTGGCGCAGGCGCTGGACCAGCGGCTCGCACAGGGTCGCGTAGCGATCCTGGTCGATCGACCACAGCAATGGCCGGCCGTCCAGTTCCAGCGCCACGTCGGCCTGGTCGTGGGTGCTCAGCCGGTGCTTGGCCGCCTGCAGGTGCTGGCGCAGCGCGGCCATCTCCACCGGCGCGATGCGGTTGCGCTGCAGGCGGTGATCGAGGACGAAAGCGCCGACCAGCAGATCGAGGAAGTCCTCGCCGCCCAGACGGTTGTCGCCGGCGCTGGCATGGACCTGGATCACACCGTCGAAGATCTCCAGGATGGATACGTCGAAGGTGCCGCCGCCCAGGTCCAGGACCATGAAGGTCGAACCGTCCACGCGCTCCTGCAGGCCGTAGGCGATGGCCGCCGCGGTGGGCTCGTTGATCAGCCGTTCGACGCGGATGCCGGCCAGCTCGCCGGCCGCGCGAGTGGCCTTGCGCTGGGCGTCGCCGAAGTAGGCCGGCACGCTGATGACCGCTTCGCGGATCTCGCGGCCCAAAGCGGCGCGGGCGTCCTCCAGCAGACTACGCAGCACCAGCGCGGACAGTTCTTCGGCACGGAAGGTCCGGTCGCCCAGCCGCGTCTCCCGGTTGCTGCCCATCCAGCGCTTGAATGTGGCCACGGTGCGGCTGGCATGTGGTCCCAGGCGATCATGCGCAGCCTGGCCTACCAGCACGCCCTTGTCCGGGTCGACCGAGACGACCGAGGGGGTCAGCAAGTGGCCCAGGGCATTGGGAATCAATCGGGGCGCGCCATCTTCATAGACGCCAATCAAGGAGTGGGTCGTACCCAGATCGATACCGACGATCATGCAGAGCCTGGAGGTGGTGAGTTGTCCGAGTCTGCCGGGGATGTGGTGGATTTGTGAAGATCCCGGTCGCGTCGTGCATGGGTGCGCTGCAAAGGCACCTGGATTTGGGACGGGGATCACTTTTTGGCTTGCGACATTCAATGCGGCGAAGCGGCTTCGGAACGCAGGGCCCTGCGTGCGCGCCGGATTCGGGCCGGGATCCCGTGCCGGATCGTCTTTCCCGGCCTGCCGTGCACCCTTCCAACACGTCGCCGGTCAGATCCCACGCCGGTGGAAGTACACCTGCTCCGCCGCCCAGCGCAGCGGCGGCGAGTGCAGCAGCAGGTCGAAGGGCCAGTCGAACTGCATCCGGTCGTAGGCCCAGCGCAGGGCGCGCTTGAAGCGGAAGCGCGGCGCGGCTTCGATGGCGACCTGTTCGGGCGTCGGCGCGTACCGGGCGGTGCGGGCATGGGCCCGGTCGCGTGCGCCGAACGGGTCATGCATATGGCCGCTGTCGCTGCTGCGAGCGGGCACGTGGCCACCGGCGCGCTCCTGCGGGGCGCCGCCATCGCGCAGGTACGCGGCAATGGCGCATCCCACCGTCCAGCCGTGTTCCCAGGCCGAATGGATGCCGCCGGCGGTGACCGGCGAGACCACGCCGGCGGCGTCGCCCACCAGGATGGCGTGGTCGCGGGCCAGGTCGAAGACCGGGCCGCTGCAGGGAATCAGCCCGGCACGGGTGTGTCCGGGCTTGAGCAGGCGCGGCAGGCCGGCGGCCACGCCCACGCGCAGCAGGAAGCCGTCGATGTCGGGCACGCGCGCGTGCCGCGGGTCGTGGCGCAGGGCCAGGCCGGCCTGGATGCCGGTGGGGTTCTGTGCGATCCAGCCGATATAGCCGGGCGCGTAGCGCTTGCTGATGAAGCAGTGCAGCGCGTCGGGTTCGGCGAGCGCGGCGCCGGGGAATTCGTACTCGATGCCGTAGAGGAACTGGCGTACCTGGCCCAGCCCGCAGTGCCGGGCCACCCGCGAACGCGCGCCGTCGGCACCGACCAGGTAGCGGGTGCGGCCGACGCCATCCACCTGCCAGCCCCCGTCGCTGCGCACGCAGCCGGTGAACGCGCTGCCCAGGCGCAGGTCGACCCCGTGCGCGAGCATCTGCCCGGCCAGCCAGCGCATAACTGCCGGCGTATCGGTGGTCTGGAAATAGTAGCCGGGCGCGGCCAGGGCCACCTGCCTCAGGCTGGGCGCATACAGACGCACCTGTCCGATGCGCCGGGTCATGGTCGCAGGGACCTGGCCGAGCAGAGTGTGTTCGGCGGCTTCCTTGACGATGATCCCGGTGGTGCGCAGCTTCTCGCCCGGGTCGCGCTTGCGCTCGAGCACGCACACGTGCAGCCCGCGCTGCGCGGCGGCGATGGCGCAGGCCGCGCCGGCGAAGCTGGCACCGACCACGACCAGGTCGGGGGTGGAGGAAGGCATCGCGGGCTCTTTGGCGTTCCGGGACAGGCCTGGAACGTTAGCGACGCGATGCGGGGCGGCAACGGGGCGGAGGTGAAGCCGGTGGGAAGTCGCGCGGTGTCGAAGCCGCTCAGGGCGCCTCGGGCAGCCGGTAGGCGAAGTCGTAGTAGTGCGTGCCGTCGCGGATGTCGATGGACAGCGTGCCGCTGATCCCGGCCAGGCCGCCGCTGCCCGAATCGGGCACCACGGTGATGCGCAGGGTGGGGGTGCCGCGGTCCATGGTGCCGTTGTGCTGCAGGGCGAAGCCGCCCTGGCGGCCGTCCAGGGTGGCCTGCACCTGGTCCATCGCCACGTAGCCGGCCGAGCCGTCCACGCTGCCGCGCACGGCGAGCATCTGGCCGTTGGCGGTGCCCTGCAGGTCGCCCTCGAAGACCTTGTGCAGGGCCATGCGGCCGATGGCCGGATCGCCGACGCCGTCCTGCGCCGGTTGCGGGGTGAGGGTGACGGCGAAGGTGCCGCGGGCGTGGCGTTCGGTCATGGCGGTATCCGGGGTGGGGACTGACTTCGGCGAGTACGGGCAGTGTGGCCAGGAGAAGGACCGCGGACAGGCATTGCAGGAAGCGCGCCCGGCTGCCGCTCGCAGGACACCGAAAGGATAGCGGTTGGCGCCGCAGCGGGCACCGGAACATGCGCGACGCTCAGTCGGGGAACTGCTCCACGTGCGTTTCGCCGCGTCGCCCGTAGTAGGTGACGTGGCGGCCGGCGATCCACACGGTGTAGCCGATGCAGCCGGCCAGCATCGACAGGCGCTTGAACTGCGGATAGGGCACGTGGCCGCGCTGGGCGCCGGCGATGGCGGCACGCAATGCGGCGGCATCGAAGGCCTCGGCGATCGGCACGTCCGGGATGTCCAGCGCCAGGTCCAGCGGCTCGGCGCTGCGCGGGTAATAGGTCGTGCGCCGGGCCCGGTAGTCGACGCTGTAGGCATCCACGCCGGCCACCACCATCAAACCCACGACCTGGCCGAAGTTGAGGCGGCCTTCGGCCGAACCGACGGCCGCCTCGCGGATCAGGTCGTGGGTGGGAACGGCCATGGCGACTTCCTTGCGGTCGTGATGGGCGCGGTCAGCATGCGCGTGGCGATGCGACGGCGGCGTATGCTCCCAACGCAGCCCGCCCGGCGGACCGGACATGCCGGTTCAGGCGCGCGGATGTCGCGCCAGCCAACCATCGAGCGCGTTGGCGAAGGCCTGCCGGTCGCGGGCGTGGAAGGCGGCCGGACCGCCGGTCTGTACGCCGGCGCCGCGCAATTCCTCCATGAAATTGCGCATCGACAGGCGCTGGGCGATGGTGTCGGCGGTGTAGCGCACGCCGCGCGGGTCGACCGCTTCGGCGCCGCGCCCGATCACGCGCGCGGCCAGCGGGATGTCCTGGGTAACCACCAGGTCGCCCGGTCCTGCGCGTTCGGCGATGGCGTCGTCGGCCACGTCGAAGCCGCCCTGGACCTGCACCGCGCGCAGGTAACGCGACGGTGGCGTGCGCAGCCACTGGTTGGCGATGAAGGTGACCTGCACCCGCGCGCGCTCGGCGGCGCGGAACAGCATCTCGCGCACCGGTCCGGGGCAGGCGTCGGCATCGCCCCAGACCTGCGGCACCGGCGCCTGGCTCACGCGATCACGCGGCCGAGTCGCCGCCCGTGCCGGTGGAAGTGCGCGTGGCGTCTTCGCGGCTGGCGCGCTTCTTCGCGTCTTTCTCGTCCTTCTTCTTCTTCTTGGCCAGCTCGCGCTGGCGTTTTTCGAAGGAATAGTTGGGCTTGGCCATGGGGTACCTGGATGCGTGGTGGGGGTGGGCGGACGCGGCGGTGGCCGCGCTAGTCCTTCTTGTCTTCCGGTGCGTCGACCTTGGTCAGCACCCGGGTGTTGCCCAGCACCTCGATGCGGCCGCCGGCCTTGCGGAAGGCCTCCAGGTCGCTGGAGATGCGCTCGTGGGTGAGGGTGACGTTCGACTTGCCTGCCTGCGGGCGCGAGGCGGGAATGCGTGCGGTCTTGCGGGTTGCCATGGTGTCCTCTCGTTGAAGGGCGGCGGGAATGCCACGCGGCCGCCCTGTGCGGCAGGTGGCCCGGAAGAACGGGCGCCAGCGGTCGTCCATGCCCGGCGCCGGCGGCCACGGTCGACGGCCGTGGTCGACGGTCGCGTGGCGGGGCAACCATTGCGCGGCCGGCCTACACGAGCCCGCTTCCCGGATGCGCAAGCGCAGGGAAGAGCGGCGTTCGGCGGCCACGTACGGGCCGACCCGGGGCGTGCGCTGGACCTGGATGTCGTCGCCTTGCGGAGCCGGCCGCGGGGCGGACGGTGGGCGGTCGGAAAGCGAACCGCGTCGATGCAGCGGACGCGGCGCGCGCGGATGGTGCTGGTGCATTTTACGCCAGAACGCACCCCGTTGCCCGGGCCGGTGTTCAGGTTGGAGGCGGGGTATGGCGTGGTCGCCGGGGAGGCGAGGCCCGCGCAGCGCGGGTTTTGCCGGTCGCGGGCCTGTCGGACCGGTCCGCATGATTTGCTAGGCTGGGCCGTTTCCGTACGTCGAGGTCCGGTGCCGATGTCCTTCCTGCAGTGGCTGCGCGTGGGCGCGATCGGGTTGCTGGTCGTGGCCAATACGCTGGTGCATGCGGTCCCGCTGCTGCTCGCGGGCCTGGTCAAGGCGGTGCTGCCGTTCGGCCCGGTGCGGCGGGCGTGCAATCCGCTGCTCACCGGCCTGGCCGAGAGCTGGATCGCGGTGAACAGCGCGATGATCGATGCCTTGACCCATAGCCGGGTCCGGGTCGAGGAGGACACCGCGCTGCTGCGCGACGGCCATTACCTGGTGCTGGCCAACCACCAGAGCTGGGTCGACATCCTGGTGCTGCAGAAGGTGTTCAACCGGCGCATCCCGCTGTTGCGCTTCTTCCTCAAGCGCTCGCTGTTCTGGGTGCCGGTGCTGGGGCTGGCGTGGTGGGCGCTGGATTTCCCGTTCATGGGCCGCTACAACCGCCGCCAGATCGCCAGGAACCCCGAGCTGGGCAAGCGCGACATCGAGGCCACGCGCCGGGCCTGCGGCAAGTTCCGCGACATTCCGGTGGCGGTGATGAACTTCGTCGAAGGCACCCGTTTCACTCCGGCCAAGCACGACGGCCAGGCCTCGCCGTACCGGCACCTGCTCAAGCCCAAGTCCGGCGGCGTGGCCTTCGTGATCGACGCCATGGGCGAAGGCCTGCATGCGCTGCTGGACGTGACCATCGCCTATCCGGGCGGACGTCCCTCGATGATCGACCTGATGGCAGACCGGGTGCCGGAGGTCCGCGTCCACGTGCGCCAGCGCCCGATACCGTCTGAAATGGCCGCCGGCAACTACCAGGACGACCGCGCCTTCCGCGCCCGTTTCCAGCAGTGGATGAACGGGGTGTGGCGGGAGAAGGACCAGGAGCTGGAGCGCATGCTGGGATACGCCGCTCGCTGAAGCGGGCAGGGACAGCTGCATCGCCGTCGTGTCCGTGTCCGGGAGTTCCGTGATGGTCGCGCGCCACCGGCTGGTTCCGCGGTGGTGCCGGGGAACGGCGTCGGAAGCCGGAGCTTCCAGTCCCAGGTCGATCACTTTACGGCCGGGCGCCCATAAGCGTACTTTTCCGGTCGTGAGGCACGCGGACCCCATGCTCCCGATCCGATCCCGTCGCACGATATGGCGCGGCCGAGTCGTCCTGTTCGCAGTGCTGCTGTTCGCAGGCATTGCACCTGTGGCCGCGCAGACGTGTCCGAGCAGCGATGGGGCGGGATACACGTACGTCTTTCCCGCTTCGGGCCCCGGGCCATTCAACGTGGCTTCCGGACAGTCGTTGCTGATCCAGTCCGGCACCTACACCGGCGGTCTCGAAGGACCGGCCGGCGGGGGCATGGTATGCGTGAATGCAGGGGCGACGTTCCAGCCTGCCCCTGTGAACAACCTGTCCGGAGCCATCGACAACTACGGCACCACGGCCCTGGCGAACGTCGTGTTCGGCGCCGGAGCGAACTTCCAGAACCACTCCGGCGCCGACTTCACCTTCAACAACACCAACGCCAATGGCGGCATCGCCATCACCAACGACGCCGGCGCGAACATGCATGTGTCGGGCGGCAACCTGACCATTCCCGGCAATTCGACCGTCACCAACAACGGCACGGTCGATATCTCTCCCGGCGCCATCCTGGACCTGCAGGCCAACAGCACGGTGACCAACAACGGCATCATCACGGTGAATGGCGGCGACCTCAATTCGGCGGGGACCACCCTCAACACCGGCTACATCCACGACTTCGGCGAGATCCACGTCAACTCGGGAACGTTCACCAACCAGTGTTCGATCGTGGCGACCGCGTTCATCAACGCCGCCAGCATGGTGAACAACGGCCACCTGGTCGTCGACGGCGATGGTCCGTTCACCAACAACGGGGCGCTGTCGCAGGGCGCGGGCGCGGTGATCGCGGGCGGTTCCTTCACCAACAACAACAACGTGAGCGGCGCCGGACGCTATTACTTCACCGGCAACACGTTGAACCAGGGGCCGTTCAATGGCACGACCGGCGAGATCGTGTTCTACGACGTCAGCCAGGCCCGCCCGCCCGACATCTTCGACATCCAGACCGTCGCCCCTACCAACACCGTGCGGATCAGTTTCGATCCCCCATCCGTCGCCTTTGCGCTCGCCAACTGCACGCCGATCTATCCGGTTCCGCCCGAGGCGGACGTAAGCGTGACCAAGTCCGCGCCGGTGACCGCGCTGCCGACGGGTGCCAGCGTCACCTACACCCTCACAGCGGCCAACAGCGGCCCGGACGGCGCGGAAGGCACCCTGCTGACCGACACGCCCGATGACGGATTGACCTGCACCGCGGTCACCTGCACCGGCGCCAGCGGCGGCGCCTCCTGCCCGGCGAGCGGCACCGGGACCGGGCAGCTGTCCATCGACAACCTGCTCGGCGCCGGCGTGGCCCTGGATCTGCCGGCGGGCGGGCAGATCGTGCTGGAGCTGACCTGCACGGTCGACGCCACGCCCTGAAGCGCGACGACCGGCCAGGCGGATAGCATCGCCTGCGGCCGGTTCGGTCGGGCCCGATGGGGGCGGACAGGCCGATGCCGGCCAGGCGCTTCGAGCCCGGAATGATCGAAGTTGCGTAGCCCGCGATGGCCAACCAGGCATGCGGCCGATGAAGGCCGATGTCGCGGCATCGCTCGAGCAACGCAGATCCATGGCTCGACCGGCCAGAGCGATCGGGAGGGCCTGGCGCGGATGCCTCCGCGGTTGACCGGCCACCCAAAGCGGCGCCTAATCGGCGGGCGGGTCGATGATCCGCGGTGCGCGATCGGGTTCCCGTGCGTGCTGGGGGCGGCATTCCAGGCGGCAATCGACAGGATGGACCGCACGTCGGGTGCGGGGGCAAGTGCGGCGCTTTTCCCCACGGAGGCGATGCTTGGCCGACATCTTCGTTTCCTATTCCCGCCAGGACCGTCCCCGGGTGGCGCCGCTGGTGTCGGCGCTGGAGAACCGTGGCTGGTCGGTGTGGTGGGATCCGGAGATCAGCCCGGGCGAGGAGTTCGATTCGCTGATCTCGCGCGAGCTGGAGCACGCGCGCAGCCTGATCGTGGTGTGGACGCCGCTGTCGGTGGACTCGCGCTGGGTGCGTGGCGAGGCGCGCGACGCGGCCGACCGCGGCGTTCTGGTGCCGGTGCGGTTCGACAACGCGCGCATGCCGATCGATTTCCGCGCCCTGCACGCCACCGACCTGGACGGCTGGAACGGCGACCCCAGGCATCCCGCGTTCGTGGCCCTGTGCAAGGCACTGGAAGCCAAGCTGGGCGTGGGCGAGCACCGGCCCGCGGCGGCGCCGAAGGGCGAACGCATCGGCATCTGCGTGCTGCCCTTCGCCAACATGAGCAATGTCGCCGACACCGAGTACTTCAGCGACGGCATCGCCGGCGAGATCCTCAGCCTGCTGGCCAAGCTGCCGCAGCTGAAGGTGGCCTCCCGCACGTCCTCGTTCAACTACAAGGGCCGGCAGGTCAGCATCCCGGAGGTCGCGCGCGAGCTGGGGGTGGGCGTGGTGCTGGAGGGCAGTGTGCGGCGGGTGGGCGACCGCGTGCGCATCACCGCCCAGCTGATCGAAGCCGAGTCCGACTCCTACCTGTGGTCGGAGACCTACGACCGCGAGATGAAAGACGTGTTCGCCATCCAGGACGACATCGCCCACAGCATCGTCAAGGCGCTGCAGGTGACCCTGACTCCGGGCGAGCGCCGTGCGATGCAGTTCGTGGCCACCACCGATCCGGTGGCCTACGATTTCTACCTGCGCGGCCGCCGCTACATGTACTCGATGGCCAGGCGCGACTACGAGCACGCGATCCGCATGTTCGAACATGCGATCCGCATCGACGGCATGTACGCGCTGGCCTATGCCGGCATGGCCGATGCGTATTCGCACCTGTTCCGCTATTCGGAGGCCACCGCCGAGAACGTGGCCCAGGCCAACCGCGCCAGCGAGCAGGCGCTGGTGCTCGATCCGCAGTCCGCCGAGGCGCATGCCTCGCGCGGCCTGGCGCTGATGATCCGCGAGGGTTACGACGAGGCCACGCGCGAGTTCGAGACAGCGATCACCCTCAACCCCAACCTGTTCGAGGCCTATTGCTACTACGGCATCGCCTGCTCCTCGCAGGGCGACTACGAGCGCGCGGTGCAGCTGTACACGCGGGCGATGGAGATCAATCCGGCGGACTTCCAGGTGCCGATGTTCCTGGCCCTGGCCTATGCCTCGCTGGGCCGCCAGCAGGACGAGATGCGCGTGCGCCTCGGCGCATTGGCCACGCTGGACAACCACATCAGCCTCAATCCGCACGACACGCGGGCGCTGTACTTCTGCGCGATCAACCTGCAGCGGGTGGGGGAGAAGAAGAAGGCCGCCGAACTGGCCGAGCGGGCGCTGCGCCAGGACCAGGACGAGCCGCTGGTGCTGTACAACATCGCCTGCTTCTACGTGATCCAGGGCGACCACGAGCGGGCGCTGGACCTGCTGGAGCGCGCGGTGGCGATGGGCTTCGGCGACCGGGCCTGGGTGGAGACCGACAGCGACCTGGATCCGCTGCATGGCCATCCGCGGTTCCAGGCGTTGCTGGCGCGGATCGCCGCGGCGCCGGCGCCGCTGGAGGGTGGTGCCCGTGGCTGACATCTTCGTTTCCTATTCCCGCCAGGACCGCGCCCGGGTGGCGCCGCTGGTCGCGGCGCTGGAGGCCCAGGGCTGGTCGGTGTGGTGGGATCCGGAGATCAGCCCGGGCGAGGAGTTCGATACGCTGATCTCGCGCGAACTGGAGGCGGCGCGGACGCTGATCGTGGTGTGGACGCCGCTGTCGGTGGACTCGCGCTGGGTGCGCGGCGAGGCGCGCGACGCGGCCGACCGTGGCGTTCTGGTGCCGGTGCGGTTCGACAACGCACGCATGCCGATCGATTTCCGCGCCCTGCACGCCACCGACCTGGACGGCTGGAGCGGGGACCACGCGCATCCGGCCTTCCTGGGCCTGTGCAAGGCGCTGGAGGCCAAGCTGGGCCCTGCCAGGCCGGCCGCCGGGATGGCCCCGCGCAAGAGCCCGCAGGTCAGCATCTGCGTGCTGCCGTTCGCCAACATGAGCGGCGACCCGGAGCAGGAGTATTTCTCCGACGGCATCACCGAGGACATCATCACCGACCTGGGCAAGGTGTCGGCGCTGTCGGTGGTGTCGCGCAACCTGGCGTTCTCGTTCAAGGGCGCCACCGGCGGGATGGCCGACATCGGCCGCCAGGCCCACGCCTCGCACGTGCTGGTCGGCAGCGTGCGCAAGGCCGGCGAGCGGGTGCGCATCACCGCCCAGCTGATCGACGCCTCGCGCGATGCGCAGGTCTGGGGCGAGCGCTACGACCGCGACCTCAACGACATCTTCGCCCTGCAGGACGAGATATCCAAGGCGATCGTCTCGGCGCTGAAGCTGACCTTGCTGCCGGCGGAGAAGCAGGCGCTGGAGCAGCGCGCGACCAGCAACGCCGAGGCCTACAAGCTGTACCTGATGGCGCGCCAGTTCTGGCTGCGCGACAACGAACGCAACAACGAGATCGTGATCCGCATCTGCAGGCACGTGGTGGAGCTGGATCCGAACTATGCCCAGGCCTGGGCGACGATGGCCCTGGCGCAATGGAACCTGTTCTGGCAGGCGGACCTGGCCTACGAGGACCTGGAATATCCGGCCAGGCGGGCGCTCGAACTGGGCCCGCACCTGGCGGACTCCCATGCGGCCTGGTCGGCGACGCTGCGCAGCGTGGGCAAGTTCGACGAAGCCCTGGAGGCGGCCAGGCGCGCGCTGGAACTGGAGCCGAAATCGTACGTGGCCAACCGGCTGGCTGGCCTGAGTTGCATGGGCCTGCGCCACTACGACCAGGCCATCGGTTACCTGGAGGTGGCGGCGGACAGCATGGAATCCGACTTCACCGCCACCAGCATCATCGTCCAGGCCTGCGAGGCCAGGAACGACACGACCCGGGTGCGGGCGGCGGCGGAACGGGCGATGAAGCGGATCGAGAAGATCGTCGCCGAGGATCCCGGCCACGGTCGCGCGATCGGCTTCGGCGTGTCCATGCTGGTGACCCTGGGGGAACGGGAACGGGCGATGGAGTGGGCGACGCGGGCGCACCTGATCGATCCGGACAACGCCAACCTGCAGTACAACCTGTCCTGCGCGATGGCGATGCTGGGCGAATACGACCGTGCGCTGGCCATCCTGCGGGGCGTGGCCGAACGGTCCTCGCCGGGCATGCTCAGCTGGATGGAGACGGACTCGGATCTGGATGCGGTCCGCGACGACCCGCGCTACGCCGCGATGATCGCCAGCGCCCGGGAGCGGCTGGCGCGCAAGGAAGAGGGACAGCCGGCTTGACCCGGGAACCGCCTGTGGGCATGCCGGTCGACCTCGTCGTCGATCCGCCGTTGCTCACCCACAGCCTGGTCGTCGGCATCACCGGCCACCGCAAGCTGCGCGAAGCCGACACGCCGGCGCTGCAGGCGCGGGTACGCGGGTTCCTGCAGGCGCTGCAGCAGGCGAACCCGGAACTGCCGGTGGTGCTGTTGTCGTCGCTGGCCGAAGGCAGCGACCAGCTTGCCGCACAGGCCGCGCTGGACCTGGGCCTGCGCGTGATCGCGCCGCTGCCGTTGCCATTGGCGCTGTACCGGGACGATTTCGATGCGGCCATCGCCCGGCCGCGCCTGGAAGCACTGGTGCGGCAGGTCGAGGTGCTGGAACTGCCACTGGAAACGGGTGGGGACGCTGCGGCCGCGGTACCCGGGCCGGCCCGCGATCGCCAGTACGCGCAGGCGGGCATGTTCGTCTCCAGCCATTGCCACGTGCTGCTGGCGCTGTGGGACGGCAAGCCATCCGGGCGACTGGGTGGGACCGCGCAGGTGGTGCGTTTCCACCTGCACGGGTCGCTGTACGGAACGGCCGAACGCCGGCATGCCGCGGCCAACCTGCTCGGGCCGGACCAGGAGAACGTGGTCTTCCATCTGCCCACTGCGCGCGAGGACGAGGATCCCCCGGCCGACATCGCCGGCAGCTGGCTGGTGGCCGAGGAGGGCCGCGACGTGGCGGGCCCGTTGCCGGCGGCCTTCGTGCGGATGTTCGCCCGGCAGGCGGCGTTCACCGTCGATGCGCGCAGGTACGCGCAGCAGATCCAGGCCCAGCCGCCGGACTCGCCCGAGGCGATGCGCTGTCCGGTCTGGTCCTCGTTCCGCGCCGCCGACTGGCTGGCGCGCACCTACCAGCGGCGTGTGGCGCGGGTGCTGCTGGCCACCTATGCGCTGGTGGCGCTGATGGGCTTCACCTTCTTCACCTACACCCACGTGGCCAGCGAGGATCTGGTGATCTACGGCTTCCTCCTGCTGTTCGTCGCTGGCCTGGTGGTGGTGAGCCTGGCCAACCGCCGCCAGTGGCAGCGCAAGTACCTGGACTACCGGACACTGGCCGAGGGCCTGCGGGTGCAGTCGTACTGGCGGCGCGCCGGGATCGTGCGGCCGGGCATGCCGGCCTTCGCCCACGAGAATTTCCTGCAGAAGCAGGACGTGGAGCTGGGCTGGATCCGCAACGCGATGCGCGGCGCCAGCCTGGACGGGATGCGCGTGGCGATGGCCGGCGATGCGGCGGACGTGGAGACGGTGATCGCGGAATGGATCGGCAACGCCGGACCGGACGGCCAGCTGGCCTACTACTCGCGCGCCTCGCTGCGGCGCGCGCGGTTGCATCACCGCGCCGAGCTGCTGGGCCGCATCTGCATCGGACTGGGCGTGGCCCTGAGCGTGCTGCTGGCGCTGTTCGCGCGCCGGTTCGACGGCCATACCAAGCACCTGCTGGTGTCGGTGATGGGCATCCTGTCGGTGGCCGCGGCGGTGCACGAGGCCTACGTGCACAAGAAGGCGGACAAGGAGCTGGTCCGCCAGTACCGGTTCATGCTGCGCATCTTCGAGTCGGCGCAGCGCCTGCTGGACGGCGCCGGCGACCTGGAGGAGAAGCGGCGGATCCTGGTCGCGCTGGGCGAGGCCGCACTGACCGAACACGCCGAATGGACCCTGATGCATCGCGAGCGGCCGTTGCCCGCTTCGCGCATCTGAGCGCGCATGGTGCGGAAGGCCGCGCCGCCGGGTTGCGGGCGGTGCCGCGATGAATACGCCGGCGGTTCCGGTACGACACTCCGCTGCTAGAGTATCGGCAACCGGACGACGCACGGATCATCGCCCCATGGACACGATCGAACGCTTCTATCCCATCGGCACGCCCGGCCAGCCCTGGGGCGAGGCGGAACGTTCGCAATGGCGCGCGCGCCAGCAGCGCCGGCGCAGTTACGCCGATGAGGTGGTGGAAGTCGCCGAACACCTGGGTCCGCACTGGGACATCGTCGCCTACGGGCAGCTGGACTACGGACCCGATGACTATCCGCTGCTGGCGCTGCGCAGCAGCGACTGGGATGAATCGCGACCGGTGGCGCTGGTGACCGGCGGCGTGCACGGCTACGAAACCAGCGGCGTGCAGGGCGCGCTGCGCTTCGCGCGCGATCACGCTGGCGACTACGCCGGCCGCATCAACCTGCTGGTGGCGCCGTGCGTGAGCCCGTGGGGCTACGAACGCATCCAGCGCTGGAACGCGGCGGCGGTCGATCCCAACCGTTCCTTCCGCGAGCATGGTCCGGCGCTGGAGTCGGCCGCGCTGATCCATCTGGTCGCGCCGCTGCTGGGCCGCTTCCTGGTGCACGTCGACCTGCACGAGACCACCGACAGCGACGAGAGCGAGTTCCTTCCGGCGCTGGCCGCGCGCGACGGCAAGCCGTTCGAGCCGGGCGGGATTCCCGACGGCTTCTACCTGGTCGGCGACACGGAGGCGCCGCAGCCGCAGTTCCAGCAGGCGGTCATCGCCGCGGTGGAGCGGGTGACCCACATCGCACCGGCCGATGCGGACGGGCGGATGATCGGTTCGCCGGTGGTCGCGCGCGGGGTGATCAACTATCCGGTGAAAGCGCTGGGCCTGTGCGCCGGGATCACCGGCGCGAAATACACGACCACCACCGAGGTCTATCCGGACAGTCCCAGCGCCACGCCGGAACAGTGCGACGCCGCGCAGGTGGCGGCCGTGCGCGCGGCGATCGACTACGCCCTGGCCCACCCGTAGAGGCGGGCTCCGCCCGCTGCCCACGCCAGGACACACCCGGCGTGGGCATGGCGGCATGGAACGGGACATGTCCGACTCCACGCGCCTGCAGGCGTACCAGGATGTTCAGGGCGCGCGTTTGCGGTAGGTGATCTCCATCATCCTGGCCTCCTTGCCGTCGGGGCCGGGCGCGAACATCTCGAAGACTTCGGTGGACGGGTCGGTCCAGCGGGTGGTCATCCGCGTGGTCTGCGGCTGCTTGCTCACCGGGTCGTTGTAGCTGCCGGTATAGGTGCAGGCGCCGTCGGCGTCGCAGCTGCCTTCGCTGACCATCAGTCCGGTGGTCATGCTGTCGTTCCAGGTCGTCCAGTACTTGCCGGTGACGTTGTCGAAGCCGTGCAGGCCATGGCCGGTGAACGGCTGGCCCATCATCTGCGCTTCCACGTCCTCCACCATCACCCGGTTGCCCAGGATCATCCGGCGGGTGGCCGTGCCCGTGTCGGTGACCGGCTCGGCGCCGGGGCTGTGCCAGCTGCGGATGCCCAGGTCGTAGGTGCCGGCCATCGCCGCCAGGTTGGCATGCTCGGCGCCGGGGGCGCCGGCCTTCTGGAAGGCGGCCATCGTCGCCTGTTCTTCGGGCGTCATCGCGGGCTGTCCCGCTTCCTGCGCGGCGGCGGGTCCGGCCAGCAACAGGGTGAGGACGAGCAGGGATTTCGCGTGCGTGCGGTTCATCACGACCTCCTGGAAAGAGCGCGACCCTGCGCCGGCAGGGACCGCGGTGCGCCGACTCTTCTCCGGCGCCCGCTCAGCCGGTGTGAAGGCGCTTGATCGACCCGGCGGGGCATGACTTTCGACATAGACAAAATTGTCTAGACAAACTTGTCTGGAAGGTGCAGGATCGCCCTGTCCCTTGACCGAATGGATGCCACCGATGCCCCGTGCCGCCTCCCGCACCCCGCGTCCACCCAGGCCCACCGCCGCCGAACTCGACCTGCTGCGAGCGATCTGGCGGCTGGGGCCATCGACCGCACGCGAAGTGCACGAGGCGTTGCACGCCGAACGCCCGGAACTCCAGCCGGCCACGGTGCTGCGCCTGCTGCAGGTGATGCACGGCAAGGGCTTGCTGGTGCGCGACGAGAGCCAGCGTTCGCACATCTACGCTGCCGCGCACGCGCAGGACGCGCTGCAGACCAACCTGCTCGGCGAACTGATCCAGAAGGTGTTCGCCGGCTCGGGCAAGGCGCTGGTGCTGGCGGCGCTGGACGGCCATGTCAGCGAGCGCGAGCGCGAGGAGATCCGCCGCCTGCTGGAGGACACCGAAGCGACGGACGGACAGCGGACCCGGGGAGGGAAGGGCCATGCATGAGCGGATCGCCGAACTGGTCCCGGTACTGGGTCGGGCGCTGCTGCATTTCCTCTGGCAGGGGGCGCTGATCGGACTGCTGGCGGCAGTGGCGCTGCAGCTGCTGCGCGATGCGCGGCCGCAGGCGCGCTATGCCGTCGCCTGCCTGGCCCTGCTGGCCTGCGTGCTGGCACCGCTGGCGACCTTGCTGCTGGAACTGGCAGGCGGATCGGGCCACGCGGCCATGCAGGCGGCTGCACCCACGCTCGCCGCGACGACCACGGCCGTGGCTGCATCTCCGCTGGCGTGGGCCCCGGGCATGCCGCTTCCCGCGACCCTGCCGGTCGAACGGCTGCTGCCATGGATCGTGGCGGGCTGGGCCGCCGGCGCCTGCGCGCTGTCGCTGCGGCTGGCCGCCGGGGTGTGGTGGCTCGGGCGCATGCCGGGCGTGCAGGCCCCGCACCTCCAGCGCCGCTGGCAGCGGCGCCTGGACGCGTTGGCGCTGGCGTCGGGCCTGCGCCGTGCCGTCGCACTGCGGTTGGTCGACGTGCTGGACACGCCGGCCGCGGCCGGCTGGTGGCGGCCGGTGGTGCTGCTGCCGGTGTCGCTGCTGGCACGCATGCCGGCCGACTACATCGAGGCGCTGCTCGCGCACGAACTGGCCCATGTGCGCCGCCACGACTACCTGGTGAACCTGCTGCAAGGCCTGGCCGAGGCGCTGCTGTTCTACCACCCGGTGACCTGGTGGCTCTCGCGCCGCCTCCATGCCGAACGCGAGCTGGTGGCCGACCGGCTCGCCGCCGATGCCACCGGCGATCCGCGGCGGCTGGCGCTGGCCCTGGTCCAACTCGCCGACCACCAGGCGGCGCTGCGCGCCAACGCGTACGCGACGCCGCAACCCGCACTGGCCGCACTGGCTCCCGAAGGAGGACCCCTCATGTCGCGCATCGAACACCTCGTCCGTCCCGGCCGCGCCCGCAACAGCGGCCGCCTGGTATTCCCGCTGCTGGGCCTGGCCGCCGCCGGCCTGGCGTTCTACGCCCATGCCCAGCGCCAGCCCCACGTGGTGGCGTCGGTGTCCAGCGCCGCCACGACTCCGGCGGCGCGGGGCGCGGCCGTCGCCGCTGTGCCGAAAACGGTCGCGGCACCGAAGGCGGTAACCGTGCCTGCCGCGGCGGCCATGCCGCAGGCGGCCCAGCAGGTCGCGCCGGTCGCACCGGCTGCCACGGCGCATCCGGCAGGTGTCGCACCAGTGGCGCCGCGCGGGACGCCATCTTCGGTGCCCGCGCCGCCGGCACCGCCTGCGCCACCGGCAGCTCCGGCAGCTCCTGCATCATCGGTGCCCCCTGCATCCCTAGCACCTCCGACGCCTCCCGCACCTCCGGCGAAACCGTCGCTCGCACGGGTTTCCGGGGCCACCGGCGGCGAAGCCTATGCGCTGGTGCGCAAGGGCAGCGAGGCTTACATGATCTCCGGCTCCAGCAGTGACCACACGCAGATCGACGCGGTGCGGCGCACGATCGACGGCGACTTCGTCTGGTTCCGCCGCGACGGGAAGACCTACGTGGTCACCGACCCGGCCACGGTGTCGAGCATGGGCAAGTCCTGGGCCGAAGCCGATGCGCTGGGCGAGCGCATGCAGGCGCTCGGCCAGGAAATGGAAGGCCACGGTCGCAGGATGGAAGCGATCGGCCGCGAGATGGAGCAGGTCGCGGGCGATGCCTCGCCGCCGGCCGGGATCGAAGCCGCCGCGCAGCGGATCGAAGCATTGAGCCGGCAGCAGGCCGGACTGGCCGCGCGCCAGGCGCAGCTGTCGCTGGCCATGGCCGATGCCGACGATGCGCGCCGCGCGGACCTGGAACGGCAGATGCAGGGCCTGGAACGCGAAAGCGGAGCGCTGTCGGCGAAGATCGACGCGCAGTCGCGGCAGCTGGATGCCGAGGCCCGCCGCCACGAACAGCGCCTGCAGCCGATGGACGCACTGGCGCGGAAGATGGACGAAGCCTCCAGACCGATGGACGCGCTCGCCAGACAGATGGATGGCCTGGGCCGGCAGATGGACCAGGTCAGCCAGCGCGCCGAAGGCGAGACCCGGCGACTGATCGCCGAGGCACTGGACAAGGGACTGGCGCGGCCACTGCCGCAGCGTCAGTAAGAAGGGCGAAGCCACTGCGCCTGCCGGTGCCTCCGGCAGGCGCCGCTACCGGGAGAGTCAGCGCACCAGCGGTCCGAGCGCCTGCACCATCGCGCGCCGCGCCAGCAGGAACTGCCACTGGCTGCCGCCCAGCTGGCGCCACAGCAGCGCCGAACGCACCGCGGCCAGCAGCAGCGCCCGGATCTCCGACACCACGCCGGCCTGGCCCAGGTAATGCGGATTGCCCTGGACCATGATCCGCGGCCGCAGGTGGCTGACGGTGTCGGCATACAGGCCGCCCAGCGCGGCCAGTACGTCCGGGTGGGTGCTGCCCAGCGATCCGGCCTGCGGCGCGATCGCGGCGATGCCGTTGGCCACCGCGGCCAGGGTGTTGGGTTCGCCGGAAAAGCGGCGCTCCAGCTGCAGCGTGGCCAGCGCCAGGCGCGGCAGGAGCGGGTCGCTGCCACGGTTGGACAGGTAGTCGGAAAGCGCGCGCAGGCCGTGTTCGAGCGAACGCGCGCCGCCGTAGACCTCGGCAGCGGAATCGGCGTCGATGCGGAACACGCTGTCCAGCACCGGGCGTGCGGCGTCGGTTTCGCTCTGTCCGGTCTCGGCGATGCGGCGTACCTGCTGCAGCGCCTGTGCCAGGCCGGCCAAGGCCAGTACGCGTTCGTCGTAGGAATGGGTCATGCGCCGCATTCTAACCGCCGCGCCCACCGGCGCCTTGCATGTGCGACCTGGTCCTGCGCGCGCGGGAACGCCGCCATCCGATGGACGTGGACGGTCCGCCGCCTCCTGTAGGAGCCCGTCTTGCGGGCGACACGACGCCCTCGGCGCGGGCGACTGTCTCATCGTCCGACGCCCGGTCGCCCGCAAGACGGGCTCCTACAGGCCCGGGACCGGTGCGTCGGTGGTGTCGATCACCGCGCCGCCCAGGCAGGCCGGGCCGTCGTACAGCACCAGCGACTGCCCGGGCGTGGCCGCGCGCTGCGCCCGTTCGAAGCGCACCGACACAGTGCCGTCGTCGTTGACGTGCACGCGGCACGGCTCTTCCCGCTGCCGGTAGCGCACCTGCGCGGTGCAGACGAACTCGACCGCCGGTGGCGCGCCCTCGATCCAGTGCATCGCCTCGCTGCGCAGGCCGTGCGACAGCAGCCACGGACTGTCGCGGTCCTGGTCGACGTACAGGACATTGCCGGCCACGTCCTTGCCGACCACGTACCACGGCGCCGCGGCGCGGCCGCGCACGCCGCCGATGGCCAGCCCTTCGCGCTGGCCCAGGGTGAAATAGAACACGCCCGGGTGCTCGCCGACCTTCACTCCGTGCGGGTCGCGGATCTCGCCCGGCCGGGCCGGCAGGTAACGGCCTAGGAACTCGCGGAAGTCGCGCTCGCCGATGAAGCAGATGCCGGTGGAATCCTTCTTGGCGTGGGTCGGCAGGCCGGCTTCGCGCGCCAGCTGCCGCACCTGCGCCTTGGGCAGGTGGCCGATCGGGAAAACGGTGGCGGCCAGCTGCGCCCGGCCGAGCTGGTGCAGGAAGTAGCTCTGGTCCTTGTCGCGGTCGGCGCCGCGCAGCAGGCGCCAGCGATCGCCCGTGCGCACGACCTGCGCGTAGTGGCCGGTGGCGATGCGTTCGGCGCCCAGTTCACGCGCCGCGTCGAGGAAGTGCTTGAACTTGACCTCGCGGTTGCACAGCACGTCGGGGTTCGGCGTGCGCCCGGCCGCGTACTCGGCCAGGAAGTGCTCGAACACCCCGGCCCAGTACTCCCTGGAGAAATCGCGGAAATGGAACGGGATGCCGAGCCGGCCGCAGACGGCGACCGCATCGCGGCGGTCCTCCTCGGCGCGGCAGTCGCCGCTGCCATCGTCGTCCCAGTTCTGCATGAACAGCCCGGCCAGCGGTTCGCCGGCCTGCGCCAGCAGCCACGCGGCGACCGAGGAGTCCACCCCACCAGATACGCCCACGACGGTGCGCGGCGCGCTCATGGCAGCCACTGCACCAGCGACAGCGGCTGGCGGCGGCCGGCCAGCCAGTCGGCGGCGACCCGCCAGACCAGCGGGCTGCGGTGGTCGCCGGTCCGGGCCCGCAGATCGTCCGGCGCCAGCCACAGCGCGCGCTCGATGCCCTGGTCCAGCGGACGGGCCGGATCATGGGCAAGCGCCTGCCCGCCGAAGGCGAAGCGCAGGTACTGCTGGCCGCCCGGCGCGATCCACTGGTAGGCGCCGACGAAGCAGTCCAGGCGGATGTCCCAGCCGGTCTCCTCGCGGGTCTCGCGCACCGCCGCTTCCGCCAGGCTTTCGCCGGGTTCCAGGTGCCCGGCCGGCTGGTTCAGCACCAGGCGCCCGTCGATGCGCTCCTCGACCAGCAGCAGCCGCCCGTCGCGGGCGACCACGCTGGCGACGGTGACATCCGGATGCCAGTCGCGTGCGATGGCCACGGCTCAGAACCCGTCGCTGTCGGGATTGCCGGCCAGTTCCTGCTCCATCTCGTCGGCGCTGGCCGCCGCGGCCGAGATCGCCTGTTCCAGCAGCCCGGCGTCGGCGTCGGCGTCGATCTTGACCACCACCACCGCGTGCCTGCCCTGCTTGACCCACGAACCGAGCTTGAGTTCGCCCGAAGCCTCCAGCAGGCGGTTGGCGACGGGGCCGGGGAAGGCGTCGGTGGCCGACAGGTAGGCCGGCGACCACACCTCACGGATGCGGTGGCGACCAAAGGTCTCCACCGGCGAACGCACGAACACCAGCTGGCTGCGTCCGTCGTCGCCGACGGCCATGACCAGCTGGTAGTCGCCGTCGCCGTCCACTTCGTAGGCGTAGCCCAGCTGTCCGAGCCGGGTGGCGATGGCCGGATCCGCCGCGGACACGGTGGCGGCGGCCGCGGGTTCTTCGGCACCGGCAGGGAAGGACAGGGCGGCCAGCAGGACTGTCGGCAGGCAGGCGATGCGCGGAAGCGGCATGGGATGTTCCATGGAAAGTCCCGGCATTGTCCGGCAGTGCCAGCGATCGAGTCCATCCGGACCGATCCGTATAATCGGCGCATGCCCCGCACCCCACGACACGAACACGAACATGGCGCCGTGGTCGACCCCGGCAAGCCCGAGGTCGCCCCGCCACCGATGTACCAGGTGGTCCTGCTCAACGACGACTACACCCCGATGGACTTCGTGGTGGCGGTCCTGCAGCAGTTCTTCGCCCTGGACCTGGAACGGGCCACCCAGGTGATGCTGCACGTGCATACCCGGGGACGCGGCGTGTGCGGCGTCTTCACGCGGGAAGTGGCCGAATCCAAGGTGGCCCAGGTCAACGAGTTCTCGCGGATGAACCAGCACCCCCTGCTGTGCACCATGGAGAAGGCCTGAGGGAGGGCCGGACGGCGCCCGGCGAGGACCGGGACCGCCCGGCATGCCGCCGGCTGAACACTGCGGTCCGCGGGGGTTGTGGAAATCCGGGCGACAGGCCGCATATTGTTGGCAAACCGCCGGAGCAAACCATGTTCAGCAAAGACCTCGAACAGACCATCGGCCAGTGCTACAAGCGCGCCCGCGAGGCGCGGCACGAATTCATGACGGTCGAGCACCTGCTGCTGGCGCTGCTCGACAACCCGTCCGCCCAGGCCGTGCTGCGAGCCTGCGGCGCCGATTCCGAACGCCTGCGCGGCGAACTGGACCAGGCCATCGAAGCCTCGGTCTCGCGCCTGGCCGAGGACGACGGCCGCGACACCCAGCCGACCCTGGGCTTCCAGCGGGTGCTGCAGCGGGCGGTCTACCACGTGCAGTCCTCGGGCAAGAAGGAAGTCACCGGCGCCAACGTGCTGGTCGCGGTGTTCGGCGAGAAGGATTCGCACGCGGTCTACTTCCTGACCCAGCAGGACGTGACCCGGCTGGACGTGGTCAATTACCTCTCGCACGGCATCGCCAAGCTCGGCGACGAGCCCGACAGCGGCCCGTCCGCATCCGGCGAAGGCGAGGGCCGCGCAGAAGCGGGCGAGGGCGACGGCAAGGGCGACGCGCTGGCCGAATACGCCAGCAACCTCAACGAGCAGGCCCGGATCGGCAAGATCGACCCGCTGGTCGGGCGCGCCGACGAGATCGAGCGCACCATCCAGGTGCTGTGCCGCCGGCGCAAGAACAATCCGCTGTACGTGGGCGAGGCCGGTGTGGGCAAGACCGCCATCGCCGAGGGCCTGGCCAAGCGGATCGTGGAAGGCGACGTGCCGGACGTGCTGTCCGATGCGGTGATCTACGCGCTGGACCTGGGCGCACTGGTGGCCGGGACCAAGTACCGTGGCGACTTCGAGAAGCGGCTGAAGGGCGTGCTCGGCGCCATCAAGAAGATTCCCGGCGCGATCCTGTTCATCGACGAGATCCACACCATCATCGGCGCCGGCTCGGCGTCGGGCGGGACGATGGATGCCTCCAACCTGATCAAGCCGGCGCTCGCTTCCGGCGAGCTGCGCTGTATCGGCAGCACCACCTTCCAGGAATACCGCGGCATCTTCGAGAAGGACCGGGCGCTGGCGCGCCGCTTCCAGAAGATCGACATCGTCGAGCCGACCGTGGGCGAGGCCTACGAAATCCTGCAGGGGCTCAAGCCGCGCTACGAGGCGCACCACGGCGTGACCTACGCCGACGAGGCGCTGCAGGCGGCGGTGGACCTGTCGGTCAAGCACATCGGCGACCGGCTGCTGCCGGACAAGGCCATCGACGTGATCGACGAGGCCGGCGCGCGCCAGCGGCTGCTGCCGGTCGACGCGCGCAAGGAACTGATCGACGTCGAGGAGATCGAGACGATCGTCGCCAAGATGGCGCGGATCCCGGCCAAGCAGGTCAGCGCCACCGACAAGGACGTGCTCCAGCACCTGGAGCGCAACCTGAAGATGGTGATCTTCGGCCAGGACGCCGCGATCGAGACCCTGGCCTCGGCCATCAAGCTGGCGCGCAGCGGCCTGGGCAACCCGGACAAGCCGATCGGCAACTTCCTGTTCGCCGGCCCGACCGGCGTGGGCAAGACCGAGGT
>Ga0160451_100157_pt1 | contig 59199 bp, 54 predicted proteins | sample HID1975M_E1MG_FD_108270 | JGI IMG/M metagenome (GOLD analysis project Ga0160451, IMG submission 108270) | Enriched soil microbial communities from UW Madison campus, WI, USA - HID1975M_E1 MG | ecosystem: Environmental > Terrestrial > Soil > Unclassified | place: USA: Madison, Wisconsin... | reverse complement strand
GCGGGAGCCGCGGCAGTGCGGGGGTATGGCGCATCGGCCGGCTCCGGCGTCCTGCCTCCGACGGCCGAGCGCAGCACATCCCTGTGCTGCTTGCGCCATACCCCCGCACTGCCGCGTCTTTCGGTGCGTTGAGGCTGTGGCTTCGTCCTGGTATCGGCTTCCGTGCGTGCCTGCGGTCGTTCCGACTTGATTGCCCTCGTAGAGCGGGGCTTGCTCCGCTCTACGAAGATCCAGTTCCCGGTCCTTGCGCTGATCGAAGCCATGGCCGCAACGCCACCGGAGGACGCCGTGCCTGGGGGTCCGGCGCAAGCAGGCCAGGGATGGCCTGCGGTCGCTCGTCGGAGCCAGGGACGGCGGAGCCGAGCGATGCGCCGGACCCCCAGCACGGCGGCCCCGTCCGAAGCCAGCGCGTTTCGCTCTCGACCGAATACCCGACCGCTGCATCCAGGGTCCGCCCGTTGCCTGGCCAACATTGCAGAGGCGACCCTTGTACCTGCTTCCCGGAATGAGGCCGTCGCCTGTGCCGACGTGACGTGTCGCCCGCAAGACGGGCTCCTACAACAGGACGGACAGCGCGCGCTGCAGCTGGGCCTCCGGCGGCAGATCCACGGGCAGCACGACCACATCGGCCTCGCCATGCGGATCCTCCAGCGTGGCGAACTGGCTGTCGAGCAGCGACACCGGCATGTAATGGCCGCTGCGGACGCGCATCCGTGCGGCGATCACACCCGCCTCGCCTTGCAGGAACAGGAAGCGCAACGGAAGCCGCGCCGCCCGCAACGCGTCGCGGTGCCGCCGGCGCAGGCCCGAGAATGCCAGCGCCACGCGCTCGCCGGCGGCCACGCGCCGCTGCAGGTCGCCGGCGATGCGCCGCACCCACGGTGCGCGCATGCGGTCGGTCAGCGGCTGGCCCGCGGCCATGCGCGCCTTCGCCGCCATGCTGTGGAAATCGTCGGCATCCAGGAAAGTGGCGGGCCACGCATCGGCCAGCGCGCGCGCCAGCGTGGTCTTGCCGCTGCCGGACACGCCCATCACCACAACGACGGCGATGCCCGCGGCCGCGGAAGCGGCCAGTCCGCCGCCGCGCGGCGTGCCTTCCCCGCCGGCATTCCCGCTCATGCCGGCAATTCCACGCGCACCGCGTAGCGGCGCCCGGCCTCCACCCCGGGCAAGCGTCCGTCGTCCAGCACGCGGCCATCCACGGTCACCCGCGCGCGATCCACGCCGGCGTTCCGCTCGATCTCCACCGCCAGTTCGGCGCCGCGGAACCAGCGCACGGCCTTTGCGCGCGGCCAGTGCGACGGCAGCTGCGGATCGATGCGCAGGCCGTCGCCGTCGCCGCGCAGTCCGAACAGCGACTCGACCAGGCAGCGGTACAGCCACGCCGCGGTGCCGGTGTTGAACAGCTGGCTGGAGCGGCCGGCCGTACGCGGATGCAGCCGCCACGCACCGCGATAGTAGTTGGGCACGAACACCGGCAGCTGGCCGCGCTGCAGGCAATCCTCCATGTCCGGCCCGGGCAGCATCGCGCGCAGCACGCGCCAGGCCCGGTCGGATTCGCCGGCCGCATACAGGCCGTGCAGGTAGAAGGCCGCGGCGTGGTTGTAGACCGCGCCGTTCTCGGCCGAGCCGGGGAATTTCTGGGTCAGCCGGCCCACGTCCTCGCGCATGCCGGTGTAGGGCGGATCGAGCATGGCCACGCCGTAGGGCGAGACCAGCTGCGCCTCCACCGACGCCAGCAGGCGTGCGCGCCGGTCCGCGTCCGCCGCGCCGCTGAGCAGCGCCCAGCCCTGCGGATTGAGGTAGATGCGGCCCTCGTCATCGGCGCGCACGCCGAAAACCACGCCGTCGTCGGTGATCCCGCGGCCGTACCAGTCGCCATCCCACAGGTGGCTATTGACCGCATCGTTGAAGGCCGCCGCGCCCGCATCGAATTCCTGCGCCTCGTCCGCGCGCCCGCGGCGCCGGCAGACCTGCGCCCACACCTTCAGCGCATGCGCACTGGCCAGAGACAGCCAGCCGGACACGCCGCGCCCCTTCCAGCCGACCATGTTCATCGGATCGCACCAGTCGCCCTGGGCGATCCAGCCGAGGCCGCGTGCGTCGCGCTGGGCCAGCAGCCAGCGCATGGCGCGGTCGATCCGCACCGCGACGCTGGCACTGCGTCCTTCCCGGTCCGCCACCTGTTCGTCGAGCAGGGCGTCGTCGCCGGTTTCGTCCAGGTAGGCGTCCAGGCACAGCGGCAGCCACACGCAGTGGTCGGTGTGCGGCACCTGGTTGATGTATTTCAGTTCGGCGCCTTCCGCCAGAAGGATGCCGTCGGGCATCGCGCCGTTGCCTTCCTGCTGCGACAGCGCGTGCAGGAACGCGGCCCGCGCCGTGCGCGGCGCCACGTAGGCCATGCCCATGTGGTCCTGCAGGTAGTTGCGCGTCTGCGGGTCGGTGGTCAGGCGGTTGCTGTCGCCGTGGTAATAGACCTGCCGCGGCAGCCAGTGGTTGGCGAAGGCGTCCAGCCACGGATCCGGCGTCTCGATCCGCAGGCAGCCGCGGCCGTCGTCCAGGTAGGACGCATACGCGGTGCTGGCGGCGGCGAAGCCCGGCGCGGACAGATGGCGCGCGCGCAATGCCGCGATCTCCGCATCGTCGCGCGCCGGGGCGAAAAGGAAACGGTATTCCTCCTCTGCCTCCGCTGGCAGCTCGAGGCGGTACTGCAGCGCGGCCATCGGCGTCTCGTACAGCGCGTCGCCGCAGGCCAGTCGTTCGCGCGCGACCACCGCGTCCGGCGCGTGCAGGCCGCCCCCGCCCTCGAACGCGGCCTGGTTCGCCTCCCAGGCATCGGGCGTGCGTTCGTGCAGCAGCACGGTGCGGTCCTTGAAGTCGCGCTGCCGGAACCAGTCGGCGACCTTCTGGTAGGGCGTGACGCTGCTGCAGACGATGCCGCCGAGGTCGGCGCGGTAGGCCCCGGACTGGTTCATCCACGACATGTAGCCGACCGGGAAGTACGGATACAGGCTGATCCGGCGCGCGCGCCCGGAGCGGTTGCGCACGCGCAGCCACCACAGCTCGGCCGCATCGTCGAGCGGCAGGGATACGCCCAGCTGCACCTCGATGCCGTCGCACTGCACCGTCCAGGCCACGTCGCCGGTGCCGATGGAGAACTCGAAGCGGTCCGGCGCGCGGTTCACCGGTGCATGCGGCGCGGAGAACAGCAGGCCGCCGTCCTCGTCCCTGACGTAGCAGAAGCGGCCGGGATGGTGCGCGTAGTACGGCTGCTCCGGCTGCATGAAGGTCTTCGCCTCCAGCATCGGCGCGTGCGCGTACTTGGCCGGCTCCGGCTGCATGAACTGCGCGGTGGCGTAGCCGCGGCAGTTGAGCTGGAGCAGCAGGCGCCGGTTCCACAGGAAGGTGGACGCCTGCGGCATGGCCACGGGGCTGTCCAGGACCAGGCGCCGGCCCTGCTGTTCGAAGCGGCACGGGCCGCCCTGTACGGCAGCCCCGTTCACGCGGTCGCCTCCCGCCGCGCGTGCAGGTCGGCCTGCACGCGGGCCAGTTCCGCATCGTCCAGCGGATAGAAGCGCATCACCCACGCCGCCAGCAGCGCGATCGCGCCAGGAATCACGGTCAGCAGCAGCACGATGCCCAACCGCGAGCCCTCCGACTGCGCCTGATTGGCGACGTAGCCCATCGCCGCCAGCACCCAGGCGATGGCCGCCGAGGCCAGTGCGCCGCCGAGCTTCTGCGAGAACGTCGCCGCGGCGAAGGTCATCGCCGTGGCACGGCGTCCGGTCTTCCACTCGGTGTAGTCGGCGCAGTCGGCGTACATCGAGAACGCCAGCGGCGACTTGGGGCCCAGCAGCAGGCCGACCGCGGTGTTGAGCGCGAGCATCGTCCACACCGCCTCGTCCGGCACGAAGTACATCGCGCAGCTGATCGCACCGACCGCCGCCATCAATCCCATCAGCAGCCGCTTCTTGTCCAGATGCCGGGTCAGCAGCGGCGTGGCTGCCGCGCCCAGCGCCAGCGCCACCGAGTAGCTGCCCAGGAACAGCCCGGTCAGTTCCGGCCGCTGCACGTGGTACTTGAGGTAGTACACCAGCGAACCGCTGCGCATCACGATCGTCACCATGATCACCAGCGCCAGCGCGAACAGCACCAGCCACGGCCGGTTGTTCAGCAGGTCGGCCACGTCCCGGCGGATCGGGCTGCGCTGCTGCGCGGGCGGCGCGATCCGCTCGCGGGTGGACGCGAACACGATCGCGAAACACGCCACCGCGACCACGCCGTACAGGCCCAGGGTGAGTTGCCAGCCCAGCGGCTCGTCGCCGCGGCCGAGCCAGCGCACCAGGTCCAGGGTCAGCCAGTTGACCACCGTGGTGCCGGCGAAGGCGGCGATGAAGCGGAAGCTGATCAGCGTGGTGCGTTGCTGGCTGTCGGCGGTCATCACCCCCGACAGCGCCGAATAGGGCATGGCCAGCACGGTGTAGGCCAGCATCATCAGGGTGAAGGTGGCATAGGCCCACAGCAGCCTGCCGCCCGCACCCAGGTCCGGCACGGTCCAGGTCAGCACGCCGGTGAACGCCAGCGGCAAGGCGCCATACAGCATCCACGGGCGGAACCGGCCCCAGCGGCTGCGGGTGCGGTCGGCGAGCGCGCCCATCAGCGGATCAGTGGCCGCATCGACCAGCTTGGTGACCAGCATCATCGTGCCCACCGCGCCGGCGGCCAGGCCCATCACGTCGGTGTAGAAGATCAGCAGGAAGGCCGAGATGTTGGCCCAGTAGAGGTTGAAGCCGAAATCGCCGATCCCGTAGCCGACCTTCTCGCGCAGCGGCAGGCGCGCATCCGGCGCCGTGCGCGCGACGGATACCGGCCCGGCGTTCCGCTGCGTGTTCCCGTCCTGCTGCATGCCCTCGCTCCGGAAGCGGCATGCGCCCGCGCGACCACCAGGCCACCTCGGCGCGATGCCTGGTTGACAGCGTTGCCGAGCTTGCCGGGATAACGCCGCGCCGGCAAGCGCGACCGGCGTGTCCGCGATGCGCCGCAGTACACTCGCAGGATCGAGGGGAGGGAGGATCGCCTTGGTCCCGAGCTGGACCCTGCTGCTGGTGTCGGTCGGCTACGCCGCGCTGCTGTTCGCGGTGGCGTGGTGGGGCGACCGTCGCCCGATGTATCCGGACCGGCCCTGGCTGCGGCCGGTGGTCTACAGCCTGGCGCTGGCGGTGTACTGCTCCTCGTGGACGTTCTACGGCGCGGTCGGCAGCGCGGTGCGCAACGGCATCGGCTACCTGCCGATCTACCTGGGGCCGCTGCTGCTGTTCCTGTTCGGCTGGCGGATCATCGAGCGGCTGGCGCTGATCGCGCGCAGCCAGAACACGGTGTCCATCGCCGACTTCATTTCCGCGCGCTACGGCCGCTCGCGGCGGCTGGCGGCGCTGGTCACGGTCATCGCCCTGGTCGGCGTGGTGCCGTACGTGGCGCTGCAGTACAAGGCGGTGGCGATGAGCCTGGCGGTGCTGTCCGGGCAGGATGCCGGGCGGGTCGGCGTGTTCACCGATCCGGCGCTGTACGTGGCCCTGCTGATGGCGCTGTTCGCCGCGCTGTTCGGCACCCGCCAGGTGGACGCCACCGAGCACCACCACGGCATGATGCTGGCCATCGCGCTGGAGTCGCTGGTCAAGCTGATGGCGATGATCGCGGTGGGCGTGTTCGCCTGGACCTGGCTGGGCGGGCACCAGCTGCGCGTCACCGAATCGGCGCGCACGCTGTTCCAGCAATCGCCGCCGGTGGGTTTCGTCGCCCAGACCCTGCTCGGCTTCCTGGCCATCGTCTGCCTGCCGCGCCAGTTCCAGGTGGCGGTGGTCGAATGCGGCGACGTGGCCGACATCCGCAAGGCGCGCTGGCTGTTCGGCGCGTACCTGCTGCTGATCTCGGTCATGGTCGTGCCCATCGCGACGGCCGGCCTGGCGCTGTTCGGCGACACCGGGCAGGTGCCCAGCGACACCTTCGTGCTCGCCCTGCCGCTGGCCGAAGGCCGCGACGCGCTGGCGCTGGCGGCCTATGTCGGCGGCTTCTCGGCGGCCACCGGCATGGTGATCGTGGCCAGCATTGCCCTGGCGACCATGGTCAGCAACGACCTGGTGATGCCGGTGCTGCTGCGCCGCGGCTGGGGCGAACGCCATGCCGCCGCCGACGTGGCCTCGCTGGTGCTGTGGGTGCGCCGGGCCGCGATCCTGCTGCTGTCGCTGTGCGCCTACGTGTACTACCGCCGCATCGGCGGCGACACCACCCTGGCCGCCTACGGGCTGATGGCCTTCGCCGCGGTGGCGCAGTTCGCGCCGGGCCTGATCGGCGGCCTGTACTGGCGCGGCGCCAGCCGCCGCGGCGTGGAGTTCGGCCTGCTGGCCGGTTTCGCCACCTGGATCTACACGCTGCTGCTGCCGGCTTTGTCGGAGTCCGGGTTGTTCGACCCGTCGTGGGTGCACGCCGGTCCGTTCGGCCTGCACTGGCTGCGCCCACAGCAGCTGTTCGGACTCAGCGGCTGGGATCCGCTGACCCACGGCACGTTCTGGTCGCTGCTGGTCAACAGCGCGGTGATGATGCTGGTGTCGGCGCGCTGGCGGCCGGGCGTGGACGAGCGCCTGCGCATCGCTCCGTTCCTGGATCCGTACGCCGAACGCCAGACCCTGTCGCATGGCGACTGGCCGGGCAACGTCGGCGTCGGCGACCTGCAGGCGCTGGCGGTGCGCATCGTCGGCGAGCGGCACGCGCGGCGCGCGTTCTCCGAACAGGCCATCGCCCTGGGCCGCGAACTGCAGCCGGCCGCCGCCGCCGACCGGGTTTGGATCCAGTTCACCGAGCGCCTGCTGGCCGCCTCCATCGGCGCCGCCTCCGCGCGCCTGGTGCTGACCAGCGTGCTGCGCGGCTCGGGCATGCACCTGAGCGAGGTGATGGCGCTGCTGGACGAAGCCGGCCAGGAGCTGCGCTTCAACCGCGAGATCCTCTCCACCACGCTGGAAAACATCAGCGCCGGGGTCAGCGTGGTCGACCCGGAGATGCGCCTGGTCGCCTGGAACCGGCGCTACCAGCAGATGTTCGGCTACCCGGCCGGCATGCTCTACGTCGGCCGCCCGGTCGCCGACCTGATCCGCTACAACGCCGAGCGCGGCGAGCTGGGCGAAGGCGACACCGGCGAGCAGGTGCGCAAGCGCATCGAGCACATGCGCGCCGGCAACCCGCACGTGTTCGAACGCGTGCGCAGCGACGGCAGCGTGATCGAGATGCGCGGGCAGGCCCTGCCCGGCGGCGGCTACGTCACCAGCTACAACGACATCACCGCCTACAAGCATGCCGAACAGGCGCTGCGCGAAGCCAACGAGAACCTCGAGCAGCGCGTGGCCGACCGCACACGCGAGGCCGAGCACGCGCAGCAGTCGCGCACCCGCTTCCTGGCCGCGATCAGCCACGACGTGCTGCAGCCGCTCAACGCCGCGCGCCTGTTCGCGTCGGCACTGCGCGACAGCGGCCAGCCGGAGGAACAGCAGCACCTGGCCGAGCGGGTCGACGCCTCGCTGCGCGCGGCCGAGGAACTGCTCGACGGCCTGCTCGACGTCTCGCGCCTGGACACCGGCGCACTGCAGGCCGACGTGGCCGAGTTCGATGCCGGCGAGCTGCTGCGCGAACTGGCCGCGCAGTACGTGCCGGTGGCCGCCGGCCGCGGCCTGGACCTGCGCGTGCACGCGCGCCGTTGCCCGGTGCGCAGCGACCGCCGCCTGCTGCGCCGGGTGCTGCAGAACTTCATCGCCAACGCGCTGCGCTACACGCGCCAGGGCCGGATCGTGCTGGGCATGCGCGTGCAGGGGGATGCGGTCTCGCTGCAGGTCTGGGACACCGGCCCGGGCATCCCGCCGCAGCACATGCGCCAGATCTACGACGAATTCCACCGCTACCAGCAACCCTTCGACTGGGGCGAACGCGGCCTGGGCCTGGGCCTGTCGATCTGCCAGCGCATCTCGCGCCTGCTCGGCCACGCGCTGGACGCACGCAGCGAAGTCGGCCACGGCAGCATGTTCTCGATCGCGGTCCCGCGCGCGGCGGCGTTGCCGGCCGCGGCCATGCGCCCGGCCATCGCCCTGCCCGCATCCGGCTCGCTGGCCGGCCTGCGGGTGCTGTGCGTGGACAACGACCACGAGATCCTCGACGGCATGCGCGCTCTGCTGTCGCGCTGGCAGGCCACTGCGATCACCGCCACCACCGTGGACGAGGCGCTGGCGCGGATGGCCGACAGCGCGCCGCAGGCGATGCTTGTCGACTACCACCTGCACGACCGCCTCGACGGACTGGACACGCTGGACGCGCTGCGCGCGGCCGGCGGCCGCATCCCCGGCGCGCTGCTCACCGCCGATGGCCGCGACGAACTCAAGCGCCAGGCGCGGCTGCGCGGCTACCGGTTGCTGACCAAGCCGGTGAAGCCGGCCTCGCTGCGGGCCTGGCTGGCGGCGCAGGTGGGCAACAGCGAACGCGCCGACGCCTGAGCAGGGATCTGTCGAGGAGCGCGGATCGCAGGCTTGACCCTGGACCGGCTCCAGGGTGTGCAATGCCCGGCGCCTTCGCCATGCCGCGTTGAACCGGCGGCGCGCCTCGCTTACCGTGGCACCGCCTCCCCGATCCTGCCGACGATGCTGTTCCGCCGCCTCTGCCTCTGCCTGCTTGCCCTGGCGCTGTTGCCAGGCGCGCCCGTGCAGGCGCACATGGCGATGGCGGCAGGGATGGAGAGAACCGCGCCGGCTGGCGTCACCGCACCAACCCTCGCCGATGCCGATGCCGATGCCGATGCCGATGCCGATGCCGATGCCGATGCCCGGTCAGGTTGCCACGAGGCGATGGCCGCTCCGGCAGTGACCGGATCGATGGCGGCGGATGCCGATCGCACGATGCATTCGCCGGATTGCTGCGGCGATGCCGACGGCGGACACCACTGCGGCGACGGTTGCGCCTGCCCGCCCGCCACCGCCACCGCATTGCCCCCGCCACTGCCGACGCTGCGCGCCACGACCCCGGGGCGCCATTGGGGCATGCTCCGCTTCGCCGGCCACACTGGCCCCGGCCCCGCCCCGCCCCGGCGCCCTCCGATCGCCTGACAGACGCACCGCGAGCTTCCGCCGCGCACGCCATGCATGCGCGCCGCCGTCTGTCCGCATCGCGCAGCGAGCTGCGCATGCCTGCCATCGGAACCCCATGACCGGTCCCCTCCGCCTCCCCCCGTCCCACGATTTCCCCTCGCCGTCGCGTCGCCGCTTCGTCCAGGGCCTGGCATTTGCCGGCCTGGCCGGCGGCGCCGGCCTGCTGCGACTGCCCGCCGCGCGGGCCGCCGCCGCCAGCGTGCCGCAGGAACTAGGCGGCACCGCCTTCGACCTGGCCATCAGCACCGGTACCGTCGACATCACCGGCCGGCCGCGCCCGGCGATCACCGTCAACGGCGGCCTGCCGGCTCCGCTCCTGCGCTGGCGCGAAGGCGACACCGTCACCGTGCGCGTGGCCAACCACCTGCGCGATGCACCGACCTCGGTCCACTGGCACGGCATCCTGCTGCCAGCCAACATGGACGGCGTGCCGGGCATGAGCTTCGACGGCATCGCGCCCGGCGAGGCGTACCTGTACCGCTTCACCCTGAAGCAGTCGGGCACCTACTGGTACCACAGCCATTCCCTGATGCAGGAACAGGCCGGCCTGTACGGCGCGATCGTGGTCAATCCGCTGCAGCCGCCGCCGTTCCACTACGACCGCGAACACGTGCTGCTGCTTTCGGACTGGACCGACCTGGAACCGGCCGCGCTGCTGCGCCGGCTGAAGAAGGCCCCGTCCTACGACAACCACTACAAGCGCACCGTCGGCGACTTCGTCCGCGACGCGCGGCGCGAGGGCATGGCCGCCACGCTGGCCGACCGCGGCATGTGGGGGCGGATGCGGATGACGCCCAGCGACCTGTCCGACGTCAACGCCCACACCTATACCTATCTGCTCAACGGCCTGCCGCCGGCGGCCAACTGGACCGGCCTGTTCCGCCCCGGCGAAAAGGTGCTGCTGCGGCTCATCAATGCCGGCGCGATGACCTACTTCGACGTCCGCATCCCCGGCCTGAAGATGACCGTGGTCGCCGCCGACGGCCAGTACGTGCATCCGGTGACGGTGGACGAGCTGCGCATCGCCGCGGCCGAGACCTACGATGTGATCGTCGAACCTTCGGGCCAGGACGCGTACACCATCTTCGCCCAGGACATGGGCCGCACCGGCTGGGCCCGCGGCACGCTGGCGGTGCGCCATGGCCTGGCCGCCCCGGTACCCGCGAACGATCCGCGCCCGCTGCTGACGATGGAGGACATGGGCCACGGCACGCACGCCGGCCACGCCGAGATGCCGATGGAAGGCGGATGCGGCGCGGCGATGGCGGAGGGTGGATGCGGCGCGGCCATGCACGGCACGCACGGGAGTTCCCACGCCGCCCATATCGTCCAGGCCGCCTCGCCCGTCGTGCATCCGGCCAGCGAACAGGGCAATCCGCTGGTGGACATGCAGTCCTCGCCCAGCGGCCCGCGCCTGGACGATCCGGGCATCGGCCTGCGCGGCAACGGCCGGCGCGTGCTCGCCTACGCCGACCTGAAGAGCCTGTTCGACGACCCGGACGGCCGCGAACCCGGGCGCGAGGTCCAGCTGCACCTCACCGGGCACATGGAGAAGTTCGCCTGGTCGTTCGACGGCATCCCGTTCTCCGGCGCCGCGCCGCTGCGGCTCAACTACGGCGAGCGCATGCGCATCGTGCTGGTCAACGACACGATGATGCAGCACCCGATCCACCTGCACGGGATGTGGAGCGACCTGGAGGACGCCGGCGGCGCCTTCCAGGTGCGCAAGCACACCATCGACATGCCGCCCGGCACGCGCCGCAGCTACCGCGTGCGCGCCGACGCGCTCGGCCGCTGGGCCTACCACTGCCACCTGCTCTACCACATGGAGAGCGGGATGATGCGCGAGGTGCGCGTGGAGGAACGCGCATGAGCCGTACGCTGCACATGGTCGCCGCGGCCGCCATCCTCGCCTGCACGCCCGCTCTCGCACGGGCGCAGGCCGGTTGCACCGCAGAGCACGCGGCGATGGGCCACTGCACCTTGCCCGCGGGCAAACCCGCGCCCGTATCCAGCTGCACGGCCGAACATGCGGCCATGGGTCACTGCACCTCCACTCCGGAGCCAGGGCCCGCCGCGACAGTAGCCAGCGACCCCGCCTGCCCGTCCGGCCATGCCGCGATGGGCCACTGCGTGCCCCGCGACAGCGAAGCGCAGGCACCGCGCGAGCCGATCCCGGCACCGTCCGACACCGACCGCGCCGCCGCCTTCGCCCCATTGCGTCATGCGCACCTGCACGAAGGCGCGATCAACAGCCTGGTGCGCTTCAACCGGTTCGAGGCCTGGGATGCCGATCCGGGCAGCGGACAAGCCTGGGAAGGCCGCGCCTGGATCGGCGGCGACGTGCAGCGCCTGTGGTTGCGCAGCGAGGGCGAACGCGAGCACGGCCGCACCGCCTCCGCCGACCTGGAGGTGCTCTATGGCCGCGGCATCGGTTCCTGGTGGGACCTGCTGGCCGGCGTCCGCCACGACTTCAACCCCGGCCCGTCGCGGAACTGGGCCGCCATCGGCGTGCAGGGACTGGCACCGTACAAGTTCGAAGTCGCGGCCACCGCCTACCTGGGCGATGGCGGCCACACCGCCCTGCGCGCGGAGGTGGAGTACGAACTGCTGCTGGGCAACCGCCTGGTGCTGCAACCCCTGGTCGAAGTCGAGCTGTACGGCCGCGACGATCCGCAACGTGGCACCGGCTCGGGACTGGCGACGGCCGAAGCGGGCCTGCGGCTGCGCTATGAGGTCACCCGCCGGTTCGCGCCCTACCTGGGCGTGGCGCGCGAACGCGCCTTCGGCGGTACCGCCGACCATCGCCGCCTGGCCGGCGATCCGGTCGACGACACCCGCTGGGTCGCCGGCGTGCGCTGGTGGTTCTAGCAGGCTGCGCCCGCATCGTCCGGTCCTGGAACGGGCGGTCGCGTGGCCGGCCGGGAAGCCCGCCACGCGACTGGACCACTGCCATTGCGTGGGGTACGCCTCAGCGCGCCACGCGGGTCTGCGAACCGTCGTTGGTGACGCGGACGCGATCGCCGACCCGGTAGTCGCCCACCGAACCCGGCTGCACGACCACGATGGACTTCCCGGAATCCAGGGTCACGGTGAATTCGACCGCATCGGTGTCGCTGGTGAGCCTGCGGCCGCTCTCGATCGCCACGGCGCGCAGCGCCTGGATGGTGCCCCATTCGACGCTTTGCACCTCTCCCGAGACGCCCCGCCCGAAGGTACTGGCGTCCCTGGGAGTGCTCGCGCATCCTGAAATCGCGGCCGCAGCCACAACGATCGAAACCAGTGCGGCCTTGCCGGCATTGCGGTTCATGGTTCCACTCCTGATGTTGTTTGGGGATACCGCTGCACGCGACCCGGCGGCTGGGCGAAGGCATCCATGGCGGGTCGTCCACCCTACCCTACCACCGGAAACCTGCGGCCGAGCCGGTGCGGCGTCGGTCATGCGGACCTTGCGCATATCCCCGACGAACAAGTAGCGACGCTATCCTCGCCCATGACTTGGCCCGGATCGATGCGACCGCAGATCTTCAGGCCCATCGGTCCGCTTCATGGGCATGCATGTCATCGGCCCAGATCGACCGCGACCGCGATCTCGGGATTGCCGGCAGGTAGATGAAGTAACCGTCGCCGTACCTGCGCCGTCACGGCGCCAACGTGGTGACGTGGACCGGCTCTTCGCCGAGCAGCTGCATCTGGATGGAGGCGGTCACCTCGCGGATGTCCACATGCACGGCCGCGACCATGCGCGCCGTGGCGATCGCCTCGGGATAATCCGGAAACCAGAACAGGGGTCGCTGGCCATCGAACACGCGCCAGCCGTCGGTGCACTCGCGCAGGGACAGGACGGTCTCTTGCATGGTCGTCTCTCGTGCGAAGGGCCCCTGTGAAGCCAGCCGTCCCGCATCCTTGCGGGACACGCACCGGGGTATAGGCCTGGACCATCGGTCGGCGCGGCGCGTTGCTGGAGCGGCCAGCCTCGACCTTTTCTACCGGAGCCGCTATCGGGAAACCCCGCATCAAGGGGTAGGAAAACTCTGACGGCAGTGGCCGCGTCCCGTTGGTCGATGATCGTCCCTGACCCACCAGCAATCGAAAAGCCGGCGAACCCCTTTGAATCAAAGGATTCTACAAGTTCGGCGCGACTGGATGACTCCCAATCCGACTCGCTTCTAAGGGCTGGTTCAACCCCTCCGAACACGGGGCCATGGTCAACGCTATCCGCCCCCAGCCCAAGGTACCCGACTCTACTTGGCCGCGGAGGAACTTCTGGTTTTTTTACCTGATTCGTGGTACAAAAACCGGAAGTCGCGCTTCCGCGAGTCAGGAGATCTTCCGCCGTGGCCCCAAACATCTACGTAAAGGCCAACGAGGTGCTTGGCCGCCTCCAGAGCCTTGACCTCGATCATACGACGCTGACAAACATCGTTCGCCGTGGACAGTACGCGCACGCCGCTTGTACGGCCAATGACCCTCCGCTGTATCCGGGCTTCACTGCTTGGGCGCAAATGGTTCGGGCATCGCGCGAATACCTGCTGCCTAAGGGCTGGTCACGGTCCAACGAGAACAACTATTGCTTGGTGATCGACCCCAAAGGGGAGATCGCCATTGCGATCGCCACTGGAGACGAGGGGACGGGTCAGCCACATGCCAACCCAACGACGAAGTCCTCCAAAGGGCCACGCACGGTGGATGTCGTGATCGCTAACCAGAATCAGCTGGTGCTGCCCCTGGACTTCCCCCCGATCCCGGAGCCTGCCATCAAGCAGGACGAGAACCGGATGACCTGGATTCTGCTCGTCCATCGAGGTGCAGAAGGCGTCCGTAGCGAACTGTCGCTGCCCCTGTCAATCAACGACGACGGCTACATCGATGCTTGGCGTGAACGCATCATGCTCGGCGTTCTACCCAACGATCCAGACCTTCACGACATCAAGTCGAGCCCCAACGATCAACCGGATATCTCGATCGACGTCAAGCGACGGGCATGAACGCGTCCGCCATCTTCAACCCCTCGCGCCTGACGCTGGCGCGAAGGCGTCGTGGCTTGACGATGACGAAACTCGCCGGCCTGATCGGCGTGGAGCTTCGTTCCGTCTCCGCCTACGAGAAGGGGGAGTTCAGCCCGGATAGCGAACGTCTGGCCGCCATTAGTCGTGCGCTTGGCTTCCCTGCCCCGTTTTTTTATGGGGAAGCCGTGGACGAACCCACGCCCGACATCGCCAGCTTCCGCGCCCTGTCCAAGATGACCGCAGCGCAACGCGACACGGCGTTGGGCAGCGGTGCAATCGCACTGATGCTCAACGACTGGATAGAACAACGGTTCCAGCTCCCGACCCATGATTTTCCGGACCTCAGCCGCGAGGCCAGTCCGGAAGCAGCGGCGCAGGCACTGCGCGCTGCGTGGGGTTTGGGCGAACTCCCGATCAAGAATGTGGTCCATCTTCTTGAGGCCAAGGGTGTCCGGGTATTCTCCCTGTCAATCGATGCCGCCGAAGTCGACGCCTTCTCCATGTGGCGGCAAAGCACGCCATTCGTGTTTCTCAACACCGGCAAGTCGGCTGAGCACGGGCGTTTCGATGCTGCGCACGAGTTGGGCCACCTGGTATTGCATCGCCATGGTTCGCCTCAGGGGCGGGAAGCAGAGCGCGAGGCCAATAGCTTCGCCTCGGCATTCCTCATGCCGCAGGCAAGTGTGCTCGCCGAAGCTCCGCACATGGCAACCGTGGATAGGCTCATCCAGCTCAAACAGCGTTGGGGTGTTTCCGTGGCTGCACTTACCTACCGCCTGCACACGGTGGGCGCGGTAAGCGACTGGCACTACCAATCGCTTTTCGTCGAGATCTCCAAGCGTGGATACCGAAAAAGCGAACCCAATGAAGGACAGCGCGAGACTTCGCAAGTCCTGCAGAAGGTCTTTTCGGCACTTCGCGAAGATGGCGTTTCCAAGAACGACATTGCGAACGAACTCTGTGTCACCGCAGAGGAGCTCGACCAGTTGGTCTTTGGGCTTGCACTCACCGCGCTCAAAGGGGGGAACACCGGGGCACGATCTGGCCGTAAGCGTCCCGATCTTCATCTCGTGAGTTCACGTTAGGAGAATCCCATGGCAAAGAAAGACATTCATGTCGTCCCGCATAAACAGGGGTGGGCAACGCGCAAGGAAGGAGCAAGCCGTGCCGGAGTAGTCACTCCTACGCAGAAGCAGGCTATCGATAAGGCGCGTGACCAAGCAAGGCGCGACAAGGTCGAAGTGGTCATCCACCGCAAAGATGGACGGATCCGAGACAGCGATAGCTATGGCAACGACCCCAATCCGCCCAAAGACAAGAAGCACTGACGTAGTTCAGCCGCCACCCTATATGGACGATCACGACTTTGAATCTTCTGCTCCGTCAGCCTTCGTTTCCCGACCTCTGCCCCATCACCGCGGCAGTCGATGCGCTGGCCAGCTCAGGCGGTATTGAAGAGCGCGGCGCGATCTTCACGCGCCGCGAGGTTGTAGATTTCATCCTGGACCTGGTCGGTTACGTCAGTGATCGACCGCTGTACCAGTCCAGACTCCTGGAGCCTGCATTCGGCAATGGCGATTTCCTGTTGCCCGCAATCGACAGGCTTCTCGCGGCGTGGAAGAGAACGGGGCAGACCAACAACCCATTGAAGGCATTGGGCGATTGCATTTGTGCGGTCGAGTTGCACCACGACACCTTCGACGAAACCCGCGCGGCAGTCATTACCCGTTTGGCGCAATCCGGCATCTCCAGCGCAGCCGCGACAGCGATTGCAAACCGATGGTTGCAGCAGGGCGATTTCCTGCTGACCCAGATACCGGATGCCTTTGATGTAGTGATCGGAAATCCGCCCTACGTCCGCCAAGAAATGATTCCTGACGTTCTGCTCGCCGAGTATCGCAGCCGCTACGCTACGATCTATGACCGGGCTGATCTCTACATTCCCTTTATCGAGCGCTCGCTCCGGCTGCTGAAGAAGGGTGGCGCACTCGGTTTCATCTGCGCCGACCGCTGGATGAAGAACCGATATGGGGGGCCGCTACGCGCCTTGGTCGCCAAGGAATTTCACCTGAAGGTCCATGTCGACATGACTGACACACCGGCCTTCCATTCCGATGTGATCGCGTACCCGGCTATTACTGTCATTACGCGGGAACGCGCGCATACGACACGCATTGCCCACCGGCCCGAGATCGACAGTTCCGTCCTCAGTAGGTTGGCGGCGCAATTGACTGCGCAATCATTGCCCGAGGAATCTCGCGTGGTTCATGAACTCGCCGGCGTCGCCGCCGGTACAGAACCGTGGATTCTGAAGTCATCAGATCACCTTGCGCTGGTGCGTCGTCTGGAACGGGAGCTTCCTACTCTCGAAGCAACTGGATGCAAGGTGGGCATCGGTGTGGCAACGGGAGCGGATCAGGCCTTTATCGGCCCGTTCGATGCTCTCGATGTTGAGGATGATCGGAAGCAGCCACTTGCAACAACTCGTGATATAGCGAACGGCGTTGTTGAATGGAGAGGACTCGGCGTCATCAATCCTTTCGCGGACAGCGGCGGACTGGTCGACCTAGCTAACTATCCCCGTTTGAGGCGCTATCTCGAAGCGCGCAAAAGGGAGATTGCGGGCCGCCACTGCGCCAAGAAGGCGCCGACCAACTGGTACCGCACGATCGACCGCATTACGCCGTCATTAACGCGGAAGCCAAAGCTGTTGATTCCTGACATCAAAGGTGAAGCCAACGTCGTCTACGAAGAGGGACAGCTGTATCCCCACCACAATCTCTATTTCATCACTTCAGAAGAATGGGATCTACGTGCATTGCAAGCCGTGCTGCTTTCCGGCGTGGCTCGCTTGTTCGTGGCTACCTACTCGACCAAGATGCGCGGTGGATTCCTGCGATTTCAAGCGCAGTATCTACGGCGAATTCGGGTGCCAAGATGGGCTGATGTGCCGGAGCGCCTTCGGGAGATGCTGATTTCGGCTGCAACCACACGGGACTTAGCGGCCTGCAATCGTGCCGCATGCGAGATGTACGGGTTGTCCGAGGAAGAACAGGCTATCTTGGGGGAAGGCTTTGGCAGATAAGATCGATATCGGGGCACGCCTCCAAGAAGCGGTACAAAGCTACTGGGACGCTCGCGCGCAGAACCGACAAAAGCAAATCGAATCAGGCAGGATCGATGCAGGGTCGCGTGGCGAGGTAACGGGCGGCACCCAGATGGGTGCGCTGGAAGTTCTCGTCGCTGACATTCTGTGCGAAGCCGGCTTGAAGCGGCTCGATGTTCGCACCCGCACGGAGCTGGAACTTCCCGGCTACTTCCGTGCAACCAAAAAGTGGGACCTGATTGTCATCTCAGAAAAGCAGCTGGTGCTGGCGATGGAGTTCAAATCCCAGGCCGGCGCATCGATCGGCAACAACGTCAACAATCGCGCAGAGGAAGCCGTCGGAAGCGCCAAGGACATCTGGACAGCCTATCGTGAAGGCCGGTTCGGGGACAAGGCGCCTCCTCCCTTCCTGGGGTACCTCTTCTTGCTCGAAGACCGCGACAGCGTCAAGAAGCCGGTCGCGAACAAGGAACCCTGCTTTGAGGTTGATCCTGTCTTCCGTGGTCAGCCGGTCGCGAGCAAGAATGCCAGCAAGGTGAAGTATGGCGGCGTCTCGTACGCGAAGAGGTACGAGCTGTTGTGCAGGCGTCTCGTGCTGGAAAGGATCTACAGCTCAGCTTGCTTCCTGATGGCGACCAATGCTCGGTCGACCGTCATCTCCCAACCAGCGAGCGACCTGACGTTCGCTCGATTTGTTGCCGCGTTGCGGGGACACGCGACGACGTTCCTTGGCAGCCAACAGTCGTAAGACTGAGGCTCCGGTCTACACTCCAGGATCGCAACCAAAGCATTCGAAGCCGTCAGTCAACACAATACGTGGTCAGCGCTGCATTCTCAGGGGGAGAACGACGTGCCGAACTTGACTATTTACCTGCTCCGCGACGGAGTGAAGGCGCCCGGGGATGCCGTTGTTCAAGGTGCAAGGCACCACGCTATAGTCGATGGCCTCAAGCACCTAGGCGATTTGTACGTCGCACCACGACCACCCAAGAGTCCAAAGTGGGCGCCCCTGTTTTCCAACTTCGTCGCCTTGAGCCAATTGGGACAGGTCCAGTCGACAGGCGCTCTGTTCATCACCAAAGTGGACGGCAGGCTCTTCGCCCTGACATTCGGTCAAGGGCGCTTCATCCTCGACCAGGAAGCAATTGAGGAACGGTTCGGACTTCTGGTCACCCTCAACTCTCTCGAAGCCAACGCGCTTCGGAGCGTGGACAAGAAGACATTTGACACGGTCGACCAGAATAGCCGAGTCCAAGTGGGTCAGACGTCCGCGGCCCCTGAGTTTGGCATCGACATCGAGCGCGACCTCATCAAGGGCATCGTCGGTTATCCGAAGGAGGTCACCAAGCTAGGGCGCCGGCTAGCGGGCTCCGATTCGCTTACGGTGAGCATGGACATCGATCTCACCACCTTGAAGCCGTTGTTACGGCGTTACCTGAAGGCATTTCAATCCAAGGCGTACCAGGAGCACTTCTCATGGGTTGACCACATTCATCAGGTGCGCAAGAACGGCCATACTGCAGAGCAGTTGAACATTCTGCTGATTGAGAAGCTCAACAAGGCAAGGAATGCGGGCGGGATCGTCGACGGATGCTGGCTTGCCATTCCCGACGTACTGGACTGGACGGCAGTGGCCGGCTTCTGTTTCAGCCGGAAGGCCAAAGACGAAATGCTGACCGACCTGCATCTACCCGGGTTTATGGACACCCTGTCGCAGGACGACGTTCTTTCCATCGAGTTCTTGCGTTCGCGCTACGCGTATGCGCTGAACGACGATCACCAGGAACTTCAGCACTGGAGCGTATACAAGTGCATCCACTGCGAGCTGGACAATGATGGGAAGTCGTATCTCCTATCTGGAGGCCACTGGTTCGAAGTTAACAAGGATTTCGTCCAGTCCGTTACCGACTTCTACAAAAACCTCCCGAAGTATCCGACGCCACTTCTTGTCTACAATCACGGCAGCGAGAAGGAGTACAACCAGGCCCTGGTTGCCTCTGATGAGACCAGATGGGCGCTCATGGATGCAGTGCCTATACCCGTGGGTGGAATTCACGACAAGGTGGAGTTTTGCGACGTCTTTGGTTCTGAAGGCGAGTTGATACACATCAAACGCTACGGCGGGTCCAACTTGCTGGGACATCTCTTCAACCAGGGACTTGTTTCCGGCGAGCTATTTCGCGACCACAAGGACTATGTGAATCTGGTTAATAAATCACTTCCAGCTAGTCATCTGATCCAGGATGATGGGAATGTTCCCCGAGACGTTTCGAAGCTCAAGATCGTATTTGCAATCATCAGTCAATCCGATGAGGAAGAACCGCACCTTCCCTTCTTTGCCCGGGTCGCGCTCAAGAATGTGTATCGCCGCTTGGAGAGTATCGGATACACGAACATCATGGTTGCAAAAATCAGTTGCGACCCGTTGCTTAAGAAAACAATCAAAGTCAAGTCAAAGAAGAAAAACAAGTTGTGAATTGTCAGATCGCACCCATTCCCTCGTGCCGGCGTGGTGGGTGTCTACCCTTTGTCGCGAGCAGCGCCTGTCGCGATTATTAGATTGAGCACATCTTCGACACGCCATGCGGTGATACGCTGTCCCAAATACCGCACTGGCTGCGGGTACCGCCCTGACTTCACCCCGGCCCACCAAGTCGATCGCGATACTGGAATGATCGCGGGGATCGCCGGCCTGCCATTGCGGGCAGGACGGCCGATGATCTGATGCAGCCGCAGATAGCCGGTCTCCGGCAGCGGGCAGTTCGCAGGTTCGCCTGCCGAATCGAACGTCGGCACCTCATGTCTAACCGTCTCGTTGCGGGCCATGCAATACCCTCCGTCGCTTGAAGGCACGATCCCGCGCCATGAACGCCTCGAGCATGTGCGGCACCAGGGTCGGTGCGTCGACCGGCTCGCCGTAGGCTTGCGCGTGCAACGCCGCGTAGCGTTCGAGATCAGCCTGCAGCGCCTTGGTGCAGTTGAACGAGAACCGCACGGTCTCGGTCTTAGGTAGCGGCCCGAGCCGCAGCTTGGCGTTCGGTGTGTTCATGGCAGTTCACCGCGCTGGAAGAACATCGGTTGGTAGGGACGCAGCACCAGGTCGCGGTTGACAATTACGCGGACCAACGTTCCTGGCCGGATCATCAGCGTCGGCTGCACGTTCAAGTTGCGCCGGGTCAGTTCCTGACCGACCTGGTTGATCGAGTCCTGCACGCTGTCGCGGCCGGCGATGACGATGCGGTTGCCGTCGGTGCGGTTTTCCGGCGCGGCCAACTCGGCGCCGACGCCCAGCAGCGTCGTCAGTGCAGCGCCGGCGAGCAGTCGGCCCCAGTGCCGGTCCACGCCGTCCTGCAATCCGGCGAAGCCGGCAGTATCGGTGCCGACCAAGCCGTCCAACGCGAACGAGGACGTGTCGGGCAGGATCACGCGGTTCCAGACGACCTGCATCCGATCCTGGCCGAAGCTGACCTGGCTGTTGTAGCGCCCGAGCAGCCGCGATCCCTGCGGGATCAGCAGGTGCTGCCCAGTCGCGGTGTCATAGACCGGCTCGGTCACGGTTGCGATGGCATCACCCGGCAGGTCGGAGCGCAGGCCCGTCACCAGTGCCGCGGAGATCACCGTGCCGGCCATGACCTGATACGGCGACGCTGGCAGCTGCAGCGCGCTTGCGCTGCGCGCCGGTGTCTGACCGGCGTTCGCCAGGAACGCCTCCTTCTGCGCCTGGGCGTTCTGCAGAACGGCTGCGTCCGCCGGCGGCGACGCCGTCGCGGGCGGCACCAGCTCCGTCAGCAGCGAGCCCATGTCCGACGCCGGCGGCGTGGCCGCGGACGGCAATGGCGCAGCAGCCGTTTCCGCCGGCCTCTGCTTCCCAGTCTGGAAGAACACCGGTGAGCCAGCCGCTTCCGCGGCCTCCTGCTCGCGGAGCAGAATTGCATTCTCCGGCGACATGGGCGGATCTTCACCCTGTGCGCGCAGCATCGCCGGCCCGAGGTCGCCCGGCAGCGGCGGCCCCAGCATTGGCGGCTCGGCTTTCGGCTGAAGCCACGCGTAGTCGCTGGGCAAGCGTTCCAGGTTCTCGGCGTGAGTGATGCGCTCGGTGTTGTAGTTGGCCTCCGGTGCGGCACGGTCGCGGTGCCGCGGCTGCAGCGACCACAGCATGGCAATGCACACCGCTGCCGCCAGCCCGCCGCACAGCACGATCAGCACCCGCCGGTTCAAGCGCATCACCGGCCGCGGCGCGGCGCGCAGCGCCATCTGCTCGGGTGGCGCCTTCGGCGCGTGGGGCGCCGGTGCGTTCACGATCCGCTCCCGTCGGTGCGCTCGATGCGCACCACGGCGCCGTGCTTGCCGCCGAGCCGCAGTTCGGCCGCACCGAACAGCCGGTCGACGATGTAGTACGGCGCGCGGAAGCGATAGTTCACCAGCTGACCATCGCCGCGCGTGCCGATCACGAACAGCGGCGGCAGTTCCCCCTGCGCGATCCCTGCCGGAAACTGGATGTACACCTTCTGCCCGTCGTCGAACGCGCGCAGCGGCTTCCACGGCACGTTGTCGCCGCGGATCGCATAGCGGAAGTGCAGATTCTCCAGCGACAGCCCCGACGCTGCCGGCGTCATCGCCTGCGCCTCGCGCGCCTGCCGCTGCAGCGCCAGCAGCTCGTCCTGCGGATATTCCCAGGACGCCGAGGCCATCCACGTCCGCTCGGTCGAGGTCAGTTCCAGCAGATAGGTCCGGCGGTCGGTGGTGATGACCGCATTGGTCGTCAGTCCCGCCCGACGCGGCTTGACCAGCACGCTCACGCGCCGGTCGGCGCCCGCGCCGCTGGCGGTGTCGCCGACGATCCAGCGTGCGGTATCGCCTGCCGCCACGGCGGCCAGTGCTTCGCCCGGCTGCAGGACGATCGCCGTCACGTGCCCTGGGCTGGCATAGACCTGGTACAGCGCACCGTCGGCATAGGGCCAGACCTGGATTGCGTTGACGAACCCGTCGCGCGTGGGCGTCACGCGCGCCTCGGCGTTCGCGCGCGACACCCGCGTCGCGGCATCGGCCGGTTCAGGCGTCGGTTTCTGGTCGGGCGACGGCTTGAGCTGGGCCGGCAACGGCAGCGGTTCGGGCACGACCACCGGTCGCACCGGCGCCGGTGGCTCGGGTAGCGGCGTCGCGGCTACGGGATCGTCGAGTGCCACGGTCGGCGCCGGCTTACCCGACGACGCGCAGCCTGATGCCAGTGCGGCAGTCGCCAATAGGGTGAGGATGATTTTCATGGCGTGTTTCCTCCTTCGCCCGCGTCGAGTTCGCGGCTCCACGACAGGCCGTTGACATAGATCCCCAAGGGATTGCTGCGCAGCTGCTTCTCGGTGCGCGGCGTCTGCAATACGTAGGACAGCACCGCGGTCCAGCGCTCGGTACTCGCTGCCGCGCCGTTGACGTAGCGCTGCTCGATCCAGCGCACCTGGAACGAGGAATCGCTCGCGCGCACCACACTCGTGATCTGCACCGTCACCGATTCGCGGCCGACACGGGCAAACGGATCGTTCGCCCGCGCGTAATCGTTGAGTACCGCTGCGCCGCGGTCGGTGGTGTAGTCGTAGGCACCGAGCCAGTTCTGCCGCACCACGACCGGGTCGATGGATAGCGAGCGGACCTGTTCGATGAAGCGCGACAGGTGGTGCGAGAGCTGGGCCTCGGTCGGCTCGTAGCGACTCGCCACCTCGGCGACGGCGCGCACTTCGCCGTTGCCGTCCACCTCCACCACGTAGGGCGTCACGGTGGACTGCGCCGAACGCCAGATCAGTCCGCCCGCCATGCCGATGGCCAGCCCAAGACAGCCGAAGGCCATCAGCCGCCAGTTCTTCGCCTGCACGCGGGGCTCACCGATTCGCCAGTCCCATTCCTGCCCGGCCGCCTGATACGGCGTGACCGGCACCGGCGTCTCGGCAAACCGCGTCCGCGGTCGCTTGAATCGCATACCTGCCTCCTTCAATCATTCGACGGATCGCGCACGCGCGGACCAGGACCGCCGCCTCCGCCACCGTCGCCGCCACGCAAGGTGTGGGCGACCGTGGCGCCGAGATGCGCCATGCGGTGCCGTAGCCGCGAAGCCCAAGCGGGCGGCGCCTTACCGCCACCGCTACCGCCGCCTCCGGGTCCGCCACCACCGCCGGTTGATGCACCCGACGCAGCGCCGGCAGCAGCCTGTGTACCCGCCGCTGCAACTCGCGCGGCAGCCGGCGCCATACGAGCGCCCGCGGCAACCGCACCTCCGACGCCCGTTGCAGCAGCGCCCACAGCCGCGACCGTGCCCGCCACGCCGAGTGCGGTGCCGGCCATCGCGCCGGCGCCCAGCTGCGGCGCCCCGGACACCAGACCGGTGGCGATCCCTGGTCCGAAGATGCCCAGCGCCAGCAGCGCCATCGACGCCAGCATCACGGTCAGTGCGTGGTCGATGGCCGGCTGTTCGGGCGCCATCTGGAACTCGGCGAATAGCCCCGAGCCGATGCCGACGATCACCGCCAGCACCAGCACCTTGATCCCCGAGGAGACGACGCTGCCGAGCACCTTCTCGGCGAGGAAGGCAGTCTTGTTCCATAGCGCGAACGGGACCAAGACAAAGCCGGCCAGCGTGGTCAGCTTGAACTCGATCAAGGTGACGAACAGCTGCACCGCCAATACGAAGAAGCTGACCACTACGACCAGCCACGCGAGGAACAGCACGACGATCGGGTCGAGGTTGTCCATCACCTCGGGGAAGCCCGCCAGTTGGCCGATCTGGTCGAGCAGAGGCTGCCCGGCGTCGATCCCGACCTTGGCCAGTCGTCCCGGTTGCAGGAACTCGGCCTCGCTGATCGTCGCGCCCGAGGCCATCAGACCGAGTCCGGCGAACGAGCGGAACAGGATGCCGGCCAGCGCGTTGAAGTTGCCGATGATGTAGGCGAAGGCGCCGACGTACAGCACCTTCTTGATGAGCCGGGCGATCACGTCGTCCTGGCCGCCCATCGCCCAGAACAAGCCCGCCAGCGTCACGTCGATGACGATCAGGATGGCGGACAGGAACGCGACCTCGCCGCCCAGCAGCCCGAAGCCCGAGTCGATGTAGCGCGAGAACACGTCGAGGAAGCGGTCGATGACCGAGATGTCGTTCATGGCGCCTCCGGCGCATCGAAGCTGGCGGGAATCGGCGGCAGCTCGGCCAGCGTCCGGTACTCGTCCGCACCGCCCAATCCCGCGAAGAAGCGGCGCCGGTTGGCCTCGTTGACGGTTTCGCAGCGCTGCAGCTCGGCATGTAGCCGGTCGCGATCCCGCGCCAGCGCGTCCACGTCGTCGACCGCGGCCTGCGTGCTGCAGCCCGTACCGGTCGCCAGCGCATAGCCCAGCAGGAGCAGGCGAAGTTTCATCGCCGGCTCACTGGCCGTAGAAGGTGACCGGCTGCGGCGTGTACGGCACGCCCTCGCCGCGGAAGCGCTCGCGCACGACGCGCGCCTGCTCCTTCACCGCCGCCTGCCGCGCTAGTTCCAGCGCGGCGGCGCGGCCCTGGGTCAACTGCAGCTGCTGGGCCTGGATCGCCTGACGCGCCTGCAGCGCGAGCAGCTGGTTCGTGGCCTGCACCGCCTGCAACTGACCCCCGGCCGCCTGGCTCTGCTGCACCAGGTCGGCCAGCACGCCTTCGTCGTCGTCCAGGTTCTGTGCCACCTGTGCCTGCATCCGCATCGCGGTATGCAGGCCGTCCAGCGCATGCCGCCAGCGTTCGCGCGCATCGCGCGCCATCGCATCATTGCTGACCGACGCGGCGTACTGCTGCGGATACAGGCGCTCGAACTCGCGGTCGAGGGTCGAGACCTTGTAGCTCAGGTCGTTCGCCTCCTCGATCAGCAGGCGCGTGTTCGCCAGCGCCACACGCAGCCGGTTCAGCGCATTGAAGTCCAGCCCGGCGAGGTTGCGCGCATCGTTGGTCAGCATCTGCGCCTCGTTCTGCAGCTGGCGCACCTGGTTGTTGATCTGCTCCAGCGTGCGCGCGGCGGTGAGGATGTTCTGGGTCAGGTTCGTGGGGTCGATCACGACCCACTGCGCCTGGGCGGACCCGGCCGCCAGCGCACCGGCGATCAACAGCGACAGCAGCGTCTTCTTCATGGTCATGGCATCTGCTCCGTGGCAGGTTGGGAGGTGAGCGCCGCCAGCGGCGCCTGGGACAGCAGGTCCGCGGCCCAGCCGAGATCGCGATGGCGCAGCCAAGCCCCGGCAAAGCCTGGTCCGCCGGCGTCGGCGAGCACCCGGTCGATCTCGGCCTGATCCGCCGGCGTGCCGGCGCCCGCAAAGGCCAGCGTCACGGGCCCCAGGTCCAGGTCGAACAGGCGGTTGCCCACGCGCGAGCGGTAGTAGTAGTCGCGGGTCGGCTGTGCGGTGGCGACCAGTTCGATCTGCCGCGCGTTGAGGCCGAAACCCTCGTAGATCGTGCGGATCTGCGGTTCGACCGCCTGCGCATTGGCCAGGAAGATCCGGCTGGCGCAGCTCTCGATGATCGCTGGCGCGATCACCGAGTCCTTGACGTCGGCGAGCGACTGCGTCGAGAACACCACCGACACGTTCTTCTTACGCAGCGTCTTCAGCCACTGCCGGATGCGCGCGGCAAACACCGGGTCGTCGAGAAACAGCCACGCCTCGTCCAGCACCAGCATCGCCGGGGCGCCGTTGAAGCGCGCCTCGAACCGCGCGAACAGGTAGCGCAGCACAGCCAGCACCGCGGCGCGGCTGGGCATCAGTTCCTCCATCTCGAAGCCCTGCACGTCCGCGCTGCCGAGCCGGTCGCGGTCGGCGTCCAGCAACCGGCCGTGCGCGCCGCCGAGCACGTAGGGCGCCAGCGCCTGCCGCAATGCGTTGGACTGCAGCAACACCGACAGCCCAGTCAACGTGCGCTGCTCCACCGGCGCGCTCGCCAGGCTGTTCAACGCAGACCACACCGCGTCCTTCTCCGCCGGCCCCACGGCCACGCCTTCCTGCCGCAGGCGTTCCTCGACCCATTCCGCGGCCCAGGTGCGGTACGCCTCGTGGTCGATTCGCGCCAACGGTTGGAACGCCATGTCGCCGTCGCCGCCGAGGTCGTAGTGCTCGCCACCCAGCCCCAAAATCGTCGCCCGCAGCGAGCGGCCCATGTCGAAGGCGAAGATGCGCGCACCCGGATAGCGGCGGAACTGGAGCATCAGCGTCGCCAGCAGCACCGACTTGCCGGCGCCGGTTGGGCCGACGACCAGCGTGTGCCCCACGTCGCCCACGTGTAGCGACAGCCGGAACGGCGTCGCGCCGTCGGTGCGGCAGACCAGCAGCGGCGGCCCGTCGAGGTGGGCGTTGCGCTCCGGCCCCGCCCACACCGCCGAGAGGGGCATCAGGTGTGCGAGGTTCAGCGTGGACACCAGCGGCTGGCGCACGTTGGCGTAGGCGTTGCCGGGTATCGACGACAGCCATGCCTCGACCGCGTTCAAGGTTTCCGGAACGGTGACGAAGCCGCGGCCCTGGATCACGCGCTCGGCCCGGCGCAGCTTCTCGTCGGCCGCCGCCGCATCGGCGTCGAGCACGCTGACGGTCGTGGTCACGTAGCCGAACGCGACCGCATCGCTGCCCAGGTCCTGCAGCGCCGCGTCGGCATCGGCGGCCTTGTTCGCCGCATCCGAATCGACCAGCGGGCTCTCCTGCTGAAAAATGGTCTCGCGCAGCAGCGCCACCACCGACTTGCGCTTGGCAAACCACTGGCGACGCAGCCGCGCGAGTGCCTTTTCCGCTTCCGGCTTGTCCAGGCACAGGAAGCGGGTCACCCAGCGGTAGCCGAAGCCGAGCCGGTTCAGCTCGTCCAGCAGTCCGGGCCAGGTGGGAGTCGGGAAGCCGCGCATCGTCGCCACGCGCAGGTGGCGCGCGCCCAGCATCGGCGCCAGGCCGCCGGTCAGCGGCGCATCGGGCAGCAGCGCGTCCAGGTAGAACGGCACCTCGGGCACCGCGACCGGATGCCGCCGCGGCGAGACGCAGCCATGCAGATAGGTCAGTGTGCCGGCGTCGTCCAGCCAGGCCAGCTCCGGCATCACGCCGTCGAGCAGGTCGAAGGTCCGGTCGGTCTCGGCGATGAAGGCCGCCAGCCGCTCGCGCCAGTCCGCGCGCTCGGGCGCGGCGTGCTCGTACAGCACCTTCGCCGCGCGGGCGCGCGCCTCCTCGGGCGACAGGTACTGCAGCGTCAAGTGGTAGACGCTCTCGTAATGGCGCTCAGCGGTCTCGAACGCGGCGCGCCGCTCCTCGTCCACCAGCCACGACAGCGGATCGCCGAAAGTCGAGGCGGGATACGCGGCGGCCTCGCGACGCTCGGCTTCCATGTACAGCGCCCAGCCCGATCCGAGCCGGCGCAGCGCGTTGTTCACGCGCGCGGTCGTCGCCATCAGCTCCGCAGGCGTCGCGCTGTCCAGGTCCGGCCCGCGGAAGCGCGCGGTGCGCTGGAACGAGCCGTCCTTGTTCAACACCACGCCCGGCGCGACCAGCCCGGCCCAGGGCAGCCAGTCGGCCAGCAACGCCGGGCGCTTGCGGTATTCGGTGAAGTTCAGCATGGCGCCCTCACGCGTCCATCAGCGGCGGCAGCTTCACGTGCCGCGCAAACACCGTCATGAACTGCGGGTCGATCCGTGCGCCCCACACCGCGAGCGCATGGCCGACGACCCACAGCGCTACACCCGGCACCCACAGCTGCAGTCCGAGCCCGACCGCCGCCGCCAGCGTGCCGTTGGCAATGGCCACCGTGCGCGGCGCACCGCCGAGCAGGATCGGCTCGGTCAGCGAGCGGCGCAGCGGCACCTCGAAGCCGGGCAGCGCGTCGTTCATGCGACCAGCGCTCCGCCGGCGAACGAGAAGAACGACAGGAAGAAGCTCGACGCCGCAAACGCGATCGACAGCCCGAACACGATCTGGATCAGCCGCCGGAACCCGCCCGAGGTCTCGCCGAAAGCCAGCGTCAGGCCGGTCGCGATGATGATGATGACCGCGACGATGCGCGCCACCGGCCCCTGGATGGATTCGAGGATCGCCTCCAACGGCTCCTCCCAGGGCATGCTCGACCCCGAGGCCTGTGCGGCAGCAGCCAGCATCAGCAGCCCCCAGCCGAGCGTCAGCGCGTTGAGCGCCGGCGCCCAGTCCCGAATGTTCCGAACGGCCACGGCCGTGCCAGCCCGCTTCATGACGGATCTCCTGTCGTTGGAAAAATGAGAGGCGCCTGCGCTAGGTGCGTCTGCGACGCCAGCTGGTAGCCGCCGGCGTCGAACCCGACCACGCGCGCGATGTCCTGCACGTGGCGGGCGCGCCCGCGTCCGGCAATCAGCACGATCACGTTCACCGTGTCGGCGATCAGCGCCCGCGGTGCTGCCAGCGCGACTTCGAGGATCAGTTGTTCGATACGCAGCAGGCCACCGTACGCGGAACCGGCGTGCACCGTGGCGATGCCGCCTGGGTGTCCGGTGCCCCACACCTTGATCAGGTCCAGCGCCTCGCCACCGCGCACTTCGCCGACGACGATCCGGTCCGGATACAGGCGCATCGCTACGCGCACCAGGTCCGCCATCGTCACGACGCCCGGCTGCGTGCGCAGCGGCACGTGATCGCGGGCGGTGCATTGCAGCTCCACCGTGTCTTCCATCACCAGTACGCGGTCGCCGGTCGCGGCGATCTCTGCCAACAGCGCGTTGGCGAGCGTGGTCTTGCCGGTGCCGGTCCCGCCGACGATCAGGATGTTCTGCCGCTCGTGCACGGCACTGCGCAGGAACGACGCTTGCGCCGCCGTCAGGATGCCGTCGTTCACATAGTCCGCCAGCGCGAGCACGCCGACGGCGTGCTTGCGCAGCGCGAACGCCGGCGCCGGCACCACCGGCGGAATCACGCCCTCGAAGCGCGCCCCCGTTTCGGGCAACTCCGCGGTCAGCAGCGGCCTGCCGGCGTGGACCTCCGCTTTCACGTGCGAGGCGACCACACGGATGATCCGTTCGCCGTCGGAGACAGAAAGCGATCCGCCCATCGGCGCACGGCCCGTGGACAGCCGGTCGATCCACAGCGCGCCGTCCGGGTTGAGCATCACCTCCACCACGTCCGGGTCTTCCAGGGCGCGGGCAATCTCCGGTCCCATCGCCGTGCGCAACATGCGCAGGCAACGATCCTTGGCCGTGCCCGCCAGGGAGAATGCGGCGCTCACGCCAGTTCTCCCTGTTCAACGGACGCAGCCTGTGCTGCACCGTTGGCGGCCGGCGCGGTGTCGATCCCGCCCGACACGTCGCGGACCAGGCTGTGACCGCGCACGATCCGGCGCCCGAGCTGTTCGACGAACTGCGCGAACCGCGCCTGTCCCTGCGCCCGCGCCGCGGCTTGATGCGCCTCCGGCAGCGGCGTGCTGACCGTCAGGTAGTAGCGCACGTACAGCGCCAACGCCTCGATTGCGCGAACCGCGCCTGTCCCTGCGCCCGCGCCGCGGCTTGATGCGCCTCCGGCAGCGGCGTGCTGACCGTCAGGTAGTAGCGCACGTACAGCGCCAACGCCTCGATCAGGATGGTCTGGTCCCGTTCCAGCCGCTCGAACTGCCGCGCGAGCCGGTCCAGGCGCTTCACGAACGCCTGGTCGCGGTCGCCATCGGGCGACAGGAACGCCGCCACCGCTGCGGCAACCACGCCGGAAACCGACACGCCCTGGGCGGCGGCCAGCTCCGACAGGCGCTGGTCATGCGCCCGCTCGAAATAGACGTTGCGGCGGACCCGGCTCACAGGTCGATCCCGTCGTTCGGGTCAAGCGCGGCCAGCCGCGCGTTGCGCTGCAGCCGCGGATCGGGCCGCATCGGCAGCGGCGGCGGATCGTCCGCCAGCAGCGCCAGGTCGGGCACGGGCTCGGCCGGCGGCGTCCACGCCACCTCCGCCAGTTCCGGCTGCCGCTGCTGGCCGCCGTCCTCGCCGGACTCGCCCCACACGGCTTCGGCCTCGACCCGCGGCTCCGGCGGAATCGGCAGCGCGCTCCAGTCGTCCGGCCGCTGCGGCGGCGCGTCGGGATACGGCCCCTCGCACAGCGCCGGCGGCGCCAGCACGCGCGGGCGGAAGTTGGCGTCCTGGTAGTAGCGCAGCTTCTTCGCCCGGATCGGCGCACAGCCCGACACCATCACCACGGCATCGTCCGGCGGCAGCTGCATCACCTCGCCCGGCGTCAGCAGCGGCCGCGCCGACTCCTGCCGCGAGATCATCAGGTGGCCCAGCCACGGCGCCAGCCGGTGGCCGGCGTAGTTGCGCTGCGCGCGCAGCTCGGTCGCGGCGCCCAGCGCATCGGAGATGCGCTTGGCGGTGCGCTCGTCATTGGTGGCGAACGTCACCCGCACATGGCAGTTGTCCAGAATCGCATTGTTCGGCCCGTAAGCCTTCTCGATCTGGTTCAACGACTGCGCGATCAGATAGGCGCGCAGCCCGTAGCCGGCCATGAACGCCAGCGCCGACTCGAAGAAGTCCAGCCGCCCCAGTGCCGGGAACTCGTCCAGCATCAGCAGCAGCTGGTGCCGCCGCTGCAGGCCGTCGCTCCCATCCAGCGCCTCGGTCAGCCGCCGCCCGATCTGGTTCAGGATCAATCGCACCAGCGGCTTGGTGCGAGAGATGTCCGAGGGCGGCACCACCAAGTACAGCGACACCGGGTGTTCGGCGTCGATCAGGTCGGCGATGCGCCAGTCGCAGCGCGAAGTGACCTCGGCCGCAGTCGGGTCGCGGTACAGCCCCAGGAACGACATCGCCGTGGACAGCACGCCCGAGCGTTCGTTGTCGCTGCGGTTGAGCATCTCCCGCGCCGCCGAGGCGACCACCGGATGCGGCCGGTCGCCCAGGTGCGGCGTCTTCATCATCGCGCCGAGCGTGCGCTCGAACGGCCGTGCCGGATCGGACAGGAAATTGGCGACACCGCGCAGGGTCTTGTCCTCGCCGGCGTACAGCACGTGCAGGATGGCGCCCACCAGCAGCGCGTGCCCGGTCTTCTCCCAGTGGTTGCGCCGCTCCAGCGCCCCTTCCGGATCGACCAAGATGTCGGCGATGTTCTGCACGTCGCGGACCTCGTGCGTCCCGCGCCGCACCTCCAGCAGCGGGTTGTAGGCCGCCGAGCGCACGTCGGTCGGGTCGAAGCGCAGGCAGTGCGAGAAGCGCGCCCGCCAGCCGGCGGTCAGCGTCCAGTTCTCGCCCTTGATGTCGTGGATCACCGCCGACTGCGGCCAGCTCAGCAGCGTCGGCACCACCAGCCCGACGCCCTTGCCCGAGCGCGTCGGCGCAAACACCGCCACGTGCTCGGGCCCGTGATGGCGCAGGTACTGGCCGCGCAGCAGGCGGCCGAGGAACACGCCGCAATCGCGCAGCAGTCCGGCGCGGCGGATCTCCGCCAGTTCGGCCCAGCGCGCCGACCCGTAGGTCGTGGCGCGCCGCGCCTGCCGGGAACGCCACAGCGACAGCCCGATCGCCAGCGCGATCGCCGACACGCCGCCGCCGGCCGCAATCGTGCCGCCGCGGCGAAATACATCAGGCGCATACGGTTCGAACGCATACCACCAGCCGAATAGCCGCCACGGCGCGTAGACCGGATAACCCGCGACCGCGAACCATGGCGCACCCAACCGCGCCTGGTAGCCGAGCTGTGCCGCGGTCCACTGCGTCGCCGTCCAGGTGAACACCGTGACGATGCCCAGCACCGACAGCACCTGGCCGACCTGCACTCCGGTTCCGCGTACCCGCGCCACGACGATCCTTCCCTTCGCACGGCGAATGCGCCGCAAGGGAAGCGTCGTAACGGAGCGCGCGAGGGTCAAAGACCGATTGCGTGGCTTATCCGCGCCGCAAAACAGAAATGCGCAATGCGGATCAGCGCATCGCGGCGCCGCGCGTCATGGCGTAGCTGAGCGCGCCACGATAATGTGCGAAATCAATCCTGCTTGTCCGGCTTCTGCGGTGTGTAGTTCGCCTTGCCATCGCCCATGAACCGGCGTCGATAGGCTTCGCTGGCCGCCTTGCAGACGCTATCGCCCACCTTGGCGCGATCCAGCTTGCACTGCCGCTGCACTTCCTTCAGCCGCACGGGATCGGCAGCCAGTGAATCGACCGTATCGGTCGGCGTCGAGGGCTGGCAGCCGACCAGGGCCAGGGCCAGCCAGAGTCCATAGTTCCGTCGCATCGCAACCTCCCGGTTCATCTCGAACCGTCGTGTTTCGCCTCGTCATCGTCGCTACCCGAGACCACACGGCCGATGAACCGTCCCAACTGCTCCGAGGGCGGTACATCGGGCCGCAGCAGGTACGTGGTCAGCGCCGCGGACCTGCCCGCCAGCGGGCGGGCGATCACCTCCGGGTGCTTGTAACGGCTGAGCAAGGATGCATTGGCAAAACCAACGCCATAGCCGGCGGCCACCAGCGCCATCATCGTTTCGAAGCCGACGACGTGCTCCACCACGTTCGGTTCGGCGTCGATGGTGCGCAACAGCCGTTCGACTTGCCGATGCAAGCCTTCGGCCTGTTCCGGGTGGAACAGGATCATCGGGTAGCGGAGCAACTCAGCGAGTGGCACACGCTTGTGAGCGAGCAACGGATGGCGGGCGGGAATCGCCAGCATCAGCGGATCTGTCCAGGCAGGCAGCGCTGCCAGCCCATCGGCATCGGGTGCGGCGTGCGCGAAGCCGATGTCGTATAGGTCTGTGCGCAGGCCCAGTAACTGCAGCCCCAACGGTACCTCGAATAGCTGGACGCGCACATCCGGTTCGTCCTCGCGGCAGCGCGCCAGTAGCGCCGCGAATCGCGGCGTTGCCGTACCGTCGGACACCGCGATCCGCAGCGAGCCCCGGAAACCGGCGCCGGCCGCCTTGCCACTGCGCTTGGCCTGCTCCAGTGCGGTCAGTACCCGCCGGGCTTCACCCAGGAAGACTTCGCCGGCCCAGGTCAGGCGGGTGTTGCGGGTCGTGCGGGCAAACAGCTGAACGCCGAGGTCGTACTCCAGATCCTTGATCGCGCGGGAAAGGGGCGACTGCTCGATGTGTAGGCGCTCCGCCGCGCGGCGGAAATGCAGTTCTTCAGCCAGTGCGACGAAGTAACGGAGGTGACGCAGTTCCATAGCGCAGTTCCATTGCGCAGATTCCCCGCTCAGCGCTCTTGTGAAAGAAAGACACTTCCCCGGTGCCCGCATTTAGAAGAAAGGTTCGGCGCAGATGTTCGTGACAAGGACTCAGCTCTTCCAGCATAGGAACGTGCAATCCCTACCGTGTTCGCTTCTACTTATCATCGGCATCCGCGTACAAGTTGCCGGTGTCGGTCGGGAAGTGACAATTGAACATGACTGTTAGTTGAGCATCAGCAGGTAGAAAGCGGGTCAACCTGCCTAATCTTCTATCGCCTTGGCGACTAGGGTTCCCGGCCACCGCCATACGAAAGTCAATATAAGAACCCGAGATTTATTCGAACACATCTCAAGGCATCAATGATCACATTTTGTGGAAGCATCCGCCGCACTCACCATTGATCTCAACTTTCTCCAGCGGCTGTACTGACCTTCGTCGAGCGGGTCGTCGCTTTCTTGACCCTTCAACCAGAAGCCAAACCACTGAAGGTTTCGCAGATAGATACTCAACCGATGCGCTGGCTGTGTCTTAACTTGATGCTCGTCGGGAAAGACATAAAGCTCAAATGGCTTTCTCGCCTTCGCAAGAGCCGTATACGTTTGTACTTCAGGAAAAAACTCGGCATCTGAGACTTGCACCAAGAGCGGGCTGCATAAATTGTTAGCATTCATAGCAATTGATACTTGCCTCCACCTGCCCAACGCCTGTTGGTTGGTCGGCTCCTCCAAGCCACGGATATCTAGCAAACGCTGCGAGGCCGTATTCGAGGAGAAGTACAACGAAGGGTTCCAGTGAGTGTAGCTAAGCGATGCCGCTGCGAACCGATGCGGAGCATGGATAAGTGCATATACGCCTGTATTGGCGCCGTCGCTTAACCCGGTTATTCCGACGCGCTTCTCGTCAACGATGCCTTCATCGATGAGCTTTTCAATTCCAGACATCAGGACAGAATGAACAAGTCGACGATATCGGTTCTCCGACCAAGCAGTTTTTTCGAGTTCGTCGGCTGATCGCGCAGTCGCCAATAACTCCCAGTCTTCCGGCTCATCAAAGCTCAGTACCGCAAATCCGTTGGCCGCGAACAGGTGAATAGGATACTCATCGCCAGTCCCACCCCGCAGAAAACCACGTGATCGATACTGAACTATTATCAATGGATAACGTGTTCCAGGGACGTAATCTGTCGGGAGAACAAGATGGCCGAAACCGGCTCTACCCTCCGCATCGCGCCAATGCAATGCCCTAACTATCCCAAACTCTCTGTCATGAATGCTGGGATTAGGATCGAAGACGGTTGTCAATGATCCGTCTGTCAACGCGATTGAAACAATAGAAGTGGGCCGAGTCGGCGTCTCACGACCACAAATCAGAGACTCCATTTCGTACGCGCACCCGAATAGCAGATCATTCGTCACGAATACTGCGGATACGCGATTCGCCCTGAAGTTCCATCTGTAAATTGCTAACTCAGTTGGATCATCTCGGCTACCTGCCCGAAGAAAGACTATGTCGCCATTGCGTGATATCCATATACCTCGAATAGAACCTGTGCATCGCTCATCTTGACAAACAATTCGATCTTTGCCGGAGTTGGACGACATTGTCACGGTCTCAGGTGGGTAGAACCCAACGTCTCTATCCTTCCGTGTATCACTTGCCCAAGCTAACATCTCACCCAAGCGCGAGGCGCGCACTGTTTCTCCATCCAGTAGTCTTGTAAGGCCACTGCTAAGCGCCAGAACCGCACTCGGATCCAGGCTCCCTCGTTTCTCCAAGCCGCCGCCAACGGGCACAGACCATGTCACGAGTTGGTCCGCAGCATGCCCCGCGTCGCTAGCCGGCCGACGTGCTCCGCCCACCGATACAAACCGATCGTCGTATAAGAAGCCTCGCGCTTCCTCCGCTTTCCAGCTCGCTGCCACCTCCAATCTTGATCGACGACCGGTTACGTAGTGCACTACGCCCGTTTTTTCCACGTGAAACGCAATGACATCGGCTCCGTTGTGTGTGAGCTTTTCCTGAACTTTCCCATCCCAGCTACTCTTCCAAAGTTGAACCTCACCTCCGATACTCGCTCGATAGACAATCCATTTTGAATCCGGACTCCATTGCGCCAACTCGGCAAATGCGGGCCCAACAATCAAACCTGATCCTGTTCGGTGGTACAGAAGGTCTCCACCATCGCCAGCATCAATGATCGAACCGGCTCCATTGACGGGCACAATTTTCCAGCGCAGTTCTATCGTGTTCGCCTCAGGATTCCCTTGTCTGCTTTGAACTGCTACCCATCGTCCATCCGGAGAAATCGGAAGCTCGGAAGGACGCATAGGAACTCCGAGGTCAGTGAGACCGACCAGATCATGCGCAGAAATCGACTTGGCGTTACGCCCAAACGCGCCAATAGACGCAACCATAAGTCCTGCCAAGGCCAGGACTGCAATCAATCGCGAAGAAGCCACCATCTCCTCCTTACCACGCTTTACGGAGTTCGATTCCGAAGGAGCGCCCCAGCGGACTGTAGTTCGTGCCGTCCCATGCACGGCCTAAGCTGTTGGTGAATGGCGGATCTTTGTCAAAGACGTTGACCACGGATACAGCAAGCGCCCAGCCTGGACCAACGGACCGCAGAAAGTCTGAGACTTCGATGGCCCCATAGAGGTCGACAGTGAGATTCGATGAAATCCTGCGAGGCTCTGGTTGAGCGGCAGTGTCGGTATAAGACCCCTTGTAGTCGAATGTCAGGGCTCCGCTCCATGACGTCCGGTTTAAGCCGATGGATGCACGGCTCTGAAAGCCGATTGGTCGTCCGATAACATCAAACCGTTGAATAAACGGGGACGTCTCCGTTTGCGCGACTTGGAAGTCAATAATCTTTGTCGCACGCAGAGACAGCGTGAGATCACCGACGGAAGATGGTCTGACATAGCTTAGGTTGACATCGATTCCGTCCGTCTTCGTTCGAGATATGTTGGACAGTCCGGTGAATACAATTACGTCAGTGACCCCCTCCGGAAATGGAGAGCCCTCGATCGTGCCGCCAGATGTCGCTGCGGCAGTGGCGGCCAGAATCGCGGCCTCCGTAGGTGCGACAATAAGCACGCTGCCCAGGTATGAACCCTGATCTGCAAAAATCTCAGAAAGTCCCGGGGGAGATGCGATCCGGTCCTTAATCCGGATGCTGTAGTAGGTAAGACTTGCCGAGAACCCTGGCAGCAGATTAGGCCTTATATCTAGGCCAGCAGTCCACGTCTCGCCACGTTCCGGGTCCAGATTCGGGTTACCGCCAGCGATCACTACCGCATCGGTCGTTCCGTTTCCGGTGCGATCTGGGCGGTTACAACAGGATGACGCCGAGAGCGGAATGTATTGAGCGAATGGGACAGCGTTCAGATCTGTCAGGCGTGGAGCAAGGAAGGATGTTCCCCAACTCGCACGCACATCTAATCCAGTGATGGGAGACCATCGGACGCCAAACTTTGGATTCGTGGTATCTCCAAAATCCGAGTAGTGATCGCGTCGGACAGAACCGGATAATTCAAGAGCCTTTAGCAATGGCAGCGAATTTTTCTCGGTAACTAATGGAGCATATACTTCTGCAAAGAGAGCGGTGACGGAGCGCTTTCCAATTACCTCAGATCCCGCAGGCTGGGTTCCAGACATGTATTTCGTTGAGCTAACGTTGTCGAAATCCTCCCACCGATGCTCGCCGCCTAAAGCTATCTTTAGCGCCCCCCCTGGAAGATCAAAGAGATCACCGTCCGCTTTTACATTCAATGATCTAACTGTGGACGTATAACGCGAAGTCCCTTGTCCCAAAAGGACATCGCGCAAGGCCGTATTCGAACTCCCGCTTGAAAATGGATTGAATGCTGACGCAGGATCACTGCTTGCAAGTGCGAGCGCGAGCGCCCCACCGTTGGCTGCTGTACGCACGTCCAACACCTCTCCGCGCCCTGTATTTTTGCTGCGGCCATAGGTGCCGTACGCGTCAATTTGCCATTTGGGAGACAACTCGTATCGACTTCCTACGCGGAAGGAGTACGCGTCCGATTGTGAATCGACGCTCGTCGGTCCAATTTCTCCCTTAAATGAGTAGCCAATTAGGATGGGTAATGGGCCAGGAAGACCTAACCCGTTCGCAATTCGAAAAGCATTCGTTGTCGGAACCTGCAGAACGCCAGTTGGCGATGGCGAGAGTGATTCCACCTTACGATTGGAGTAGAGCCCCTCCGCGTATATCTCCAGAGTCTGGCTTATCTCTTGATTCCCGGAGAAGAAGGCACTGTACGACCGTTGTTCGGGAAGAATCGTGCTACCTTCCACGAGATTTGAGACATTGACTTCGCCACGCAGAATGTCTTCACTCGTCAATGTGAGGCCATCGCCCGGCGGGATTGCGCCGATAATGTCCGCCGGGAAAATAATGTTTCCGGGACTTCCAAAAGTCTGATCTCGCTGATCCGTTCCGCCAAAAGGACGCAGATCGGAAGAAGCCGTGATGGAACGATCTTCAGCCTTTAGCGAATTTCGCCGGTAGTACTGAACCCCTCCTATCAGGTGTCCGCCCCCCCACGTAGCACCCTGCAGATGACTGAAAGCCAGATCGGAAGCGCCGCCACGCGTTGTCGATCCGTAGCGTAGCCTCGTTTCAGCTCCATCAAGATCGTCGCGAAGATGGAAGTTAATGACGCCACCTAGTGCGTCGGAGCCGTATGTTGCGGAAGCCCCGTCAGTAAGAATATCCACGCTGGAGATTGCGCTAATTGGAATTGCACTAATGTCGACGAAGTCGCCGTTGCCCGACGGAGCAAGGCGGCGGCCGTTCAGAAGAACCAAGGTCGCGTCGCCTCCCAAGCCACGCAAGTCGACGGCAGTGCCTCGAGCAATATTGCCGCCTGCTCGACTGCGGCCATCGACGTACTCGGACTGGCTCCCCGCAAAGTTCTGCACAATGGTTCTTGTAAACTCTTGCGTTGATCCGCGGCCGCTTTGGTCGATATCTTCTTTGATGAGAGTTGATATGGGGCTTCCTACTGGAACTACGCCCCTGATATTCGTTCCAGTAACGATCATTCTCTCCAGTTCATGAATTTCTGGCTCTCCGTCCGGCCCATCCGAGGATGCACTGGGCGCTACGGTCTTGGACTCGCCTGCCGGCGCCGGCCCCACCTGCTTTAGCGTGAACGTCGAATCCCCGGCCTCCTGGGCTTCCAGTCCTGAGCCTGTCAGCAGGCGCCGCAGTGCCTCAGTCGCGCTGAAGCGGCCGGACAAGCCACGCGAGGTCTTTTTAGCCACTAGCTCCGGCGAGTACATCACAGTGATGCCGCTTTGCGATGCCAGTGCGTCCAGCGCCTCGCGCAGCGTTCCGGCCGGAATGGAGAACTGTTGTTGTGCCGGCGCGGTCTGCGCTTGTGCCGTTGCCGGCAGGGCCGTACCGGCAATACCGGCCAACGTAACGGACAGCGCTAGCGCCATCGCATTGAATCGAAGATTGACGCCGCGGCCTCCAGCATTGCCGACAGCGACACAGCGACGTTCCGCGTTCAGTCGTTCCCCAGTCATGGCTCCCCCGCTCGGTTAATGAAAGTGAAGTGAGTGCCCGAGCGCGTGGGGCGCAGGGCCGTCATCTTTCTGTAATCCCGAACGGGTGGCGAACTCCTACCTTGGGCGCGAAAAATTTGCGGGAGACTACTGGCGGGTGAGCAGGATTTCATGGTCGGCCACCTGCCGGGACTGGATGTCCCAACCCTGGGCCAGCAGGCGCTGCAGGTTGTCTCGGTTCCGGGTCTGGAACACGCCACTGATGCGCACCTCGCGCAGCGCCGGGTCGTCGATGCGCAGTTGGGTATCGCTGTACCGGTTCAGTTCGGACACGAAGTCCTGCAGGCGCCAGTTGTCCACGTACAGCTTGCCTTCCAGCCAGCCCTGCGCCGCGCGCTGGTCGACCGCCTGCACGTCGCCGAGCGCGCCGTCCGCGCCGATGCGCAGGGACTGCCCGGCCTGCAGGGACGCCGCCTGTTCCGCGCCGTCCGCCTGGCGGGCGGCGACGCGCACGTGCCCTTTCAGCAGGGTGACCGTGCTGCCTGCGTCCGCCACCCGAATCTGGAAGCGCGTGCCGATGGCGGTGACGGTGCCGCCGCGAGCGTGGACGACGAACGGCCGCGCCGGGTTGCCCTGCACCTCGAACTGCGCCTGCCCCTGCTGCAGGTCCACCCGGCGTTCGCCTGGACTGTAGCGCTCTACCAGCACTGTCTGCGTGTCGAGGGTGAGGCGGGAGCCGTCGTCCAGCGCGACCTCGCGCTGCTCGCCGGCGAGGGTGGCGTAGCGCGTGCCCGCCGGCGGCTCCATCGGCGCGGACGGCCAGTACAGAAACACGGTCAGCACCACCGCCGCTGCCGCAGCGAAGGACGATGCCGCCAACCACCAGCGCCGCGACCTGATGCGCTCCGGCGGATCGTGCAGCGCGTGCCGCGCCGCCCGGCTCAGCGCCATGCTGTTGCGGATGACGGCGTTGCTGTCGCGCCACATCGCCTGCGCCTGCCGATAGGCGATGGCGTGCATCGGGTCGGCACTGCGCCAGCGCTCGAAGGCGGCGCGCTCCGCCTCGGTGCAGTCCTGGCTGTCCAGGCGCACCAACCATCCGGTGGCCTGTTCGGCCGCCTGCAGGTCGGCATCGGTGTCCGGTTGCACGCCCATACCTTCTACAATCCTTGTGGGGGCGAAAGTCCTACCTTTCGCTGCAGGTGGAGCACCGCGGTCACCAGGTGCTTCTCGACGGTCTTGGGGGAAATGCCGCAGCGGTTGGCGATCTGGGCGTGGGTGAGGCCGTAGCCGTGCCGCAGCAGGTAGACCCGCCGGCACTTGGGCGGCAGCGCCAGGATCGCGGCCTGCAGGCGCTCGGCGCGCTGCGCCTGTTCGGCTTCTTCTTCCGGCGTGGGCGCGTCGTCGGCGATGGCATCGGCATCCAGCGCCTCGCCCTTGCGGTGCGGCGCTTCGCGGCGCGCGCGCTTGAGGGCGTGGTTGATGGCGATGCGGTACAGCAGCGGCTGCCAGTCGCTGACCTGGCCCTTCTCGCGGTAGCCCATCAGGCTGATGATGCTTTCCTGCGCGATCTCCTCGGCATCCTCCACGCTGTTGCGGCGGGACAGGAACCCGACCAGGGCGCGGTACTGGGCGCGCACGAAGTCGTCGAAGCCCATGCGCGGCTCGGCGTCGGCATCGCTGCGCGATGCGCGCATTTCGACCACGTTGTCGCGCCTGTCCGTCGCCACCGCCGCTGCTCGATCCTCGTGCCTGGTTGCAGCACTTGAACCGACATTTAGGGGGAAGCGGCGGGCACAAGCAACCGCAGGCGAAGCGTCGCAAACGGCGGCGAACATCGATGGGTAAACGACCCCTTACCCCAAGTTTCATCACCGGAGGAGACGGAGCCGTGCGCTGCGCTGCACCACAGGTTTTGTGAACGGGCATCGGCCCTTCCTTCCCTATAAGCCGGCAAGGGGCACGAACTCCTACCTCGGGCGGGGAAATCAGCGCGACAGGCCCCGGCGGCGGCCCAGCTCCCACGAGACCTGGCTGCCGCGGACGGTGGCCGTCAGCGACTGGCCCAGCCGCTGCTCGATGACCGGGCGCCACGGCACCAGGCTGAATTCCCGCCCTGCCTCCAGCACCGCGAAGCGCCCGCTGGCCAGCTGCACGCTGCGGCGGTAGACGCCGGAGACGCGCTGGCCCTTGGCGACCGGGCGATGGGTCAGGCCGGTCTCGGCGGCGAGGGTCTTGGCGGCCGTGTCGAGTTCCCGGCCGCGCAGGGTCGCCAGCTGGTTGCGCATCAGCACGACGCGCTGGCCGCGGCGCTCGGCGAAGCCCTGTTCGACCAGGAAGTCGGCGCGCTGCTGCAGCGCCTGGCGTACGCCGCCGCCGAAACCTTGGTCCCCAAAGCCGGCGGCGTTGGCGATCAGCTGCTGGTCCAGCCAGGTGGCGCCGATGACGCGCACCTGGCGCTCGATCGGCTGGTGCGAACGCAGCTGGACCGAGATGCCGCCGGCGCGCTGCAGGTCGTACTGCCGGCCGCGTTCGGGCAGGTCGACCGGGACCCGCCAGATGCCCTCGGCCTCGCGCTCGACGATGCCGGCGCGACGCAGGGCTTCGAGCCGGCGGACGTGGTTCTGGACCAGCCAGCGCGGATCGTCGCCATCCAGCTGTTGTTGAACGACGGACAGGCCGTGGTCTTCGCGGAAGACGCCATCGACGGCGAGGTCGGCGATGCCCTTGTCCAGGACACGATGGTCCGTGGCCCGCGCCTCGACGACCGCCCCGACCGGGTACTGCTCCAGCTCGACCTTGGGCGGCAGGGGTACGTAGTGCGCCCGGCCATCAACCCCATCGACGATGAGGTAGCCGCGCTCGTGCAGCTCGTCCATCAGGCCCTTGGCGGCGACACGGCCCAGCACCGGCGGCGTGTCCTCGCCCGGCGCGAACACCGCCAGTTCGCGCGGCGTCTCGCGCATGGCGCGCTGCAGGGTGCGGATGATGTCGCCGCGCTCGCCCATCGCGCGCAGGACCGGCTCGGCGTTGTTCTCGATGGTCCATACGCCGGGCATGGCTTCCTGCGCCAGGCCCATGCGCTGCAGGTGCTGGAGGCGACCGACCAGCAGGCTGCGCTGCGGGTGCTGGGCCAGCCGTTCCAGCCGGACGACGCCGAGGTTCGCTTCCTGCTGCAGGCTGCGGTCGAGGCTGGTCCGGCGTTCCTGCTCCACTTCCCGTTGCAGCGTCTGCTGGATCTCGCGTTCGCTGCGGAGCCCAAGCCATTCGGTGGCCAGTTCGCGGGTCCGTTCGCGCATCCCATAGGCGATGTAGTCGCGGGAGATGATGAGGTCGCGCCCGCTCTCGTCCTTGCCGCGCAGGACGATGTGAGTGTGCGGATTGTCGGTGTTCCAGTGGTCGACCGCGACCCAGTCCAGGCGGGTGCCGAGGTCGGCTTCGACCCGCGCCATCAGCTGCCGGGTGAAGCCGTGCAGGTCGCCCAGTTGTTCGGCGTCTTCGGGCGAGACGATGAAGCGGAACTGGTGGCGGTCGTCCTGGCTGCACTCCTTGAAGGCGCCGAGGTCGGCGTCGTTCGTGTCGGGACCGTAGGCATGGCCGGGCTCGCCGTCACGGCCGACGCCTTCGCGCTCGATGTAGCGCAGGTGCGTGGCGGTGGAGCGCGGTCCGGCCCGTTGCAGGTTGACCAGGCGCGCCTTGACCGTGGCACGCCGCGCGTTGGGCGGCAGGCCGCGACCGGCGAAGCGCGCGGCGACATGGCCGCGCCCGAGCCTTGCGCCGGGACGCGCGGCGGAGCGCCGTACCGAGCGGTCGCTGCTCTTGTTGACCTCCTTCAGCACCTGCGAGACGAACTTCGGCTCGGCCCGCGGACGCTCGCGGGGCGGGCCGGGACGCAGGCGGAAATCGTCGTCGTCGCGGACGTTCATGGCGTCGATTCCGGCGTGCCGTTTGCGGCACGATGCGGCGCGCTTGGCGTGCCGTGACAACCCGTGTGCAGACAGGCATTTGGACGCGACGCAGTGCCGCGTCCTTTTATCTTGCGCATTTGCCTTTTGCTCAACATCGCCCGCGACCTCCATTCCGTCACCAGATTTCCCACCCGCCGCGCCGGCGTCGCCGGCAGCGCAGCGCCCGCCCACGGCGGGGCGCGTCCGCTGCCGGTGTACGGCGTGCGAAGCGGCTGCTTCATCGCCGCACCGGCCGCGCCCGGCCGATCACGTCGGCCAAGGGCACGGGTCCGTAGTAGCGGCTGTCGAACGACGCCGGATGCACGTTGCTGAGCAGGAAGAGTTCACCTTCGGCCAGTCGCCGGCACTGCCGCCACTGCGGCAGCGGACGCTGCAAGCGGTCGGCGCGCAGGGCGACGGCGACCTGCACGCCGTCGATGCGCACGACGCCGCCGCGCACGCACACGTGCTGCCGCGCGACGGCGCCGACGCGTTTTAGCAGCGGCACGCGCGAAGGCAGGTAGCCGCGCCGGTCGGCGAGCGCCGCGGCGTCGGCCGGCAGCCGCATCAGCACCAGGTCGCCAGCGCGCAGCGCGGCGGCCGGTGCGATGCGGTACCAGCCGACCGGCTCGCTGGCGGAGGCGTTGTAGATCAGGCGCAGCCGCGGCGACGCGAACGCGGCGAAGGCCAGCGCGGCGACGCCGCAGGCGGAGGCCAGCGCGATGCCGAGCCGCGAGCGCGTGCGCGGCGTCATGTCGGCACCTTTCCCTGCCGCCACAGCGCATGCTGCGCGGCGGTGTAGTCCGGCAGCGGCTGGCGCGCGGCCAGGCGGCCGGCGAGCAGGCGCCAATACGCCGGCGCGACGTCGACCAGGTCGATGCCGCGCGCCTCGATGGCGTCGAGCTTCGGCAGCGCGGCGCACACCTCGCGCCGCCCCTCCGCGCGCAGCAGGATGCCGGCGCCGGGGTCGATGCCGGGAATGCGGTGCACCGGCTCGTAGAGCGTGCAGGCTTGCAGCACCAGCAGTTGCCAGTGCGCCGCGCCGATGTCGGTCACCTGCCAGAGCAGGCGCGCGAAGCGAGCGCCGGGCAGGAAGGCGGCGACGCTTCGCGTCGGGTCGAGCGCCAGTTCGCGCACCGGCTGGCCGAAGCGCAGCGAAACGGCCAGCCGGCGCGGCAGATGCGCGAGCATGACGCGGGTGAGCCGCGTGTCGTCCGACACGGGCGATGCCCCGTCGTCGGACGGCCTGTTTGTAGCGGAAACCTCGTTCGGTTGCGCGTTCATCGGGAGCACCGAGTCAGCGCTGCCGCGCCGCGATGCGGGCGCGGCGCGCGGCGTACTCAGGGTCGAAGGTGGTTTCGAAGCTGCGCGCGTCCGCCCACGTTTCCAGGTCCACCACCGCGTACATGACGCGGCGGCCGAACTTGCGGAAGCGCGGCCCACCGCCGATCACGCGCAGCTTCTCCAGCGTTCGCGGCGAGAGCCGCAGGAACGTGGCCGCTTCGTCGTTGGTGAGGTAGCGCGACGGCAGCGTCCCAGCCGCTGGCGCCAGAGGCGCCGCGGGTTTGGGGCTGCGCAGAATGGGTCGTCTCAAAGTGGTGTCCTCCATCGCTGCATGGCGGCGGCGATGTGCTCGCCGCCGGATGGAGGGAGGTTGTGAGTACGTGGGCGCTACGGGCAGGGCCGTTTTGACTGGCAGCGGAAACGTCCCTCCCCGCCATCCGGATGCAGCAGGCGGCGATAGCCGCCGCGCATCAGGCGACGCCCGCGCACGATCAAGCGCCGCACGTGCGCGCGGAGTTGGCCGTCGCTGTACCAGCGCTCGGCGACGGCAGCGACGCCGTACAGCACCTCCGCCACCTGGCGATGCGACGCGCCGGTTTGCACACCGTCGAGCGCTTGCAGCGTGCGCAGGTGCAGCAGCGCCGTGCGGCCGGGACGGTCGCCGGCGGTGTCGGCGCCGCACCGCTGCGTCTGCCGCTCATCGAGCATCGCCAGCGTGATCTCGGCGTTGCGCCAGCGCGTCAACATCTGCCGGCTGGCGCGCACGGCGTAGACATGCGCCATGCCGTCTTCGAGTTCCGGCGAGAGCGCCAGGCAGCGTGTGCGGCCGCCCACACGATGGAACAGCAGCAGCCGGCGACCGTCGTGCAGCAGGCGTTTCTCGCCGGGCATGTCCCACAGCCGGAACGGCAGCGCGTCGAGCGGTGGATCGGCGTCGGGATAGACGTGCACGACGCCGGGTGGATCGGGAAACCAGTCAGGGTGCACGTCGCGCGCGTCGAGGTCGGGATCTTCCAGCAGACGCAGCCCCCAGCACTGCGCCTGCTCCACTCGTCGCCTTTGCCAGTCCTGCCGGTATTCGGGATTGCGGCGCAGGTATTCCCAAGCCAGCGAAGGGCCGTCCAGGTGCAGCACGTAGAGGTAGGCGGCGACGGCATGCCAAGCGGCACCGGCGACCATGCGCAAGCTCCATGCGAATGGCGGAGGCCGCAGGGCGCCGTGGGCGGGACCGGCAGGTCCCAGCCATACGAGCGACCGGCACGGGCCGGCGCGCCAATGCACGGGCGCAGGCCTCGGGCCGGTCGGCTGTGAAACGTGGCGACTCGCGAAGCGAGTGCTGGAGCTGCGGATCAGCGATGCCACCAGGCGGCACGATCAAGGTGCCGTGCGATACGCGAGGAACGATGCGATGTGCGCGGTGCCGTGCACTCGGACGGCAAGAAAGGCTATCGATGCCCGAAAGGTCTCAATCGAGACCGGGCACGCCGAATTCGGCCAAGGATTGTGGCCATCGACGAATGAACACTATAGATTGTAGCCCTATAGGACGCAAGCGGTTGTCATTCTGGGATTTGGCGGACTCCTGGAATGAAGGCGAAACCCTCCCTGCCTGCGGCGCTCAAGACCATCCGCAAGGCCCGCGGCCTGAGCCAGGAAGCGTTCTCGGACGTGTCCAGCCGCACCTATATGAGTTCACTGGAGCGAGGACTGAAAAGCCCGACGTTGAACAAGCTGGAGGAGCTGTGCGAGGTGATGGGGGTGCATCCGCTGACGTTGTTGACGCTGGCATACGCCGGCGATGATGGAGGCGAGGCCGAACGCCTGCTGGTGCACGTTTCGCGCGAGGTTGGCGCGGTCGTCGCGGAAAGCGCCCGTTCCAAGGAATGACACCCTCCGGATCGGCGAAGCGTTCTTCCTGCTCGCACGCGCACGTCGTTTGCCTGAACCAGTACGAGTTGATCCGCAAATACTGCTGCACGGCCTGCGACGGCGTGATGATGTGCGCGTGCGACGAGGCGTTCGGCCGCCGTTTCCTCGCCCACCAACTCGCTGAGGGCTGCGAACTGGAAACGCAAGCGCGCATCCCGGTCGATCTCGGGTTCAGGCCAGCGGTCTGCCCCGAATGCCGCGGGCTGCCCCCGGTGTCGGCGCCCGTTGCTCCAGGTTTCGGGCGTACATCCAAAGTCAAGCGCTACTACTGGCGCGAACTGTATTTCAGGACGACGCTGCGCAAGGCCGAATGGGACGATGCACATGGTGATCGTACTGCGGAGGAGCGGGCAGCCGCGCACGCCGCGATCGAAGCCGACGTGCTCGACGAGATAAAGGCGCTACACGCCTCGTCCCCGAAGTACGTGTTCACCGAACTATCGCAGGCGCAGGTGTTCAAGCGCTATGACGTCGACATGCAGGCTGTCGACGCGACCTATGCGGAACAGGGGACAAAGGGTGCGGTGATCCGAGACGGCGACGATATTGTCGCGCCGGAAGTCTTCGTCGCGCGCCTGTACGCACGGCAGGGCTGGTCGTCCCTGCCCCTAGAAAGTGTGCCGTTCCACGCGCTGTTCGGCGTCATGATGTGGCTGCTGATCCAGGATGGCGACGATCCGCAGGCGCGGATGGTAGGGTTCGGCGACCGGCACGTCTACGAGGCCAGCCGCGACAAGTCCCCGATCTGGACACTTCTGCCGGATGATTTCGGGGGCAAGGGCTACGCGGCGCGCCGACAGGAACAGATCACCAGCCACTTCGATCTGTTCCCCGACGACCGCGACGGCATGCTATGGCTGTTCGACTACTGGCGTGCGCCGAGTTCGGATTTTCGCCAGTACCTTTGGGCGCACAGGGAAGACGACGTGGACCGGGCGCGCAGGCTGGTCGAGATCCTCGCGCCCCGTCAGATCGTGTCGATCTTGCAGTACTTGGTCGCGGACTACTGGGGACACTACCTGGGCTGGCCCGACCTGCTTCTGCACCAGGACGGCGAAGCGTTGTTCGTAGAAGTCAAATCATCCAGCGACCGGCTGAGCGAAGACCAGAAGCGCTGGATCGCAGACAACCACAAACGGCTGAAGCTTCCTTTTCGACTGGTCAAGCTGCACCGACGCCATCAATAGGGGCGCTCCGCCGGCGGCCGTGAAGCCAGCGTGCTCACTTTGGCGTGAGCACGCGCCGGGTTCTTGCACCAGGTTGCCCGGCATCTGCCGCAGGTCCGAACGACGTACCAGTCTGCTCGATGACGGCGACGGCGTCCTTAAGCGACCCCAGCAGATCTTCCTTGACGAAACGTAGGTACTCGTCCATGACGTCCCTGCACCATTGCGGACCGCTGAGGAAAACGCCGTCAAACCGTTCCCATACTTCATAGAACGGATACTTGGTTTCCCGGCGGCCCTCGGCCGCGGCTATCGCGTCACCTGACCGTTTCAGGATCGTCTTCTTGGAAACGCTGCGATGCCTCTTGGCTCCGGACACGACGATCGATCGAGTGCCTCTCGACTCGCCCTTGAAAAACTTAAGCTGTTCCTCCGGACTTGGCCGCCAAGCCCTAAAATTGATATGGGATGGACGATGCTCCCGGTGCGCATCCGCGAGCTCGCGCTGCGTCACGATTCCCGGGAAGTCGCACTGGATTCCGGAGAGGCGGAACGCCAGTACGACATCTCGGCCTATCAGGTCGATGGTGCTACCACCCTCCTCGCTCGTGATCGTGGTGAAAAGCGCATCCTTCTCGTAGGTGATGCCGTGCCTGAGCTTGAAATTCTTCGACGGATTGACCCCCAACTGCGTGACGTTTACCAGTACGGTGAGGTGAAACGCGGCTCCGAATGCCATCGAAACGACGCGCTTCAGATCCCGATGCAACGGGGTCTCGAACCATGCCAGGAAGCCGTCGCCTGTCCACTTTATGAACTCACCACCAGCCGCCTCTACCATGGTGGCTGCCGTCCGATACAAGCGCGGCAGAAATTCTTCCAGGTGCTGCGCGCTTTCGTCGTCATTGAGGTAACGCGAGGAACTCTCCAGATCGCAGACCCAAACAACCCCGCGCTTTCGCGCGAACGAGAACACGCGATCCTTTGGATGCGGCAACGCCGACTGAACTCTTTCCATATCTCCTCACCCGACCGAAGGCGCGGCACTTGGCGCGCGGATCAGACTGGACTCTCAATAGACTGTGGGCTGCTCGTACTCGCGGCGCAAGTTGTCGTCCTGTGTCAGACAGGCGTAGAGCACGGCGAGTCCTGCGCGTACAAGCTTCTCATCCCGGCCAGGAGGCGAATGCGGTGAGTGCTTCCCGCCATGGAACAGGTTGTTGCGCACCCTCTGCGTGGCGTCCAACGCGGTGCCCGCCGGCGCAGTTCCGCGAAGCGCACTGGTGTCGGACCAGCTCTGGGCACCGACTTGCACCTGAGGCGGCTCGTCGTTGAGATAAGCCACTGCCTCGACCAATACAGCGTCATCCTGGATGCGCAGCAGCGTTGCCGCACGGTCGCGATAACCGCGCCAGTCGGGCACCGCCCGCCCTTCACGATTAACGTACACAAACCCGCACTCCTTAAGCGCGAACTCGAAGCGCGAGAAGACAGCGAAGAACTCGCAGGCCAGGTCACAGGAGATTGCCAGGCCGTCGAATGGCGACGCTATACCTTCCACATTGGAGCCTGCCATCGATATTCCTCCTTGCCGGGGGTGCCATGTCTGCACGGGTTCCCCTACGAAACTGCCTCTCACCTACCCGACAATATTACGCTGGCGCGACGACGCGAGCACATCACGGGCCACCAATTGCATTAGTTGCGGCTGACGCAAAAAAAGCGGGGCCGCGAACCGGCCCGTGTCGAAAGTCCCCGCGTCACTCGGCAACAATCGTCAGCGGCGGCGGCAGTACCATGTGGTCGTCGACGCCACACAGACCTTCGTCTCGAAGGTCGAACGTGGCGAGCGCCGGATCGACGTGATCAAGTTCGCCGACTTCTGCCGTGCCATCGGCACCGATCCAGCGGCGTTGCTGCGCAAGGTGCTCGCACCGCGGCGGACATCACGTAGTCGGTGAAAAAATCTGCCGAATCGCCCCATAGGGTATGGAAATCCTCTGCCCCACGGGTGGGGAAGGCTGGATTCCCAGGTCGGGGTGTCAGGCGACCACAGAAGAACCGTCGACCGTGTAGCGGAATAGCGGAACGAGCGGAACTAACGTCTAGACGGGTGGGTATCGGATTTTCCCTACCCTCTCCGACCGGCCCCATTGAAGCGGGAATTTGGTGGTCGTACCTTCACCCTATCCCCTCTTGAGGTCGCCACTATGTCTGCCAAGAAGCCCGAAAACAAAGTCATTGACTTCCCCACGCCCGGCAAGAAGTCCTCGTCCACCGAGAAGATCTGGGGCAAGGCCGTCTACAGCCACGGTTACGCCGGCATCCCTTCCATTCTGCTCCGGGGTCAGCGCCGCCTGGGCCTGAGCCCGATGCAGATGAACATCTGCATCCAGTTGCTCGATTACTGGTTCGACCCGACGCGCAAGCCTTTTCCCACCAAGAAGGATCTGGCCCTGCGGATCGGCTGCGGCGAAAAGACCATCCAGAACAACATCCGGGCGTTGGAGAAGGCCAAGCTGATCCGGCGGGAGTACCGCAAGACCGCGGCGGGCGACTGGAACAGCAACATCTACCACCTGGACGGGCTGATCGCGAAGGTGCAGGCGCTGGAGCCCGAGTTCGCGGAAGAGAAGCAGCAGCGCGCCGCGCGGAAAGCCCAGATCCAGAAGCCGGGCGGCCTGAAGGCGAAACCAACGCCCAAGTAAAAAATTACCCCGGCCGCGTGCCCTGTCGGGCAGAGACGGTACCGGGGTGTACGGAAACAAATTACCCCACCGGGTGGGGTTTCGCAAGGGGTCACCAAGAGGCGTTCAGGAAAGGATGAACCACGCCAATTTCGAGCAGGCGCTGTCGCTGGAACGCTTTGGCCGCTATCTGGCTTGGGCGGCCGGCGACCGTGGCCGGGCGATTGCCCTCTACGGTCTGAACACTCGCCTTTCCGAAAGCCTGTACACGCCCCTGCAGACGCTGGAAGTGGCGCTGCGCAACCGCATCCACACCGTTCTCGCAGAGGCCAAGAGCGAGGACTGGTACGGCGACGCCGCCGGCGTCCTGCTCGTTCCCAACCAGTCCGAGCAGGTCGCCAAAGCCATCGAAGAATTGACCAAGGCGGGGAAGCCGGTGACGGCGGGGGGCGTAGTCGCCAGCCTCACTTTCAGCTTCTGGACGACGATGTTCAACAAGGACTACGAAACTCTGTGGCAGCAGGTCCTCCACCGGATCGCCCATCCCACCGCCCCGAGGGGACTGAAGCGGAAAAGCTTCTCCGGGCGGCTAACGCCGATCCGCGTTTTGCGCAACCGTATCGCGCATCACGAACCGATCCTTGGCTGGAATCTCCGCAAGCACCATGCGCAGATCATGGAATTGATCGAGTGGCTATCGCCGCCGGCCGGGAAGTGGTGCCGCGAGAACGACCGTTTCCCCGACGTATATCCAGTCGCAGGAATCGTGCTGGCGCAAGTCGAAGCGCCCAAGGATGCAGGAAACGCGCCGGTGGATTGAAGCGCCCCACCGCGATGGGCAGGGCGCCGGAATGAGGCGATTAGCTGCTCTTCTTGCTGCGCGACCAGACCAGGTCGTGCGTGCCGTCCTCGCGCTCGTACAGGTGAGCGTAGACCTTCTTCGGGAACGAAGGATCGTCGAGGGCCACCAGCCGATATTCTCGGCCGGCTTCGCTGGTCTTGTTCCACGCCGCGCCGACGTTGTAGCCACCGGTAGCCTCGACGTAGTAGTCGGGCGAGTTTTCGCGGGCCTTGTCGTCGTTCAGGACGAACTTGGCCTTGACGTTGAGCGTCAGCGTGCGAATGGTGCCGACGAGACCATCTTTCTGAGCGGTGAAGGTGCCGATGTTGGCCATGATGCTTTCTCCTTTCGGTTTAACAAGGTCGCCCAATGCGTCCTTGTTGTGATCCGGCCGGCGGGGGACGGGCTGGCGGAATCGCGTAGCGACCGGAACGCAGTGGAGGGCCTGGAGGCGAAAAGAATTTGTCTGGCGAGGAATGCGCGCAGCGCAGGGGAAATTGTTTTTGCCGGACGGTTGCAGCCATGAAGCCCGAGGCGCAGCCGCGCCCCCGCCAGGATGCACAACATGCAAAGGACGCAATGGACCGACCTCCCCACGAAAGGAGATCGTGGCCGACTCGGCTTCGACGCAAGATGGTGTCGTCGGCTCGCACGCTGACGCGGGCAAGGCCGGCTTCGTGACGACAAGGCCCGCGAAAAATCACCTGCCGCAACGTGCGACCACCGATAGCAGGCGCAGCGTGGAAGCTTCATCGCAAGGCCGGTTGGGAGTATCGGCTGGTGGCGCTCGGTGATCCGTCCCTCGTGATGCACGAACACCATGCCGACAGCGTCGAGGACGGCATGCACCGCCGCAACCCAGCGCAGCGAATTGGGGCGTAGCCCGCCGCCCGCGCCTCGTCCTAGCGGCGGGGCGCCTGACACGCGCCCGCTCTGCGGGCACCGGTCGCTGTACCGCGCAAGCTCCTTGCGCGCCGCCCCGTCGCCGCCTGGCCGAAGGCGGCGACGGGGCGATTTTTTCCAGCCCCTTACCTGGCGCTATCCCAGTGTGCCGGCGGCGGCGTGTGCCGCCGCCGGCCTGACGGTCATTTGCGCTTGCGGTGGTGATCCACCATGCCAGCCAGATAGGCCGCTTCCAGTGCATCGGCGACGTTCCAGACGGCGACTTCATGGAAATCCAGGTCGTCGCGATAGCGCACCTTGAGCGTTTTGATGCGCAGACACACCCGGGCGATTTCGCGGATTTCGCGCTTGGCTTCCTGTGAGAGAGTAGGCTTGGCCATGTCAGTGCTCCTTGTCGATCTCCGATTGCACCTGCCGGGCCAGCTCGCGCAAGTTGACTTCTCCCCCGGCGATGGCGACCACTTCGTCATCCGGCAGCCCCGCAAGGAACGCCGTTGAGCGGCGTTCGATCTCTTGCAGGGCCAGCCGCGGCCAGTCACCGAATTCGGCGATGAACGCGAGCGCGTCGGGATTGGTGCGGCCCATGCCGGTCAGATACGCCCTCAATCCCTCGAATTTGTCGGTGACGGTGTTCATGCGGCCATCCTCCGGGCAGAGTTGAGGTGCAGGCGAGCGGTCGCTGCGGCGTGGTACTTCGCATCGAGTTCGATGCCGATGAACCACCGCCCGGTCCGGCGCGCGGCCACGCAGGTCGAACCCGAGCCGGCGAACGGGTCGAGAACTACACCCTGCGCAGGGCAGAACGCTTCGATCAGCGAAGCCAGACAATCGACCGGCTTCTGCGTTGGATGCAGGCGGTTGCCGCTGTATTGCCACGGCAGCACGTCGGGCAATGGCTGGGCCGGGAGCGCCGGCTGTCCCTTGGCGAGCAGGTAGGCCGCTTCGTGCTGGTAGCGCAGGAACCGAGCCTTGGACTGGTATCGCTTGGCGAAGACGATATGCCCGACCGCACGGAAACCCGCGGCACGCCAGGCGTTGAAAAACCGATCCACGCGATTCCATCCGTAGAACGAGACGCAGAAAGCGTTGTCGCGCAAGACGCGGTGCATCTGCCGGAATGCGGGCAGCAGCCAGGCGTCGTCCTTGTCGTTGGCGATGCTACGGCCGTCGCGGTCCTGGTAGTTGACCAGATACGGCGGGTCGGTGAGAACGAAATCGACGGACCGGGCCGGTAGCGTCGGCAACACGGTCAAGCAGTCTCCGAGAACAATGCGGTTCATGTCATGCTCCTATCTGAAGGAAGGTTGGCTGTTCACCGCACACCGGATTCCTAGATTCGGAGCCCGCCTTTCGGTTCTCTGTGCGGTCGGCACGAGGAACCCAACCGGCCTGTTGCTACCGTCTTTCCTGAGTTCATCGCCCGCGACGCCGGTAGCCGGCGGTCGAAGGCGGTCAAGGAGACAAGCGCAGGGGTGGAGCGGCCCGCAGGCGAAGCCGAGGACACGGCCCTGCGCGCCTTGACGGCCGGAGACCGTCGGCTACAGTCGCGAACAAGGCGATGAAGTCGGGAAAGAACGCTGGACAGGCAACGACCGTTTCCGTTGTCGACCGCACGCAAGCGAAGCGCGCAGGCCCGGATCGGGAAGCCGGGCCGTAGGCGTCAGCGATGGAAGCCCGCAGGGGGCGAGACGCCACAGGCGGCTCGATGCGAAGCACAACAGCGCGGCCCGGTCATGCTTGACCGGGGACGCATATCAGAAGCTAGCTAAGTACCGTAAAAATGTGACCACCGACCCTTGGATGGCTTGCGCAGCGGAGCCTCTTCACATAAAGAACCGGTAGTCATAAACGTCGTTGACGATATCTGACGACTGCTTCACTACTTCGGCGAATATCTGCGAGTAGACCAAGGTCACCGGGAGCGTTTTGTAGAGCGTGTTGTTGTTCCAGTCCACTTTGGTCAGCGCGAGGACGCTAGAGCAGGTTGCGTACCAGCCGCCATCGCCAGTGAAACGACGCAGCAAGATGGGCTTGGGCAGCGAAGTCAAGGGAGCCTCCTTGAAAACAGGCCGGTTGGCATGCTCCTGATTTATTCCCTCTACGCTTCCCTGAGTCCATAAGAGGCACTCGTTCTCCGTAAGCGGCTGGCAGGTGCCGCGATCTACGGGGTAACCGGCCGGACCAGCTCCCTCCCGCCTGCGATCAACCTTTAGGCCATACCAGTTGTTGGCGCGAATAACTTGAACCAGTTCCAGCTCTGTATTGGCATCGAATGCGTCGAAAGCGCCCTGGATCTCGTCTTCGGTGAAATGACTGGACTTATGGACGTAGATCTTCTTCGGAGTTCGTCCACCATGCGCATTCTGGTACAGAAGGAGGCTCTTCGAGAGAACCGACTGCATCTCCTGGTAGCTCAGATAAGGATTGCCCTTCCTATCCGTCGTGAACTCACGGGTGTCATAGGCGACGAACTCGAATCCAGTGCCGTCGGGATCGAAGACCTGGCTGCAACAGGTGCTGTACTCGACACCGTCGCCAAGCTGTTTGATGGCGTAACTCAAGCCGATGTACGCCTCGTCCTTATCCCAATCGGCCAGCTTCCACGGAATGCCTCCCGCCTTCGCGTAAAGAGCGACACTAATGCCCCACATCACATTCGCCCGGCAGGTACGCTGGAAGGCTGTTTCGTTGAGGATCTGAATCGGGATATTCAGTGGTGCCAACTTGGCCTTGATCCAGTCATGAAGGTCGAACCCCTCGTACTGGTAGGATGCCTTCCAAGTGGCGGGCAAATAGACGATCAATACATCGAAGGCATGCCTGAGCCTCAATAGCCCGGCGAGCCCCTGAAAGATCGCCTCGGTGAGCGCCTTTCCGTTACCTGCCGCTGCCAATGCATCGCATTCCGGAGCAGTGGTGATACGTAATGCATCTGTCGCCGGGATGAGGGCGCAGCGAAACACCTGCTCAAACCCGTCATAGGCGATGTAGTAGTTCAGCGCCTCCCTGGGTCGATGTTGCCCGCCTAGCTCGTTGACGATCGAATCAATCTTGCGCATCAAGTTGCCAGGTGCCAGATAGGCCAACCGGACTTGGCTGGGCAGTCCCAGGTCCGCGCTGTACGGTCCGAAGTCCCTCAGGCCTCGCAGAGGATGGGCATCTGTACGTCCCTTAGCGAACAGCAGGGAGGGCTCCTTGATCACGAAGTGACCAGGGAGTTGATCTGCATCGTTAGCCATTCGCGGCTCCCCGTCGGCTATAAGCGGAGCGCGTGTTGATCTCGAACGACGCCGGGTACTGGCTACCTGGATGGGCAATCAGCTCGGCGGACCGGGGACCGCCAACAGGCCCGACAAGAATGCCGATCCAAGCGCTGAGTAGTTCGTAGGATTGGTTGTTGTAACGCTTTATTTTTCTCTGGCGAAGGAACTCAGCGGCCTCTTGTCGCGCCTTCAAGGGCGATATCCAGATATCTGGTCGTAGTAGCAACCACAGCGCACCGTTGCGTTCCTCGATGCGTATCGACACTGCCTCGGCCCAATGCACGTCCGCCAGCCCGCGGACACTTGCGCTGATGCTACCTAGGCTGCCGTTGAACCCCAGCGTTCTGCGCAGTACGTTGAAGGTCTCGCTATTGGTCTCGTCATGCTTGACAACTGCGTACCATGTTCTCTTGGCTCTTCGCAGAAGCAACGGTTTGTCGGCAATCAGTGCCTTGGCAATTGCCTCCTCGACAAACGACTTGATGATGCCAGATTCATCTATGGACTTGGCCAAGCCATCCAGCTTGAATGCATCGACCGCTCGAACTCGTGCTGGGTCGAGAACCTTCTCGGCATCAGCTCTGCCCCCCCAGAACAGGATGCGGTCGGTGTAGGCCAACGTGCAATCTGGTTGAACATCGAACAGCTTGGAGCGCACCTCGCCGATGTCAACTTCACCGTCGTATGCAATTGCTGCGCATGCTTCCGGCAGTCTGCTGATTCGCAGCGCATTCGTGCGCAGAATCGGGTACTGATTGCCTAAAGGTGGTAGCGGGATGACGGCGGGCTTGGCCGCCGCGCTCCGGACTTTCGCATTAAGGTCGGCGGGCTTTCCCTGCGTGTTCCGCCAGATCTTTGAAAGCATTTCATCGAATGTGCCGGTTTGCACCAGCCGAGCGTTGATTCCCTTGGTATGAGCGTAGTCGATTAGGTTAAGAACGCCGGATGCGACGTCGGCGAGCCGTGGTGTGCTCCAGTAGAACCCTTGAGGGAATGCGTTGTTCTGATCCATGGCCTCCTTGAACATCGACATCACGTTCTCGTCTCGCCCGCTGTACCCGGAAACAATGAGGCCGAATCGGGTAGCCGCTGCCACAAAGCATCTCTGGAGTTGCTCGTCGTTGCGCAGCAAATCCTCGGCGAGGTTTTTGACGCTCTGGTAGCGGAAGTCACCATGCAGCTTCACATAGAGCGGAAACTGGTCCGCGTTGAGCGCATCTATTGCGGCATAAGAGCCTTCGAGGTGAAAGACGGGGAGATTGGCACCTGCGACCGCCGAGTAAGCGGTTTCCACAACTTCGTCGAAGTTCGTAGTGAACACTAGCCGCGTCTTTCCCATCTTCAGAAGGGAACCAAGAACGCGGTGACCGATGCTGGAAGCAATCTTTCCGGTCGACAGCGCTTCTTTTAGGTATTTCTGCTGCGCGCCGTAGTCGGCACCGAACAATTGGTTGAAATAGAACGAATACTCTTTGTGATCCCAGAGCGGCGGATACCCTTGGCTATCCATGTAGCCCTGAATTCGGGCGCGTATAGCCTTGTTGCCCACATCGTGAGATTGAATGTCTTGATTCTGCTGCGTGCAGTAAATCCTGCGCTTTAAGTCCCAGATGATGTCGGTGGCTGTAGGGAGGCCGGAACTACGTGACGCACCAGCCCCCAAGAACCACATCAAGCGCGGCCCGTCCTGGCTGAAGTTCCGCAGGAACTCCGTCTCCCCAATCTCTGACGCCACTAGAAACCCCGTGTATCCCGTGTCTTGAACGAAGCAGGTTCAATGTATATCCATTTTCCCGCTACCGGACTATACCCGAGGCGAACTTGGAGGCTGAGATCTCCCGAACTACTTCCCTGGGCGGGTGCCAAGGAGCATGGGCTCAAGCGGCCCGTGCCCTATCCTGGTTCTCTTGTCCAATACCTACGGGCTGCTTGCCCTCACGCAAAGCGTCTAGATAGTCAGCCCACGCCTGCATCATCTTCCGACGCGCAGGCAAATGGGTCGCGCGGTTGTAGGCTCGGCCCAGCGGATCGCGCACGGCATGCGCCAGCTGATGCTCGATGAAGTCGGGGCGGAAGCCGAGAACCTCGTCCAGTACCGTGCGGGCCATTGCCCGGAAACCGTGGCCGGTCATTGTGTCGCGGTCAAAGCCCAGGTTGCGCAAGGCAGCGTTGACCGTGTTTTCGCTCATAGGCCGTGAGGTACTACGCACGCCGGGAAACACGTACTCCCGGCGCTTGGTCAGCGGATGCAGTTCACACAGGATTTCCACGGCCTGAGTCGAGAGCGGAACAATGTGGGAGGTTCCGGTCTTGCTCGCGGTGAAGCGCCACTCGCCTACATCCAAGTCGATGTCCGCCCAACGCGCCTGGCGCAGCTCACCAGGGCGAACGAACACCAACGGAGCCAACTTCAGGGCAGCTTGTGTCACCGGCGATCCGGTGTAGCTGTGCAGCGCACGCAGCAGCTCACCGATCTTCTCCGGCTCGATCACGCTGGCAAAGTGCCGAGTTCGCGGCGTCTCGAGCGCTCCAACGAGATCGGCAGCCGGATTGCGCTCGGCCCGACCAGTAGCTATGGCATAGCGAAATACTTGATTGGCCACCGCACGCGCACGATGCGCTGTCTCCACAACCCCACGCTTCTCCAGCTTGCGTAAGGCCGACAGAAGAACCGGGGCACTTAGATCGGCCACCGGCAAGTCGGCGATGGGAGCGAGATCCTTTTCGATCAGGCGCCGCTCGCGCTTGACCGAGCCGGGGCTCAAACCTTCCTTCGCCCGCTTCTTCAAGAGTTCCTCGGCGATGACACCGAAAGTGGTACCCGATCGCTCCAGCTGTGCGGCCCGTTCTATGCGGGCAACCTGGGCCGGGTTCGCCCCGCCCCTGAGCAGGGAGCGCAACCTGTCACGCTCGATGCGTGCCTGCATCAGCGACATCACCGGATACTCGTCAAGCGTGATGATGCTTGGCTTGCCTGCGTAGCGGTAACGGTAGCGCCAAGCTTTCGTACCGGTGGGCCGTACTTCGATGCAAAGCCCGTGCGAATCGGCGACGCGATAGGGCCGCACGCGGGGTTTCAACGCTCTGAGCTTGGTGTCTGTCAGCATGTGAGTCACCCGAGTGTGAGTCAGAGGGTCAAGGGACTATCCTCTGACTCACAGCATGACCCCATTTCGACCAGGATGCAATCCGATGGGTTCGGGCACAGAAAAACGAAAAACCCCGGAAATTCCGGGGTTTTTCGCACTTTATCGGACTGTATCGGATCGCGCTGGATTGGTCGATTGGTGGGCCCACCAGGATTCGAACCTGGAACCAAGGGATTATGAGTCCCCTGCTCTAACCGTTGAGCTATAGGCCCGTCGCGGGACGGAAGTGTAGTGGAGCGGCGGCGGGAGCAGGGAGGCGACCCTGCCGGAAAAAAGAAGGCCCCGCATGCGGGGCCTTCCGATGCAGGCATTGCAGGACCGGTCAGTCGATGTCGAGGAAGCTGCGCAGCTGCTCCGAACGCGACGGGTGGCGCAGCTTGCGCAGCGCCTTGGCCTCGATCTGGCGGATGCGCTCGCGGGTGACGTCGAACTGCTTGCCGACTTCCTCGAGGGTGTGGTCGGTGTTCATGTCGATGCCGAAGCGCATGCGCAGGACCTTGGCCTCGCGCGGGGTCAGGCCGGCGAGCACGTCGCGCACGGTCTCGGACAGGTTGATGTTGGTGGTGTTCTCGATCGGGGACTCCACGTTGGTGTCCTCGATGAAGTCGCCCAGGTGGGAATCCTCGTCGTCGCCGATCGGGGTCTCCATCGAGATCGGCTCCTTGGCGATCTTCATCACCTTGCGGATCTTGTCCTCGGGCATGTCCATTTCCTTGGCCAGCTCCTCGGGCGTGGCCTCGCGGCCGTACTGCTGGAGCATCTGCCTGGAAATGCGGTTGAGCTTGTTGATCGTCTCGATCATGTGCACCGGGATGCGGATGGTGCGTGCCTGGTCGGCGATCGAGCGGGTGATCGCCTGGCGGATCCACCAGGTCGCATACGTCGAGAACTTGTAGCCGCGGCGGTATTCGAACTTGTCGACCGCCTTCATCAGGCCGATGTTGCCCTCCTGGATCAGGTCCAGGAACTGCAGGCCGCGGTTGGTGTATTTCTTGGCGATCGAGATCACCAGGCGCAGGTTGGCCTCGACCATTTCCTTCTTGGCCTTGCGCGCCTTGGCTTCGCCGTAGGCCATC